>JAEEGL012924496.1_pt1 | contig 17589 bp, 9 predicted proteins | sample 9134231 | NCBI WGS metagenome assembly JAEEGL01 (sample SAMN16246548, study PRJNA631951) | gut metagenome | biome: gut microbiome; feature: rumen; material: fiber-attached | host: Bos | place: Iran: Karaj | collected 2018-10 | reverse complement strand
GATGGAAAATCGCACGGATGAATTTAATATTGAAGATTACGTCTGGTCGCTTTGCAAGGATGATGAATGTGCTGACTTCGAAGATTTAAGAAGCGATGCAAAATTTGAAGAAAACAAGAATTATGTCATACGTATCACCATCTCGGCACTGAATGGTTCGGAAATTGATATCTGGAGTCCAAAAGATGTCATGATTAACGGTATCACTGTTGAAGAGATGCGCGGTGAAACAAATAATGATGGTGCCAAATTAGTGGTAAAAGCCAAGGTACTAAATGTACCAGTTCAGACTGCTCTCGTCGATGATGACGATCCTGCTCCAGCAAAAGGAACTGATACTACACTACGTGGTTGTTTCCTTGGTCTTCCCCTTTGTTGCGTAGATTTAGTTGGTATTTCGGCTTGCGCTTGGATTCTGATTGGTGTGGTTCTAATTGCTGCTGCAACTGTAGTCATCACCATTGCCAAAAGAAAGAAAGCTCGCACCAAAAACAGCGAAACTAAAACCGAAGATTAATTATTCTTAATTCTGATTCTTTGATTTAAAAATAGTATTACTCGAGATAAACCATAGCAGCCGCCAATGATAACGGCGAGCCAAGCAATGGTGGCCCAAACTGGTTGATTGTAAACCATTAGAAATGGATACGGTCCATCAAAGAGTTTGAGGATATTAAGTGGAATAAAGACTGCTGCGTAGAGCAAGGTAAAAGACATCGCATAGAGCGATTCTGGATTAGCAGTAGAATAATATTTTCTAAGTGTAATAAAGCTGAAGGTGGCGAGGATTGGGCAGATAGTGTGAAGAAAGAGCTGAGTGCCGCCAAACATCAGGAAGAAGAAGCCAAGACTAGTGGTCCAAGTGAGGACCGTGAGCGTGACAATAAAAGTAACCGCCACCGAAAGTGTAGTCATAAAACGGAGCCGCTGCAGCCAAACTGGGTTAGTATTTTTGGCGCCTTTTAGAGCTCGGATAAGGTAGACACTGTCAATAATAGCGACGATTAGAAGCAACGCATTGCTGATCATTGTGTACATAATGTATGAGCTAATCGAAAAGTGGACAAAATGGGCATAAAGTTCACAAATAATGATAATGATATTAATGATTAGGGCTGTGGTGAGGCGTTTTTTACGAGATAACTTCTTCATAAGCATATTATACATAAATATTTTTATACTAACAATTACGTCAAAAATGCAAGGTTTAAGCCAGGAAAAAACCATAATTTCAATGTTGACGCTCAAAATAAGCTCGAGTACAATGAAACTATATAAAGAGTGGAGTTAAAATTATGCGACGACGACGTCAAAGAAGTCTCAGCTTCTTTACTATGAGGGCGGTGCCTCTAGTAATGATAGCTGTACTATTATTAAACTATTTTGTTGCCCTAACACCGCGAGCAACAGGCGTGAGTTACGACCTATATCATTATATGGCCTCGATTCAACACGCTTCTATACAGAGTCCAGCAGACACAATTACCTGGAAAGCCGGTCAAGGCTCTGGTACAGCCGAAGATCCTTACACCGTAACCTCATGGCAAGATTTTGTGGACTTTATCGAGCTACGCCGTAATGCTACCAAAAATGATGGCACTTTGAAGGGCCTTTATTTTGTACAAACGGCAGACATCGACTTTCCAGAAAACGGTACGCCAATTACTCCTTTGACTGGTGATAATGGCTTCCGTGGTTCATATGATGGAAATGGCCACGTTATTCGCAACATCGAGATTTCTTATACTGGCTCAAAAGCTTCTGGTCTATTCGGGCGCGTATATGGCGAAATTAGGAACCTTGGTTTTGAAGGTGGAACCTTTACCGTTGTAACAAGTGCCGACTGCGCAGGTTCGCTTGTGACTAACATCGATGGCACCGGTTATTTATACAATGTCTATTCTACGATTGATATTGATGCCACATCTAGTGGTTCCGTTTTCTACCCAGGCGGTATCGCTGGTTATGCGTCTGGTGCGATGGAAAATGTTTACTACGGTGGTACCATTAATGTCACCGATATTTATACAGGCGGCGCCACGATTAAGACTTTTGGTCTGGCCCGTATTCCAGATTCAGCAAGCAGTACTACGAATCTAAAAATTTATAGCAGCTTTACCCTTGAATCTGTTGCTAATAATATCGACTACAACTTCCAAAACAGAGATGGTACGTTTGAGTTCAATAATGAACAAAAAAATACCACTCCAACCGCTTTTTACTCCGCTGAAGAAATCATTTATCGCATGAATCTCTTCCTCTTGAATGATCGATACTTAAATCCTACCAAGGCAAGTACCTTTACTTGGACGATGGGTGGCGACAATGCTCATCCAGTCTTAACGGGTACCCAAACCACAATTGAAGATTACCTGGAGGGTAACGGCTCAGCTGCCACGCCATATTTGATTGATAATGAGGCTGATTGGTCGTTTTTAAGATTGTATATCCTAGCCAATGCTAACAACCAAACCCCAGCCACACTAACTGGCAAGTACTTTAAACAGACTGCGGATATTAACTTCAGCCTAAATAATATTGAATATGGTTCAATGCCATTTACCGTGAAGTTTAGCGGCATCTATGATGGCGACGGCCATGCGCTAACGAACCTAAAACTCGTCGGTGGCAACGGAGCAATCTTTGGCGATGTTAAAGGCACAGTTAAAAACTTGGCAATTGTGGGTGGTAGTTTCCAAAATACGGATGGCGCCTATGCCGCAACGATTGCAAGAGCGCTTAGTGATGGTGGCGAGATTATCAACTGCTATTCTTCAATGAGTATGAATAATGGTTCAACCTCTCGCACCAGACCGCTAGCTGGCATCGTGGCTGTGGTTGAGACTACTGGTGGCACAATTAAGAATACTTACTACGCTGGCAGTATGGATACCTATACCTGTAGCGGCAACGTGGTGGCGGGTTGTACAGACCGTTATGGAATTTCCTACAACCTTAATAGCGCAACCTTAGAAAATGTTTATTATCTAAGCACTTCAGCAGATGAACCGTATTACGCTTCTACCAATCCAACTATCACCAATGTAAAGAGTGTTACGAGCGAAGAGCTCTCTGGCGCAGATTTATTAGCCGAACTAAATACTTTGGCCGAAGCTGACCAAAGTTTGAAGGTTTGGGAACTTAGAGAAGGCGCTGGTTATGAGTATCCAGTTTTTGAAGGCCAAGGCATCGCCTACGGCGTAATTAATAGGCTTACCGTAGATGGTGACGATCTGCAATCAACTGCCGACCAAATCAACTGGTACTTAGATTCAACATCTGGCGAATACTATTTATTTTTACCAAACTTTGTTGATAGAAGTAGTTTGAATTTAATCCTAGATAACACTGCTGGTAGTACCGTACAGGCATCTCTACCAGATACTACCGTACTATCCAACGACCTACAGAGTGGCCCAACCGATATCTTTGAAAACGACCAAGTGATTTTGAAGACACTCGTAAATAATGCCGAAACTAGTTCGTATGTGGTAAACGTGATGCAATCGACTATCGCATCAGTTCACTTAACGATTGATGGCACTAATGCCGAAGATCCTACTCAGAGTATTAGCGCTGAAGCGGCTTTTGCCCTAATTAACGGTAGCCCTAACCACAGTGTGGCTTATCCAGGCGCAATGACAACCTACGACACCAGCAAAACCAAAAACACCGTGAGTATGAAAGAAATCAAAGGCCGTGGCAACAGCTCTTGGAACAAACCAAAGAAACCATACCAGATGAAGTTTGCTAGCAAGCTATCGATGTTTGGCATGACCCCATCTAAGAAGTGGCTACTCATCACAAACCACATGGATGGTTCCCTGGCACGCAACTTTACATTCTTCACGATGGCGGAACATCTCAACTTTGAATATCAAATTGAACACACGCCGGCTGATCTCTATGTGAACAATAATTACATTGGTTCTTACTGGGTGACAAATAAAGTTGAAGTGGCCTCAAACAGCGTTAATATCGGTGATGAAGATTATCTCTTAGAGCTTGATAACTACAAAGATAACTCTGGCGAAGATATTCAGGTGGAGACGGCTAATGGGGCACTTATTACCATTAAAAATCCAGACCTAGAGGATGCTGATGCCGCTACCATTAGTGCCGTAAAGGCAGATGTAAAACAACAAATCGAACATCTCGAAACGATTTTTGCCGATGATAGTTTAACTCTAGCCGACCTTGAAGAATACGCTGATATGGAAAGCTTCGCTAAATTCTACTGGATACAAGAGCTTTCAGCTAACGTTGATGCTATGCGCGGCAGTGCCTACTTATATTACAAAGATGGCAAGTTCCACATGGGACCAATTTGGGATTACGATTACGTCCTTAACCGACACTATTCTTGGTCTAATTTGCAAGAATACTTCATCCTAGGTAATGCTACTCAGCGGGCAAAGACTTACTTTGAGGATTGGTACGATGGTTTGATGCGAAAGCAAGAATTCTCTGACCTAGTTGATAAAGTCTTCCTCGAAAACCGCGACTATCTAGTAACGACTTTACCGAGCGAGATCACCGCCTACACTGATTTGATTTATTCTAGTGGCAAGATGAACGAAGTCAGATGGCCATATTCCGCACAAGGTAGTGCAACTTATGTTGGTTCAAATTACGAAGATGGCGTAGCGAAGTTACTGGCCGCCTACAACAAGAGGTTAGCTTGGTACGATAACGAGTATCGTGACTTAAATCTTGCAAAAGTGCAATACACTTACACAGACTTAAGTGGTACCGACCATGTGGAAACCCAAAACATTTCTGGAGATAGTATCGCAATTACTCTACCAAATACGACGGATGTGGCAGAGCCAGTGACGGTAGTTGGTGTGTTGCCAAATGATACTACCAGAAGTATTAGACTGGTGAGTGGCGAGACTTCATCAACGGGTGAAGCAACGCTAGCGAATCGGGCTTACACTGGTGATTTACGTGTTGAAAATACTATCGGCGTGCAAATCGATAAGACGGTTAACGCGAATAAATATAGTCTAGCTATTACCGCTACGGCTCCAGTCTTAACCAGTATCGAAGTGACGACTCCACCAACCAAGACCACTTACTACGAAGGCGAGAGCTTCGACAAGACCGGCATGGTGGTGACGGCACATTACGACAATAATGTGTCTGAAGCAGTGGAAGATTACACGGTTGATACCGCTGCGCTCGCAGCTAATGCTACAGAAGTAACGGTAACTTATAACGACAAGACTACGACCGTACCAATCACCATGGTTGCGCTAGAATCGATTGAGGTAACAACCCAACCAACCAAGACAGTTTATCTAGAAGGTGAATCCTTCGATAAAACCGGTATGGTAGTGACGGCACATTATAACGATGAAACTTCAGCCACAATTGATAATTACACCGTTGACGACTCGGCGCTGGTTTCTGGTACGACTTCAGTGACCGTAAGTTATATGGGCAAAGACACTACAGTGGCGATTACCGTAAGAGCACTCAGCTCGATTGAAGTAACCACTCCGCCAACTAAGACAGTTTACCTGGTGGGTGAACACTTCGATAAAACCGGCATGGTAGTGACGGCGCACTACGACAATAATGATACTGAAACGGTAGAAGATTACACCTTTGAAGATGCTGCACTAGCGGCCGGCACGACAAGCGTGACGATTAGCTACGGTGGTAAGACTACAACTACACCGATAACGGTAAGGGAGCTAGAGTCGATCGAAGTAACCACTCCACCAACTAAGACGGTTTACAACGAAGGTGAGCACTTTGATAAGACTGGTATGGTAGTGACAGCTCACTACGACAATAATGATACTGAAACGGTAGAAGACTTTACCTTTGAAGATACTGCACTAGCGGCCGGCACGACAAGCGTGACGATTAGCTACGGTGGCAAAAATGCTACCACGCCAATCACCGTGAGGGTGTTAGAATCGATTTCTGTCACTACTCAGCCAACTAAGACAGTCTATACCGAGGGCGAGCACTTCGATAAGACTGGTATGGTAGTGACGGCACATTATGATAATAACGACGATGTAGTAGTGGAAGATTATACCTTTGATGATGTGGCGCTCGCGGCCGGCACGACCGCAGTAACGATTAGTTACGGTGGCAAGAACGTAGATGTGCCAATAACGGTCAATCTTGAGGTCATTAGCCTAGAAGTCTCGCAGTTACCAAATAAAGTGATCTACACCGAAGGTGAACACTTTGATAAAACCGGTATGGTGATTACTGCACATTACAGTGACGGTTCTACCGGTACGGTTGATGATTATACCTTTGAAAATACAGCACTGGCCGTAGGCACTAATAAGGTAACGATTACCTATGGTAGCAAGACTGTGGATGTGCCAATTATCGTGAATGAGGCGGAGCAAGAGCCAGATCCAGAACCAGAGCCAACTCCAACTCCAACCCCAACACCAACTCCACAGACCGTGATCATCTACCAGACGGCTAAGACCACGAGTAAACCAGCGGAACCGACAGTAAAAACCCCAACTGCTACTGGTATCTTTGTAGATACCTTGCCAACCAAGACCACTTACTATGAAGGCGAGAGCTTCGACAAGACCGGCATGGTGGTAAAGGTGGCCTATGACGATGGTACAGCCAAAGAGATTGAAACTTACAAGTTTAGCGATACAGCGCTCATTAGCAGTACCGAAGAAATAATCCTCACCTTTGGCGAGTTTACTACGGAAGTTCCAATCACGGTTAAGAAGATTACTTACGGTTTTGTGGGAGACTCAGAGATTGAGTTTAACGGCAACGACGTAGTGTTAAGAGCTGGCGGTCCAGCAGACTTCTTTAAAGAGTTATTTGTGGATGGTTCATTAGTTAGTAAAGACAGTTATACGGTCCGCGGCACTGAGGACGGTTTGGTAATCACCCTGGACAAAGATTACCTCAATAATTTAGGCGATGGCATACATGAAGTAAAAGCCGTTTACACCAACGGCAGGTCAATTACTACAAGTATAAAGATAGTGAAGGCGAGTAATATTCCACTCATCGTACTTGCTATCATCGCCGTCGTGATGACGATCTTAGCCGCACTAAGTTTCGCCATGATGAGAAACAAAAAACGCGAGGTTTAAAATAAGCCTTAAAAAAAGAATCACGCTGGGAAACCGGCGTGATTTTTTTGTGTATCAATATAGTTCTCGATTAGTGCGCCTTCTTAAGAACAGAACTAGATACACTCTTGCCACATTCTTGTACCATGCTATAATATAAGCATAAAGGTCATACATTAAGGCAAAAACAAAATGAGTCAAATACGCGTTCACGTTAGTGCACCAGGAGAGGTGCCTGTTCCAAATACTGGCGTATTTACGCAGCCAACTTCTTATAGCAGTAGTAATGAAAACACATACTATATTGGACTATGTATCGTTATTGCGATTATCCTTGTAGTAATTCTGCCGGTCTTTTTTATTAGAAAATGGAAGAACACTAACCATTCGGTAAAAGAAATTGTACCTAGGCTTCTATTACTAGCTGCTTTATCTTTTGGCCTTACTTTTTCCGCTTTATTATTCGCAGATAGTAGCAATAAGGATGCAGTTGCCTCAGACCAGAATAACTTAACCGTAACAGCCGAAGATGTAGATATTTATGTGGAATTAAAGGATAAACCTGTGTATGTGGAATTTCCTGCCACAGTTACAGTAAATGATTCAGTAGTTGGAGGCTACACCTTATCCGTCTATACAGACACCTTGGATTTAATATCCGAAGAAAATGTAGAAAACAGGATCTCTGGTATTTCACCAGAAGCTGATACATTAGACGAAAACACTTGGGGGATTAGTCTCAGTGGACCGGAAAATCAAAATACAACCACGTGGAAAGCACTTCCAACGGAAGATAATGCCCTAATCATAAAAAACACCGAAGAAAACACTCCGGCTAATGACAATACTAAGGTTTATTATGGTGTTTATATCACACCGGATACTCCGTATGGGATATATATTGGATCTGTAAACTACGTAGCCGTGGCAAACGTCGTTGATCCAGGATTCTTTGTTTCTTATAATACCGAGGAAGGATACTATTTTGATGAAGAAGGCACGATTAACACTAATATAGTACGCTACGCCAAACACTGCGAAGAAGATGGCTCATGCTACTGGTATAGAGCTCGCGGTGAGTATAGAGAGCCAATTATGAATAGTGAATACGAACCCGCAGTTTGGCATACCGAAATTGCTGATTTTCAAAACGAAGAAGAGTTGCTTGCTCTTCTTAACACAGCCGGAGATCAGGCCGATATACTGCTAGATGCCACGATTGATACTTTTTGGAATGTGGAAGAGGAACCAAGTTTTTACATTGAATATGATGGAAACGGATATTATTTTGATGATGGAGAAACGATGGCGTATAACATAGTCCGCTATGCCAAACACTGTGAGGAGGATAATTCGTGCTACTGGTACAGAGCCCAAGGAATATATAGAGAACCTATAATGCAAAATGACCTAGAGTCAACAAAATGGGAAACGGGCATTAATGATTTTCAGAACGAGACCGAATTATTGGCACTTCTTCAAATGGTCGGTGATGAAGCAGATGCGTTGATAGGATATACTTTTAATGCCTCATGGCACGTACAACAGGATCCTAGCTTCATAGTTTATTACTACAGTGACGGATATTACTTCGATAACGACGAAACCTTAAATATAGTCCGATATGCAAAACACTGCGAAGAAGACGACGCATGCCACTGGTACAGAGCCCAAGGCAGCTATAAAGAGCCAATAGTGCACGGAGGCAGTTACAACACATCATGGTATTCAGACTCAGGTGAAGTAAAGAACGAGACTGAACTGCTGACATTGCTTAGCGCAGCTGGTGATGAAGCGGATCAGTTAATTGGTAATACAATTGAGGCCTATTGGCGCGTAGAAAAAACAATTGAAACTCTAATCTATATGCAAGAGTTCAATACCTTAACCGAAAGAGAAATGGATGTAGTGTTGGACTCAATGGAAGAAGACCAACAATACCAGCTAAGAGATATCCGAGACGAAAAGACGTACTACATCGCTAAATTAAAAGACGGGAATGTGTGGATGACTCAGAATCTGGACTTAGATTTGGACTCTGCAAGAACATACACCCCAGACGATACGGATATCCCATCAGACTGGTCTCCATCTAAATCCACATGTATTGTGAGCAATGCCCCTGAGAATTGTAATACAGGCTCATATGATGTGGGTGATTTATACTGGAATGGGTCGCTCAACACTTCTAACGAAAGTACGTCTGAAGGATATATTACAACAGACGGCAACCCTCATTTTCACCTTGGTAATTACTATTCCTTTCCTACTGCAATAGCAAATCACGCCTATTACTTACCAAGAGGAACAACCGTGAACCAATCCATCTGCCCAGCCGGTTGGACTTTGCCGCATGCTGGATATGGCGAAGATAGCTATTATGCGCTCATCAACCAATATGATACATGGGACAAAGAAAGCTATACTCTGCTAAACAACACTAAGGTATGGGAAACACCAATGTTCTTCTTCTTGAATGGTGGGTTTTATAATAGCAATAATAGTATAGATCATGTTGGCAGATCCAGTGGCTATTGGTCCTCCACGATTAATCCACCGAACTATATGTTTGTTTTAAGATTTTTCTCTAACGGAATAATACTGCGAGAAGTAAATGATGGAGGTATGGTCCCCGAGTTTGAGGATCATGGATATGGCGAAGCGGTACGCTGCGTTGCCCGTCCAATCTCTACAAGTACAACTCTAGAAGCACCAATGACAATTAATGATTTGACGTATATGCAAGAATTTAACACTTTGACCGAAGAACATAAGGAACAAATCTTTAATTCGATGAATGAAGATGAACAGTACCAGCTAAAAGATATCCGGGACGAAAAAACATATTACATTGCCAAACTTAAAGACGGTAACGTATGGATGACCCAAAACCTTGACTTGGATCTAGACGCAACGAAAACATATACGCCAGATGATACCGATATCCCAAATAATTGGACTCCTGTCTCATCAACGTATCCCGCCAATTCTTCTACTTGGGTTAGTTCTACTACTACACTAGAATCATATGACCCAGGCAATTATCTCTGGAATCGGATTATCCTTGAGTATCAAGATGATACTCCAGTAGGCGATAGAATTACAGAATCTGGGGATTTTCACTATCACCTTGGAAACTACTATAATTGGACCGCCGCGGTTGCAATGAATGATAGCTCGTCATACGCACATATCATGAACGCAAGCCGGTCTATCTGTCCTGCAGGATGGAAACTGCCAAGTCATGATAATAATAATTATGAATTATTGACAAGTGAATATGGTTTTTCCAATTCTATACATAATGAAAATGTTTTTGTTTATTCAGAGCCCATGTTTTTCATTCTTTCCGGTTACTACAATGGCGTCTTGCGTCAAATTGGCCGTGAAGGACAGTACTTTGAAAACTGGGTAAACAGCGGAAACTGTGGTTTTATGAATGTTATTAATAATTCTACTTGGACACAAAGTATGAGCGGACGCGAGAACGGGCGCTCTGTGCGTTGCTTGGTTAACCCATTATAATCTAAATAATAATTAAGTATAATTCGTTGTAAGAAATGTGGTATAGAAATGAGACCATATAATTTTCTGTATTATACATAATTATTACGGATAACAAAAAACATATAAAAAACGGACATTTCGTTCTGCAAAAATGTCCACGTTTTCATATGGTGCGCCTGACTAGACTCGAACTAGCACAGCCGTGAATCTGGCCACTACCACCTCAAGGTAGCGTGTCTACCAATTCCACCACAGGCGCATGTCAACATTATATCATACCGCGCATTTTTTTCAAGGTTATGGCGTGCGGTTGCGTTCGTCTTTTTTGGCGGCCCAGTCTTCTACATCCACAAAACGATCAGTGGCCGAAACTAGGTGATTATTCTCTGAGAATGAGCGGACATTTTTATTAAAGTAATAGGTCATATTTACTTGGTATAGTCCTACCGCAGGAGCATCTTCAACCCATTGTTTGATGAAGGATTCATACTTGGCGATGCGCAGATTAGCGTCCATACTACTGCGAGCAGCCAGAATGTGGTCATCCGCGAGGGCATTGTGATAATTAGAGAGGTTCAGGCCAGAGTTGGTAGCTTGAGATGAGTGATAATAAGCTAGTAGGTCTGGGTCTGGGCCAAGTTCAATTTCGTAGAGCAAGATATCATAAGAACGCGTAGAGATGACGTTCATTACAAAATCTTGGCTTGGTTCATAGGTTTCTACGTTTACATCCATGCCAATGTAGCCAAGTTGCTCCTTGATTTGTTCTGCCAGTTTTGGCATGTAGCCAGTAGAGACGGTCACGAGGCGGATTGGTTCGGTGAGTTTAGCTGCCGTAACAGTATCCATCGCGGCAGAAGGATCATAATCCGGCAAACTTGCATAGTTTTTAAGAGTAATTTGTGAAGATAAAATTGGGTAGTCGATATGTCTTTCGTCGCCCACGAGTTCACGAATTTTACCTAAGTCTAAACCTCTTTGCACGGCTTTACGCAGACTTTTAGTCTTAAAGGCACCATTTGTTGTGTTGAAGAATAAATAGACACCGTTATTGATGGCAGTTTGTTTTTCATATATTAGTGAAGAAGACACGCGGTCTTTATCTAAATCGGAAAGCTCGGCGGTAGCGGTAATAGAAGCATTTTTAAAGGCGCTAACAATATCATCGGCGCTGATAAAGGCGTGGATGGCAAAACTATCTAGCATCGGTGCACCCTTGTAATAATGATTGTTTCTAGTAAGATAAATGATCTTTTCACCACTTGTGCCTACCGCCTGCGTAGCGTTGTAGGCGAAGGCTCCAGAAGTGACCGGCGCAGAACTAAAGCTATGTTCAAGTAAGAGTTCTGGCGTAACATCTTTTAGGATGTGCTCCGGCAGAATTGGAATGTTTAAGGCTGTAGCAAAGCTGACATAGACGGCCGGCAGAGTAAAAGTGATGGTGCCATCTTCTTGTTCAGCTACCTTCACATTGGCAAGATTAGAAGAATAGTTAGAATTAACCTTACTATTTTGGATTAGAGAGATAGTAAAGAGCACGTCAGCATTAGTGAGTGGTTCCCCATCGGACCACTTGAGGTTATCACGCAGTTTAATCGTCCAGACTTTGCCAGTTTTGTCGGCAATGATAGTCTCAGCAAGGCCTGGGCCAATGTGGCCAGAATAATCGGTGGTGGAAAGTGTCGAGAACATTAGGCGGCTGAGGGCCTTTTCACTACTAGTGCTAGCAAAAAGTGGATTTAGCGAGTTAATTTTGCCGAGTGTTGCTTCAATGTAGGTGCCGCCGCTAACGAAGGTGGTATTGGAATAAGATTCGGCATACCAAAGGGCCTGTGTGATGGCTAGCATAATAATAGCCATTACTAGGAGGCTCCATTCAATAATCAAAAGGCGGACGTTCTTGACGTGCGGCAGGCGCTCCACCAAGTTTTCCTTGATACGCTCTTTACTCTCTTCACCGGCTTTTTGCGAGATGCGAGAGATTTGCTTTACTAGTTTTTGCCCACGCTTTTTGATTATATTTGCCATTTTATGCTGGTATTAATAGTAGTCCGACGATAGAAAATACAAATACGAGTACTAGGACAACGGTGGCGTTAAAGAGAGATTTATCAAGGCCACGGCGAGTGGTAAAGAGTTCGCCTGAGCCACCAAAGCCGGCACCAAGTGAGGCGCCGCGTTGTTGTAACAAAATGAGTAAAATCACTAAGATAGCGGAGATAAAGATAATAGTTTGTAACAGTGAACCTATTTCCATAATTACTTACTATTATAAGACGGGACCAGTAAATTGACAAGACTATTTATCAGGCTAAGGATGAGTGCGGACCAGATAGAGCCCCAGAAGCCCATAGAGACGTCTGGTAAGATCCAGATGGCTAGCTCAACCATCGCCACGTTTATGATAAGTGAAAAGATGCCCATCGAAAGAATTATTAGAGGTAGGGCTAACATTTTAGTGAGTGGCTTCACGATAGAATTAATCAGTGAAAAAACCAGGCCGGCGGTAGCGTAGAGCCAAAAATCATCTGGCACGGTCACAGTGGCAAAAAGCTTAATACAAAGCCACATACCACAGGTTGAGACCAACCAACGTAGCATAAAAATAGCAAGCTGACTTTTAATCATAGTGCTTATTTTAGCATATTTTTGCGTTTTAGGAGAGTGTGATAAGTAATGGCAAAACGGTGTGATTCGTCACGAATACGCTGTAAGAGTTTAATGATGTGAGTATTGTGCGAGATGCGAACTTCATCGTATCCATCTCCATTTGGCACAATAATGATTTCGTCTTGCTTAGCTAAGCCAATATAAGGGATACCGGTAGGAATAAGAACGTCTTTGACAGCTTCTAGTTGAGGCTTACCACCATCAATCAAAAAGAGATCTGGCATGTCCCATTCTGGGCGCTTGAGACGACGAGTTAAGACTTCGCGCATATTAGCAAAGTCGTTATTCTTGTCTACTTTTATCTTGAATTTGCGGTATTCGGCTCGATCGCTCACGCCGTTAACAAACACTACCATACTGGCTACAACGTTGGTGCCAGATTGGTGTGAGATGTCATAGCCCTCTATTCGGCGTGGTGGGTGTTGTAATTTTAACAACACTTGCAATTGGAAAAGAGCTTGATCAGAAGAAATATCTAGGAATTCCTTGTCTGAAAAAACAATTTTCTTCTTGAGTTCTCTTAAACCAAAGAGTTGATTGCGGGCTTCTGCGGCAGCTTCGTAGTTGCCAGCAGCCGAATCAACATACATCTGTTTTTCGAGGTCTTTTAAGAGTTTGTCACGATCCCCTTCTAAATATCGGATTAATTTGCGCAAATTCTTTTTGTAATCTTTTGGCGTAGCCTTCCCTACTTCAATACCTGGAGTAAGACCAAGATCGGTGTTAAGGTTTTTTTTGCCGTTATAAGGCTTATCATAATATGGAAAGATCTTTCTTAGGATGCGCAAAGCCTTTTCAATGGCGAGTTTACCATAAAACGGGCCAATATATGAGGCGCCATCATCAATTGGGTTGCGAGTAAAAGAGACATACGGCACTTCAGATTTCATATCAATGCGCACATAGATTACAGTCTTGTCGTCACGCAGTAAGATATTCCACTTTGGCATGTAGCGCTTAATCATTTCGGACTCAAGAAAGAGTGCGTCCATCTCGGTATCAACCACAATCCAGTCGGTCATGGCAATTTCTTTAACCAGCGCTTCGGTCTTGGGATCTTTGACGGTGTTTTGAAAATACTGGCGCACACGATTCTTTAAGACTGCGGCTTTACCAACATAAATAACCTCCCCCTCGGCGTTCTTATGGAAGTAAACGCCTGGGGAGGAGGGTAAGGTTTTAAGTTTGTTTTTTAGCGCTTCTTGCATATATATATTATATAATATATTGCGCTACTTGTCGATTATTAGTTCTTGACTACTTTCTTATCTTCCGTTGACTCAGCTTCTTCTTCGTCTTCGGTTTCATCTTCAGTTTCGTCTTCATCTTCTTCGTCAATTGTATCGTCTTCGTCGTAGTCAACTTCGTTAGGTTGATACTTCAAAATGTCATCGATGAAGTCGGTGATGCTCTTAGCTTCTGGTTTTTCGAAGTTGATGCTGGCCGGATAGGTGACCTTAAGGTCTAACGTAACACGCTGATCGTCTTCTGTGCTAGATGTGTAGAAGCGAACCAATTGATCTTTACCGTTTGTTTCGATTACGGTGATTAGATTCTTTGGGAACGATTCTTTTATCTCGGCGATAGTATCCGGATCGGCAATATCATCTGCAGAGCTGTTCTCGCTATATTTAGAGAAGCAGCTGCTCAATTCTTTGACGCTAGATAGGCCTGGGACGCCTTTGATGAAGTTGGCTAATTTATCGGTATCATACTTAAGGGCGTAGCCGCTGTTGCCACTAGCGATTGAGATTTCTTTACCAGTGTACTTTGTAGCGGTTAAGAATTGGTTGCTCTTGTAGAGTTCTGCTAAATCATTAGATGCTTTTTTCGAACTCTTCATCGAGTTGATGATACATCCGTAGTAGCCATTAACAACCGTTGTAACTTCTTCGCCAAATAAGTCACCATATTTTTCGGTAATCTTTGGGATGTTAATCTCGAGCCAGCGCTTGTCAAGGAGATCGACAATAGCTTCGGCCTCATCGCCGCCAAGTAAGTCTGCAAAATCATCAACACCATCTAATTTGGCATAAATGACACCTTCGCTATCTACTTTGGCTTCTACTCCTGCATTATTGTCTTCGTCAATAGCAACAGAAAAACCTAATTGCATAGGAAGACCTTGCTTGCCGCTATAGTTAAAGGTACCGGTTGTAGAATTTACAACTTCGCCATCAAGAAGAGTTTCTTGTTTGATTGTGCCGTTGACGGTTTCATTCTCGGCCGTAATGAAATTAGTGATAGCAGTTAACGCAACTTTTTCTGGGGACCTAAGCACATAATTGAATAAATAAAAAGCACCGCCACCCAAGAGAAGTAATACTACGATAATGCCAGCAATTAATCCACCCTTACCTTTTTTACGATTAAGAACAATGTCGCCCTTGTCGTCTGAATTGAAAGACGTAGTTGGGTCAGTAAATGGTTGTGGAGCCGGTTCAGGTGCAGCTGAAGCCACTGGTTCAGCTGGTTCAATTGGGCCCGCCGTTGGAGCTGGTTCAGCTGGGGCAGGTTCGATTGGAGTCGGTTCGGCTGGGACTGGTTCAGCTGGGGCAGCGACCTGCTCTGGAGCTGGTGCGGCTGGCTGATCCATCGGCTCGTTCAAATCTGGCTCCGGAGTTGGATTTGGAGTGTTTGGATCCATAAAAAATTCCTCTCATTTAAATGCTTTATTCAATTATAACATAAACGTTTTAAAAAATGCTATAATATTCTTATGGATAATTTTACAATTTCGGATATTAAAGCAAGACAAGTCTTAGATAGCCGCGGTAATCCTACGGTAGAGGCCGATGTTTTTCTTGACGGTGGGTATTCGGGAAGGGCAATTGTACCTTCTGGTGCCTCGACTGGTTCAGGAGAAGCTTTGGAACTGCGCGATGGAGATGAAAAATACTACGGTGGTAAAGGTGTTTTAAAAGCAGTCTGGAATGTAAATGGTAAAATTCGCGACGTACTAGTCGGTAATTCTGCTGCCCAAGATATTGTTGATCAATTAATGCTAGACCTTGATGGCACAGAAAACAAATCCAATCTTGGCGCTAACGCTATTCTGGCCGTGTCTCTCGCCACCGCTAAGGCGATGGCAAAAGCGCAAAAGATGCCGCTTTATGAATACATTGCGCAACTAGCTAACACCCAAGAATCAATGTCTCTGCCAATGCCGATGATGAACGTAATGAACGGCGGCGCACATGCTTCTTGGTCGACTGACTTTCAAGAATATATGATTATCCCAAAGTGTGCCGAAACTATGTCTGATGCCGTGCGTATTGGTGCTGAAGTTTTCCACGCCTTAAAGGGAGTTTTGGCTTCACATGATTATCCAACTACGGTAGGCGATGAAGGTGGCTATGCGCCACGTGTTAAAGATGGTAATAATGAACCACTAGAGTTAATCAAGGAAGCTGTGGATAAGGCTGGCTACGAATTCGGTAAAGATATCGTGCTAGCGATGGATATTGCTGCTTCGGAATTCCGCAAAGATGATCATTATGAACTAAAGACTAATGGCGACTGGAAATCGTCTGACGATTTGATTAACTGGTATCATTGGATTATTGATAATTATCCAGTAGTTTCAATTGAGGATGGCTTGTCTGAAGATGATTGGTCCGGCTGGCAAAAGTTAACTAAGGAAGTGGGTGAGCGTATCCAACTGGTGGGTGATGATTTATTTGTGACAAATACCAAACTGTTGCAACGCGGAATCGACGAAAAAGCTGGTAATTCTATCCTTATTAAGCCAAACCAAATTGGTTCGCTTTCCGAAACTATTGCTGCCGTACAACTAGCAAAGCAGCACGGCTTTAAGACGATTATTTCTCACCGTTCTGGAGAGACCGAAGATACTTCAATTGCACATATTGCAGTAGGCTTAAATGCTGGCCAGATTAAGACCGGCTCTTTGTCACGCTCGGAGCGCATTGCTAAATATAATGAATTAATTCGTATTGCCGAAGGCAACTCAAGATTGGGTATATCTAAGCCATTCTAGGAGGAAGATGGATCCATCACAACCAGTAGCACCACAGCCTCAACCAGTTCCTGAACCTGTTCCTCAGCCTATGCCTCAACCAGAGCCTGCACCAGAGCCACAACCTGCTCCACAACCCGCTCCAAAGCCGCAGCCGGAGGATTCGGCGCTTGATAACATTAAGCCTATTCCTTGGGCCACACCTGGAAAAGATATTTCTGTGACTAATCCGGCACCAGCTGTTGCCCCGCCTGTACGTTTTGATTCAAAATTGCATGAAAAGTATAAAGAAAAGAAGCATCCGTTTAGGGCGTTTTTCAAGATTGTGTTTATCATTTTTGCGGTCGCAGT
>JAEEGL015982815.1_pt1 | contig 17590 bp, 14 predicted proteins | sample 9134231 | NCBI WGS metagenome assembly JAEEGL01 (sample SAMN16246548, study PRJNA631951) | gut metagenome | biome: gut microbiome; feature: rumen; material: fiber-attached | host: Bos | place: Iran: Karaj | collected 2018-10 | reverse complement strand
AATATCGATAAGATGCATCAGAAGATCCAGCGGTCCTTCAAACACATCCAGTTTTACGGGTATTCCCATTTATAACTCCCCTGTCCCGGTTTCCGGGCTCAGATCAATGACACTGACTTCGGCAGGGTTTAAAAACCTGAGCGGCAGCGTATGCATGCCGGTCCCGCAGCTGACGATCATTTTGCTGCTGCCATTTTCATATTCCCCCTTGCTGTATTTCGGGAACAGTGACGGATTCGGTGAAACGATCCCGCCGATAAAAGGAAGCCTCACCATCCCGCCGTGCACATGCCCGGCAAGAACAAGATCAGCGCCCCATTCTGCATAAGCATCGAAAAAATCCGGCTTGTGCGCCAGAAGGATATTATACGAATCTCTATCCGGAACTCCGGCCAGTTCCCTGACCGTCTCCGGGGATAATGAATGCTTTCTGAATTTTCTGTAATATTCTTTCGGCAGATCCAGCCCGTAGAGAATAACATTTTCCGCAAGGCCGGTACTTTCCCTGTTCAGCACCTTTACGCCGCAGTCTTCCAGCATTTTATAGAAAGCCCTGATCCAGGGCCCGGCTGCCGGATCGGTACAGAGTTTGGTTTCATGGTTGCCGTTCGAGAAATAGACAGGATATTTATCTGTCAGTCCCTTCATCAGGGACAGCGAGCAGCCGCACCATTGTCCGGCGGGCAGGACTTCACCGCTTCCGGAACGCCTCCTTGCAAGTTTCCGGACTCTGTTGGCAATGATCGTATCTCCCCCTATGAGGACTGCGTCCGGACAGATGTCTTCTATGGCTTCCAGAAGCTTCCGGTTGTTTTCCCCGTACGATTTCTCGTGCAGATCGGTGATAAATACGAGCTTCAGCTGTTTCGGAATGCGTCCGTCGGACACGTGGTAATGCCTGATCACAAACCGGCTGTTGTCCCGGACAAGGATCAGGATAAAGAGGATCAGTATAGGCAGGGCTGCTGTCAGGATGATCTGTAATGTATTCAAACCAGTCATGAAAATGAAGAAAAACCTCCTGATGTCATCCACCAGGAGGTTATTGATCAATTATACTTACGTTTTCTGGCCGCCTCGGATTTCTTCTTGCGTTTTACACTCGGCTTTTCGTAATGCTCTCTCTTGCGAATTTCCTGCTGAATGCCGGCCTTGGCGCAGCTTCTCTTAAAACGGCGCAGTGCGCTGTCCAGAGTCTCATTGTCTTTTACGATTACGCTTGACATCTATCTTCTACCCTCCCTTCAGTCCCCTCTATGTCTATGACCAGAATCAGATCGATCTATGACTGAACGGGTTATTCGTATGTTTTGGAAAAATCACACAAAGGCATTATAGCATAACATTCTTTCCCGTCAAACTGTTTTTTTAACAATTTAGGGGAACGGCAAAGGTCAGGAAAGCTGTGTTTTCAGGACCTCGCCGGCTTTTTCCAAAAGTGCTTTGATACCGGAGGGATCTTTTCCTCCTGCCTGTGCCATGTTCGGACGTCCGCCGCCGCCTCCGCCGATAAGGGGTGCCACCTCTTTTACGAGATTGCCGGCGTGCGCGCCTTTCTTCACGGCAGCGTCATCTGACATGACCATCAGGCTGACCTTGCCGTCCTTTTCAGAGACCAGCAGGATAACGCCGCCGGGATGTTTGGCCTTCCATTCATCCCCCAGGTCACGGAGACCGTTCATGTCAACGCCGGGAACAGAAGAAGCAAGGAACGGAACTCCCTCTATATCTTCTGCCTGGTCCATGACGTTTCCGAGAGCTTCCTTGGCAGCCCTGGCTTTGAGCGATTCATTTTCGCTGCGAAGAGTCTTCAGCTCCGCATTCAGCTTCTCAAGGCGTTCCAGAAGGGTCGCAGGCGTGGCTTTGACAGCCTTTGCCGCTTCTTCCAGTTCCCGTGAGAGTGAATCATAGTATGCGTGCACGTTTGTGCCCGTGATCGCCTCTATACGACGGACGCCGGCGGCAATACCGCTCTCTGAGAGGATATGGAAACTGAGGATCTCCCCGGTGGAACCGACATGCGTACCGCCGCAGAGTTCTCTGGAATAATCGCCCATCGAAACGACGCGGACGCTCTGACCGTATTTTTCACCAAACAGCGCCATGGCGCCTGTCTTCCTGGCATCTTCGATATCCATGACCTGTGTTGTGACAGGCAGGTTCTCCGCGATCTTTTCATTAACGGCCGCTTCGACCCTGCGGATCTCTTCCGCTGTCATCGCTTCCCCGTGGGAGAAGTCGAATCTGGTCCTCTCCGTATCCTGATAGGAGCCGGCCTGTTCCACATGATCCCCGAGCACTTCCCGGAGCGCGCTGTGGAGAAGATGCGTTGCGGAATGGTTGCGGCATGTCATGGCGCGGCGTGTCCTGTCGACATTAAGCTGCACAGTATCGGACACACGGAAAGTTCCCTTCAGGACTCTGCCCACATGGCCGATACGGCCGCCCGGAAGCCTGACCGTGTCTTCGACAGCAAAGACAGCGTCTTCTGTACGGATCTCGCCGGTATCTCCCTTCTGGCCGCCCATGGTTGCATAAAAAGGCGTACGGGAAACTACGATCGTGCCTTCCCGGCCTTCACCGACAGTGTCCGCAAGACCTTCTTCCGTACCGATCGCCGCGATTGTATCTGTTCCCGAAACTGTATCATAACCAGTAAATTCACTGACGATCTGTGGATCCAGTTTTTCAAACACGGAGCTGCTCATATTCAGTTTCGCTGAGAAGTTCTGGCTGCTGCGGGCAAGCTCTTTCTGCTGCTCCATAGCGGCGGCAAAGCCTTCTTCATCGACCTTAATGCCCTGCTCCTCTGCCATTTCCACCGTCAGCTCCAGTGGGAAACCGAATGTGTCATACAGATGGAAAGCCGACCTGCCGTCCAGTTCGGTCAGGCCTTCGGCTTTCTTGGCGTCAAGGATCTTTACAAATTCCTTCATGCCGTTTTCAAGGGTGCTTTCAAAACGGTCGATCTCTTTTTTCAGCTCCGTAAGGATGAATTCACGGTTCTTCTTCAGCAGCGGGTAGCTTTCTGTATAAATACTGTCGATATATATGGCGGCAAGCCCGGTCATGTCAGCTGTACCAAGTCCGAGCGTCCTTCCGTGGCGGACTGCGCGGCGGATCAGGCGACGCAGGATATATCCGGCACCGCTGTTGTCAGGCAGAAGCTTTGCTTCGTCGCCGATCAGCATCACTGCCGTCCGAAGATGATCAGCCAGGATCCGCATGGACCTGGTCTTTATTTCATCCTCTTCATACTTAGCTCCGGAAAGCTCTTCGATCCGGGAAATGACAGGCGCGAAAACATCCGTGCGGTATACGTCCTTTGTTCCGTTCAGGAATGCAAGGATACGTTCAAGCCCCCATCCGGTATCGACATTTTTCTGCTTCAGGGGCGTAAGATGTCCATCCTGATGCTTTTCATACTGCATGAAGACATCGTTGCCCAGTTCAGTGTATTTGCCGCAGTGGCATCCGGGGCCGCAGTCGGGACCGCAGTCCGGCACGTCGGCCACATAGAACATCTCACTGTCCGGACCGCAGGGCCCGTACTCAAGTCCCCACCAGTTATCTTCTGCTGGAAGATAATAGATCCTGTCCTTCCGGAACCCGGAATCGATGCGGCACTGCGCCCCTTCTTCATCACGGGGAGCGTTCTCGTCTCCGGCAAAAACCGTTGCGGCAAGATGGTCAGCGTCAAAACCGAAGACCTGTGTCAGCAGTTCAAAGCTCCACTGACAGCGTTCCTTTTTGAAATAGTCGCCCAGGCTCCAGCTGCCCATCATCTCAAAGAAAGTGACATGGCTCTTATCGCCGACTGATTCAATATCATTTGTCCGTACGCAGCCCTGTACGTTGCACAGACGCGTGCCGAGAGGATGCTTTTCTCCCAGCAGGTAAGGCATCAGCGGCTGCATTCCGGCCACGTTGAACATAACGCCCGTAGAACCGTCCGATACCAAAGAGACCGCGCCGACATCCACATGTCCGCGTTCTTTATAAAAATCGATCCATGTCTTTCTGAGTTCCTGTGAAGTAAACTGCCTCATATATTATCTCCGTTAAAATTCAAACTTTCCCCTGAACCATGTATCCAGTTCCGCAACGGGTACGCGCACCTGCTCCATCGAATCCCTTTCACGGACTGTAACGCAGCCGTCTGTTTCGGATTCAAAATCATATGTGATGCAGTACGGGGTACCGATCTCGTCCTGGCGCCTGTACCGTTTGCCTATCGCGCCTCTGTCATCATATTCACAGTTGTACTGTCTGGACAGTTCCGCATAGATCTTTTCCGCTCCTTCCGCGAGCTTTTTGGAAAGGGGAAGCACACCGATCTTGACGGGTGCGAGCGCGGGATGGAAACGCATGACTGTCCTGACATCCCCTCCTTCGAGGGTCTCTTCGTCGTACGCGGCGCACAAAAAGGCCAGTACGACACGGTCCGCGCCCAGGGAAGGCTCCACAACATAGGGAAGATAGCGGACGTTTTTGACATCATCAAAATAGGTCATATCTTCACCGGAAACTTCCTGGTGCCTGGAAAGGTCATAATCTGTCCTGTCGGCTATCCCCCAGAGTTCGCCCCAGCCGAACGGGAACAGGAACTCTATATCGCTGGTCGCCTTGGAATAGAAGGAAAGCTCTTCCTTTTCGTGATCGCGCACGCGCATTTCATCCGGCTTCATACCAAGGGTAACGAGCCAGTCTATGCAGTACTTCTTCCAGTACTCGAACCATTCAAGATCCGTATCGGGCTCGCAGAAGAATTCCATCTCCATCTGTTCGAACTCCCTGGTCCTGAATGTGAAGTTGCCGGGAGTGATCTCGTTGCGGAACGATTTGCCGATCTGGCAGATCCCGAACGGAATCTTCTTGCGGCTCGTGCGCTGTACGTTTTTGAAATTGACAAATATACCCTGTGCCGTTTCAGGCCTCAGATACAGGGTCGCGGAAGAATCCTCGGTCACGCCCTGGAAGGTCTTGAACATCAGGTTGAACTGGCGGATATCGGTAAAATTATGTTTGCCGCACTTCGGGCAGGGGACTTCATGGTCAAGGATGAACTTCATCATCCGCTCTTCATCCCAGCCGTCCAGCGAAGAATCCAGCTCAATACCGTTTTCCTTCGCAAAATCTTCGATCAGCTGGTCAGCCCTGAACCTGGCTCCGCATGATTTGCAGTCCATAAGGGGATCCGAGAAGCTCTGAAGGTGACCCGACGCTATCCATGTCCTGGGATTCATCAGTATGGCGCAGTCGACGCCGACATTGGTGGGGGATTCCTGGACGAATTTCTTCCACCAGGCCTTTTTGACGTTGTTCTTGAGTTCAACGCCAAGGTTGCCGTAATCCCACGTGTTGGCCAGGCCGCCGTAGATCTGCGAACCGGCGTAGATAAAGCCTCTGGCGTTGCATAACGCAACGATCTTGTCCATTGATGTTTGCATTAGAGTCTCCTTTACCTCGAATTCCATGCATTTACTGTAATATAAGTATCGCGGGTTCCAAAACCGATACCGAATCCGCGAGTACAGCCGTATTGTCCCTCTCACCCAGCCTGACGTTGGCTGTTGCGTAGACGGCTTTGCCGGGCAGGTACAGCGTCTGCGGCGATGTGACATAAATCAGCATATGATCGGCGAATTCCTGCACTTTTCCCGCCGTCATGATCCGGCTTGAACGGACTGCGGACGGCTGTCCGTACAACGGTGACAGATCAAATCCCCTGGCAACGGCATCACTGCATGTTCCGTAAAAGAACGGTACACCTTCATTAAAACTTCCGAACGCATCGGAAGAAGCATATTCCATTACCAGCGTGCAGATATTGTCTTTTACCTCCAGCGACTCCACGGAAACATTAGATTCCCCGACTCTCGCCACTGTCGTATCTATCAGGTTCTTCAGTTCTTTCTTGCTGTAAAGATCCTCATCAAAGGGTTCGACCGAAGTGACCCTGATGCTGCCCTTCTTTGAAAACACCGCGGAATTTTCCGCCAGACTGCCCCCGCCGTCTTTACACGCGGCGAGCAGACAGACCGTCAATATGACAAGGATCAAAGAAATCCCAAAACGCTTCATCTGTCCCCTTCCTGCATCGGAATGGCTGTCCTGCTGCAAAAACTATTATATTATAGCCAACACGAATCCTCTTTTCAACTGATCGCGTCCAGTATATCGAGGGAAGTGAACCTGTGCCCTGTGTAGTTCCTGAACATCCTGCCGGAAAGCAGGGCAAGTTCATTCCTTACTTCTTCCGAGACCTGGAAAGCATACAGATGTCCCGGATCGGTATCATGGATATGCCTGACGGCCTGCCGGGTACCCTCCAGCAGGTCTTCCGGGATGTTTTCAGGGGAGAGGACACCTTCCAGCTTTAAAGTCCGCAGTTCAAAGATGCTTCTGACAAGCACCAGCGGCGATCTGTCCTTTTCCAGTTCCAAAAGCGATGCGTAGAGATGCAGCAGCAGATCTTTCCCGTCCTCGTTCTCCCTGCTGATATAGTCCATGACTTCCGCAAAATAGGAGGCATAACAGGTTTTTTCTATATCCGTGCTGAATTCGTTGAAAAACCTGGACGGTACGGCTTTCGTGATCACATGGTAATCCCTGCCGGTATAGAGGGTAAACTCGCCGTAACAGAAAGGAAGCACCGCTGCCATCAGCGGTGATCCCTGCCGTCTTGCGCCTCTTGCAAAAGCAGTGATCCTGCCTCTCTCCTTTGTCAGCAGGACCACCCGTTTATCATAATCACCAACCGCTCCGGCATACAGGACCATGCCGGAGACCGTTTCCTGAATGTGTTCCATTGTGATATCCCGGGATCCGTTATAATCTGCCGGCGTCGTAGCCGTACTGTTTCATAAAGATCTCCGAATCCTTCCAGTCTTTGCGTACTTTGACATACAGTTTCAGGTTCACTTTCATTTCCAGCATATCCTCGATCTCAAGCCTTGCGGCTTTTCCTATACGGCCGAGCATCTTGCCCTGTCTGCCGATGACGATCGATTTATGGGATTCCTTTTCACATATGATCGAAGCGTTGATATCACAGATATCTTCCCCGGAAGCGCTCTTCCGGAATTTCATCTGATCGACCGTAACGGCAATGCCGTGCGGAACTTCCTCCTGCAGAAGGAGCAGCGCCTTTTCCCTGATCAGTTCCCCTGCGATATCTCTCTGTGTTTCCGTAGTGACCTGGTCTTCATCATAAAAATACGGACCTTCGGGCAGCATTTTGAACAGGCAGTCCAGAAGTTCGTCCACGCCTTTTCCGTTCAATGCGCTGACCGGGACGATCTCCGCAAACAGACCGGTCTTAGCATACATGGAAATAGTCTCTGCCACGTCTTTCTCCGGTACCGTGTCGATCTTGTTGATGACCAGTATGACCGGCGACTTGACAGTGCGGATCAGGTTCAGGACTTCCTTGTCTTCATCGGACAATGACGGCTTGGGCGCAGCGAGCAGCAATACCACATCCACTTCGTTCAGACTGGAGACCGATGCCTTCTGCATATAATTTCCCAGCCTGTTCTTTGGCCTGTGCAGGCCTGGCGTATCCAGAAATACGATCTGGCCTCTTTCCTCCGTATATATACTTCTTATCTTTGTTCTTGTCGTCTGCGGTTTATATGATGTGATGGCGATCTTCTGTCCGATGATCTGGTTCATCAGTGTCTATTTGCCGGCATTAGGTCTTCCGATCATTGCCGCAAAGCCGGATCTTGTCATGTATTTTTCTCCTCCGGATCAGTTTTTTTCTTCTGTTCCGCCTTATTAACAGTCTTTTTCATTCTCCTTTTCCCGGCGGCACGCCTGCAGGCGCGGACGATGAGCCATACCAGGACACCCACCAGAAGAAGCAGGATAAGGTACGGCAGGCAGATGATCAGGCCGATAAAGAAATTGCCGACACCTTCGACCACATTGACAAAGCTGTTCGAGATCCCCTTCCTGATCCTCTCTCCCACTGTAACGGGTTCAGCCGTGTCCGTAAGCTTCTTCACTTCCGAAACCGAGATATTCAGCGTAGCATACGTGATACGGTTGTCATACATCCGCAGCATGGATGCATATCTTTCCAGTTCATAGCGGACATTGGCCAGCTCGCTTTCGATCGTGATCATATCTTCCACGGTCTCTGCGGAGTCGAGCATCTCAAGGAGCCTGTCCCGCTGTGTTTCAAGAGATGTGATCCTGCTGGCGGTGTCCACATATTGAAGCGTTACATCCTCAACATAGGAAGACTGTGAAAGGACATTTGCCCTGCCGGTTATATCCTCGATAAATCCATCGATCTTTTCTGCCGGGATCCTGATCGTATAGGAAGCATATCTGCGTCCCGCAGCGCCGTCATATATGCTGCTGCCATTCACCTGCCTGCTTTCGATGTATCCGCCGGCGGCCTTGGTCCTGTTCTCGATGGCAGCGTCAAGCTGGTCAAAGTTTTCGGTCTCAACTTCCATGGAAGCATTTTTGATCAGCTTCCTGTCCTGTGCCGCAGGCACAGTGCCGGTATCCTGCTCCGGCATTTCGGCCGGTGCCTCCGCAGCAGGCGCATTGAACATTCCCGATTCGTATTCTTCAAAGCTTTCATCGGTCTCATATTCGTACGCCGCCTCTTCCACGGCATATGCGCCGGCTTCTTTCATACCGGCGGAATATGATGCCGTATATGAATCACTCCGGCTCCGGGCGGAACAGCCGGCAGCGGTGATAAAGACCGCGGCGGCAGCCAGGAATAAAGGGATAATGCGGAATACTTTTTTCATAGTGCTCCTCCTTTGCGGACATAAAGAGTATGTGTCTTCATTCAAAATGCCGCAATATACTTAGAACAGTTTCGCAATACTCCCAAAAATCTCCGTGTCGTCTACGGCAGCCTGCCGGACGGCTTCCTCTATGGCTTCCCTGCTGCCTACGGTACACAGATATCCTTCGTCCAGCACAGCCCGGACCAGCGCGGACAACGACCGGATATCCTCACTGTCCGCTCCGAGTATCTCGTCCCTTTCCCTCTGGAGCTGCTCATCGGTAATGCCCGCGATACAGCAGTTCAGGGAATACTTGCCCAGCTGTTTAGGCGTCATCGGCTGATCCATGGTGGATACCGCACCGATAATGTACCGGGTCATTGCTGCCCCGTCCGCTTCAAACTCTTCCAGATATTCCGGTGTATTCCTGAATATTTCCATGGTCTTTAAGAGATTGGGGTCCCTGTAGGAGACCATAAAGGCCGTACCGTCCCTTCCAAAGGAGCTCATACATCCGTAAGCCCCACCTTTTACCCTGACCATATTCCAGAGATAATCATAACCGAGTATCACGCGGAGCACCTTCAGGGCACCACTGTATTCATAACCGGCCTTTTTGTAATCTCCTGCCATACAGACGAACTGGACTTCACCGGCTGTCTGGAACGCTTCGTTAGGTTTTTTGTCTGCAGAGAAGAAAAATCCCGCAGGCTCATCCCTGTGTTCCCTGACAGCTGAGCTGTCAGCTGCGTCCAGCCTGCTGAAAAACTCTTCAAACACATGGACCGCGTCCGATGAATCCTCTTTTGCGGCTGTCAGATCTGCCGTCAGATTTTCCCGTGTAAACAGAAGCAGACAGAGCTCCTTAAGATCCTTCGACAGCTGCTCCTTCTGTTCCTCAAAATTATTCAGGATATGATCCAGATACCCGTAATTTTCAAGACCTCCGGTCACCTCGGAAAAAGCCGCCGCAGGGTTAAAATACGACATTGCCCTGTTCATGGCAGTAATATGCCCGGCTGAAGTAAGGCTCTGCCTGAGGCCTGCCCTTTCTTCCTCCAGGATCTCGTAAAGCCGCCTATAGTCTGAAAAGTCCGTATTCAGCAATATTTCGGCCGCCAGATCCAGTGTTCCTTCAAGTTCTGAATGAAAACACCTGGCCCCCAGTTCAAAAGTATACCTGTATCCGTCCGGCCTTGCAGCGTCCTCATAAACACCGGTGCAGACGTACATGCCGCCGGTCGTGATATGGATGCGCTGGTCAAGACGCAGGTAGGAATATCTGCCGGTATCCATTGCCATCAGCGCTGTCTTAAGAACGCCGAGAACATTGTAAAACTTCCGGGGCAGCTGCCCGGCATCGAACAGGAGCGTGACATAATCGATTCCGCCGGTAAAACAGTCGTGCGAGATCAAGGGGACCCCGGAAATATCCGATATCCTGTTGACCGGCATCCTGGCTTTCTTTTCAATGTCGTCGACGGACAGCATCGGTATCGTCGCAAGAGCTTCCTCCGTATCCGGAGTATTCTGCCACACTTCAAAATCCTGTGTTTCCCTGATCAGCATTTCCCTGCCGGCATCGTCCAGTCCGGCAAACAGATCAGCAAGTGCCTTCCTGGTCTCTTCATCCTTTGCCAGCGACAGACCGGGCACCGGGTTCACCGTCACGACGGACCTGTGCCTGTTATCCAGCAGCAGTTTTTCAAGCATCTGTTCAAAATAACCGGTACCGTTCTTTTCCCTCAGCACACTGTATAAACGGCCCGCATCCAGCCTGCTCCAGGGATCCCTGTCATTGTAAAGCCATGAATCCAGGGTCTCCAGTCCATATACCAGGCCTCTCGGATATGATCCGAAATCCGCCTCTTTGTATTTGAACTCAAAATATGACAGCGCGGAAAGAATGGCTTCCGGATCGATCCCTCCGGTAACCTGCTCCCTCAACGTCTGTTCGGTCACGGCAAGGAATCTGTCCTTCGCATCTTCACTGCAGTATCTTAAGATCACGGAATAGGTCGGACATAGGGCAGAACTGTCATATACCGAATACACTTCTTCCGCCATCCCGCTGCGCCTCAAGGCTTCCTTCAGCGGCGCGCCTTCCGCGTCGCACAGGACATAATCCAGCACCCTGACTGTCATATGCGTCATAAGGTCCGAAGCTTCTTTCAGGGCGAAATTCATGGACATGAAGACTTTGTCTTCCTTATCCTCGTCCGGCAGAAGGGAATATACGGCTGTGCACTCATACGGCGTATCCGACTCCGGAACGTCAATGGATACCGAGGGGGCATCTTCTGCCCGGAAGCAGGAAAGATACTCCCTGTCCATGTAAAGGAGCCTTTCCGCCATGTCCATGTCACCATATAGATAAATATAGCTGTTGGCCGGATGATAGTATCTGTGGTGGAATTCACAGAACTCATCATAGGTCAGCGAAGGTATGACAGACGGGTCCCCTCCGGACTCATATGCGTATGAGGAACCGGGGAACAGCGAAGCCTGGACCTCCCGTTCCAGAACATCCTCCCCTGAAGAGAGCGCCCCTTTCATCTCATTGTAGACGACACCGTTATAGCTCAGAAGGCCGGTATTCTCATCATATTCATAGCGCCAGCCTTCCTGCCGGAAGATGTTCGGTTCATTCAGGACGGCCGGGAAAAAGACGGCATCCAGATACACGTGCATAAGATTGCGGAAATCGGTATGATTGCAGCTGGCCACAGGGTACACCGTCTTATCGGGATATGTCATTGCATTCAGGAACGTATTCATGGATCCTTTTGCCAGTTCCACGAATGGATCCCTGACCGGGAAATCCCTGGACCCGCAAAGCACCGAATGCTCCATGATGTGGGCAGTTCCGGAAGAACTTGACGGCGGTGTCTTAAACCCGATGTAAAAGACTTTGTTGTCGTCATCGCAGGGGATAAGCAGTACCCTTGCGCCGCTCTTTTTATGACGGAGCAGGATGCCTTCCGCGTTGATATCGGGCAGTGCCATACTGTCTTCATGGGAATAAGCCAGCAGGACCTCATCAGTCAGTATCTTTTTCAAATCAGACAACCTCTTATTCGTTGACGGCGTGACTTAAGGTAAATAAGAAAAACACCATCAGCCAATACGACTGACGGTATCATTCTCAGAACGGACTTTTCTCCGGTCGGCCCGGAAGGAAAAAGGATGGATTAGGCGGGAATCGAACCCGCGTCCAAAGACCCCTCCAATGTACTTCTACTATCATAGTCTGTTATACCGGCGATGCCGCTTTCCCTCATGCACCGCGGAAGCAGACAGCCGCAGTGCTTTGGTAGCTTCATGATACGCCCATGACCGCAAAGCTTAAGTCATGTCGTTTCCTGCCCTGATGATGCCGTATCCGCCTGTTGCAGGTCCCGGGCGGGCGACACGCAGCTTACGCTGCGAATGCTAATTTATTATTGTTAGCGTTTATTTTTAATTTTGCCGTTTAACGTCCGGCTACGGATAGCTTCTCCACCTTCAGAATCCCTGTCGAAACCTTTACTAACCCAAAGTACAATCATTATAACAGACAGCGGTCAAAACTCAATAGCGCTGTCCGGGTAAAGCATCGGTGATCACTTCAAAGACTGCCTGTAATCCCGTTCCGCTTCAAGCCGTATCTGTTTTTTCTTCAGATCCTCCCTCTTATCGTACAGCTTTTTGCCCCTGGCAAGCCCGATCTCCAGTTTTACCCTTCCGCCTTTTAAGTATACCTGCAGGGGCATCAGGGTATACCCTTTCATCTGGACTTTACCGGCCAGTCTCGTGATCTCGCTTTTGTGAAGCAGGAGCTTCTTTCTTCTTAGCGGATCCCTGTTAAAGATATTGCCCTTTTCATAGGGGCTGATATTCATACCTTCAACGAAGGCTTCGCCATGGTCGATCGAGACATACGCCTCCTTAATGCTGCACTTTCCCATACGGATGGATTTTACCTCCGTTCCGAACAGTTCCATGCCGCATTCCAGTTTTTCCTCTATGAAATAATCATGGTACGCCCGCTTATTGTTAGCGACCAGCCTGATATTATCACTCACGACAGCACCACCAAATAATCATAAAAAGCGCCCCTGTTACGGGGCGCCTGCATCATCGATTCCGGACAGTCCGCGGTTCGGTTCAGAACAGCTTCATGTTCAGCAGCAGAGCCAGAACAAAAAACGCAACCACGCAGATCGTCGTGCCTTTCACAAGACGGCCTTCCATGGAACGGCCTTTATTCTTGCCCCAATATGTTTCGGCAGCACCGGCAATGGCGCCAAGGCCCTGTGACTTGCCTTCCTGCATCAGCACAAGCGTGACCAGTGCAATACCGTCAATAATCAGTAATATCATCAGAATAATACGAAACGCGCCCATAAAGCTTTCCTTTCCGACATCCAAATCCGTTCACTGCGGCCGCTGTCTGCAGCCGAATCGAAGAGAATTTTACCACAGTATGTTTACTGTGTCAAAGAAATCTCTTCCCATTTTTCCATCGCGGACGCAACAGTTTTATCCATGTCGTAATAACGGTATTCACCCAGCCTCCCGCCGAAGATAACGTTCTTTTCCTTTGCGGCCATGGCACGGTATTTTTCATAGAGCGCCTGGTTCTGTTCGTCATTGACCGGATAATAAGGCTCGTCTCCCGGCTTCCATTCCGCGCTGTATTCCCTGCTGATCACAGTCTTATCCTGCCCGCCGAATTCGAACCATTTATGCTCGATTATCCTGGTCCAGGGCGTTTCGCTGTCCGTATAATTGACAGCCGCGTTCCCCTGGTAATTGGGCATATCCAGGACTTCGGTCTCAAACCGGACACTCCTGTATGAGAGCGCGCCGAGACAGTAACCGAAGTATGCATCCACCGGTCCGGTAAAGACCACGCAGTCCGCTTCCCCCGAGAGCCTTTCCCTGTTTTCGGGCAAAAGGTAATCCGTTCCGAGTTCGACCGTGATATTCCCGTGATCAAGTATGTTTTTGACCATCTGTGTATAACCGCCCACCGGGATCCCCTGATAAAGGGCGTTGAAGTAGTTATTATCAAACGTGAACCGGACGGGCAGCCTTCGGATGATAAAAGCGGGCAGCTCGCTGCAGGGTCTTCCCCACTGCTTCTGGGTGTATCCCTTGATCAGTTTTTCGTATATATCCGTACCGACAAGCGAGATCGCCTGTTCTTCAAGGTTCCGGGGTTCCCCGATACCGGCGGCCCTCTTCTGCTTCTCGATCATCTCTTCCGCCTGCTGCGGTGTCGTAACGCCCCACATCTGGTAAAAGGTATACATATTGAAGGGCAGGGAATACAGTTCACCGTGGTAATTCGCAACGGGTGAATTCGTAAAGCGGTTGAACTCGGTAAAGCGGTTCAGAAATTCCCACACCTTTTTATCATTGGTATGGAAAATATGGGCACCATACTGATGCACCTGGATCCCTTCGATCTCTTTCGTATAGATATTGCCGGCTATGTGATCCCTTTTGTCGATCACCAGTACTTTCCTGCCCTCTTCAGCGGCAAGCCTTGCAAAGACCGCACCGTAAAGGCCGGCTCCGACGATCAGATAATCATATTTTACTGACACTGTTCCATCCTCTCTCAGGCTTCGTGCCTGCCGATCAAAACATACCAGATATATTTTGCATTATTGACGACGTATCTGCGGATCAGGCGCTTCGGATCCTGGAAAAGACGGTAAAGCCATTCAAACCCGATCTGCTGTATCCATTTCGGTGCCCTGTGCACTGTTCCCGCGTAAAAGTCAAATCCGGCACCGACACCGATCATGACGGCATTGATCCGATCTTCGTGCGCGGCCATCCATTTTTCCTGTTTGGGCGCGCCGAGACCGACCCAGACGATATCGGCACCGGACTCATTGATCCGCCGGATATCCTCTTCATCCTCTTCTTCGGATATCGCCCTGAAAGGAGGTGAATACATACCTTTGATCACTATGCCTGGATAACTCTCCGGAAGTTTTTCGGAGAGTAGCCGGATATTCTCCGGCGTGGAACCGTAAAAATAATGGGAGACACTGCCGTTCATGGTCGCGCGGAACATGGTCTCCATAAAATCCGGTCCGGCGACTCTCTCAGCGGACGGGTATCCTTTCCGGTGCTGCTGCCTGACGACAGGCATTCCGTCGGCAAAGACCAGCGCCGCCCCGTTCTGGACGTCTCTGTACTCTTTATTCTCGCGGCTCATGACGGCCGTATGTGAATTGGAGAAACAAATATATTTCCCGCGCAGCCTGTCGATATGGCTGGTGACATACATGACCGCTTCATCGATATCCGACACCCTGAAATCGACTCCGAGTATCCGGCAGCTTTCCGTCAGGGCCGAAAGATGGATCGCCTGATAGTCGCCTATATTCCTGATCGTATGCGCGGTCATGTCATGGCCGGAATAACTGATATTCAGGTCTACATCCTTGCCTGCATCCAGGAACATCTGCGCAAAGTGCCTTGCCCTCGTCGTATCACTCCTTGGCATATACAGAAAAACACGGTCATATTCCGGGCTGCAGCTGATATCCTCCAGGTCCTCTGCGTTTCCCGCGACAGGGATACCTTCGATATCACGATCCGTATCATCCGCATCCACCAGGACGATCCCCGTGAATTCAATGTTCTGGCTGGCCGCGGAAGAACGGAAATGTCTGACTGCGATCATGACATCCCTGACGGAAGTGACAAGGAGCGTCCTGATCCTGGGTTCCTCCACCCTGAACCTGAAAAGGAATTTTCTGTACAGCATGCGCGCCAGATAATCCAGGATCAGATACAAAAGGAACGTGATGCCCAGAGCGATCCGGGAAACATCATGCATCTTGGTAATGAAGAAGAATACGAACAGCAGGACAGCCATCAGGACAACGTTGTATCCGACCAGGACCAGATTTTCGAACGGATCCATTTTGATCAGCCTGCGGCGGTTCCTGGGATAAAGCAGGAATATCAGGAGATAGCACAGGTAAAACAGGAACAGCAGTATGGCATAGTACTGCGTCTGCCATGCCTCAATCCTGGACAGCCCTCCGTAGCGAAGGATCAGCGCAAAGTAATAAGATATCGTCAGAACGATGATATCAATGATAAATAGTATTCTGCGCTGGTTGTTTTTTGACTGAAAGAACATGTACGTTTCCTAGAAGCTCCCCTCGTATTTTTTCCCAAAGAACTTTGCATTCAGGAAGGCGGATATCTTTCCGGGCCAGTTGACCCTTTCCATATAGATACAGGGCATTTCGGCAACATCCTTTTTATCCAGCAGTCCTTCCTCCGACTGCTGTTCCAGCCATACGTTGAATAATATCTCGCTGATCCTGCCGAAAAATCTTCCCTGGTAGGCAGAGAGCCCGTCCATATCAATGACCTTCTCAAGGCTGAACAGTATATCAAACAGCCATGTGCAGTATGCGTCCATGAGGTCTCTTCTCATGATCATCATGTTGAACATGTACGCGCTGCGCCTGCGCATGATCCTGTCGAAGCTGCTCAGATATGCCGGGCAGTACTGCGCTATGATCTCTCTGGTCCTGTCCAGCTGGGCGGCATAGTGGGTATGCTTGTAATGGCTGTAGATCGTCTCGATAAAGTATCTGCGTTTTCTGGGGACGATCACACTGTGCTCCCGGAGCAGTTCTTCCAGCTGTTCTGTGCTCAGTACAGAATCAAAGTGATCCCGTCCCGTTGTCCCGTTTCCGAAGTATCTTCTGTAATGGACAAGTCCCAGATACTTGCAGGCAAGGTTTTTCCACCCCCAGTAAAGGACGGTCAGCTCGCAGAAATACGGATTGCGTTCCGATATATTGTCACCGGTATCGTCGCGCAGGAAACTGTCCGGTATATCTCCCGGTCCGGCAAGCGCGGCACCGCCGAAGACAGCCTGATAAACATCATCTGCCGGCATACGGTATCGCTTATGGGAACAGACCATAACACTGATGTCAGCCATAATATCAAGCCTGTCCGGTATACATCATGAACCTGTACGGCACCATTGTCTCCTCCTGCAGCCAAACTCTGCTGCAATTAGTATAGCACAGTCGTCCAGACTCAAAATCACTGCCGGATCTGTCCGGGATCATTTGCCAAAGCCCCTTCCGGCATGTCCTGCTGCTTCCCGGCATGTCCTGTCCAGGCGGCTGCCGCAGACGAAGCGCTTATAATGAAGAGCGGCACATAGATATACAGATATCTTGCCCTTGCTTCGAACAATTCGACGAAAAGGAAAACGCCCATGATCGCGATCAGGATCATGCACCTTGCCGGATCCGGCTTCCTCTTGCGGTTCAGAATACCGTCCATGAGGCACAGGAACAGTACCGTGATCCATCCTGCCTGCTCTGCCAGCGCCAGAAATCTGTAATTCTTCCCGGTATCCCAGAATATACTCCGCAGAAATTCCGTAACGGCATGCCGCGATTCGAAGGTCTGCATATAGAAGTTGCCTTCTATTCCGAATGAAAATGTCCCGTCATGAAAATTCACAAGGGTCTTCCCGGCCTGGAACGGGATCACCCCGAAGGGCAGCATCTCCCTGATCCTTCTCTTCGCTTCCGTCATATCTTCATCATTGCGGTATTCATAATCATTGATGAACATGGACCTGTCCACGTCCTCATAATTAAACGTCCCTGTGCTTTCCTTATTCCACCCCATCATCAGGTAGTGCCTGAAGGTAAACTCCTTTTCCCTGTCGACGGCAAATCCTATGTGCCCGGCAATACCTGTATATACAGCTCCTGACAGCAGAAATACAAGAATAAGTACAGCGGTCTTTAAAGCAAAACCGGAAAGGATCTTTTTCCGTT
>JAEEGL013331759.1_pt1 | contig 17590 bp, 11 predicted proteins | sample 9134231 | NCBI WGS metagenome assembly JAEEGL01 (sample SAMN16246548, study PRJNA631951) | gut metagenome | biome: gut microbiome; feature: rumen; material: fiber-attached | host: Bos | place: Iran: Karaj | collected 2018-10 | reverse complement strand
GAACTACTAATAGACTGTGAATATGAAAAAGTATATCATTCTCGCTCTTGTCGCCGCAGGCTCGCTTAGCGTTGCCTCCTGTGCGAAATTCCTGGATGTGAAGGCCGAAGGTTCTCCTACCGCAGACCAGTACTTCCAGAACGATCAGCAGGCCATTGACGCCGTGGACGGTATTTATGCCCGTCTGGCTCAGGAAAGCTGCATGGGTCGTGAACTCTATTGGGAGCAGGCCGTTGCCAACGATATCGTCTGGGGCCGTAACCGTAGTTATCCTACCCTGGCCACTTTCGAGTATACCGGTGACGAAAGCCCTCTGCGCAGCGTGTTCGGCAATGCCTACACCGAGGGTATGAACCGCGCCAACTGGATCATCCAGCAGCTTCTCAACAAAGAGCTGCAGAACAAGGCTCTTACTCCCGTTGAAAAACGCAGCCTGGGTGAAGCTTACTTCATGCGTGCCTACTGGCACTTCCTCATCGCCTACCGTTACGGTACCAAGGACCTGGGTGTTCCCTTCGTGGCCTATGAGACCGTGGAAGGCGGTTACAACAACGAGATTCCCGAGCAGCAGGCTACGGTGATGGAGAACTACAAGCTCATCATCCAAGACCTCCAGAAGGCCGAAGAAATCCTGCCCAAGTTTGAGGAATACGGTGCCGATGACCGTGGCCGCGCCCACAAAGCTGCCGCCGCTGCCGTGATGGCCAAAGTGTATGCCTACTGGGCAACCTGGGACAAGAGCCAGTGGCCCAATGTGATTACCTGCGTGAACCGTCTGGAATCCACCTATGGCAGAGACCTTCACCCCGTATTCACGGACCTCTTCGCTCCCGATGTGAGCAAGTTCTTCACCAAGGAGTACTGCTGGGGTTATCCTTCCAACGGTTCCAACAACGGTAAGTCCGGCGGTTCCATCGAGTTCCCCGGCGTTTCCCTGGAGAACAAGGGTTGGGGTAAATTCAATGGCTGGGGCCAGTTCAAGCCCTCCTACGACCTCTACGCCGAAATGGCCAAGGACAATGTGGGCGGTGTAAAGAACGAGCGTCTGGCTGCCACCATGCTGGAGTACGGCGACAAGTTCATGTACTTTGGCGAGGAGCGCGAATACTACTCCACCTCCGATGTAGAGTCCGGTTTCCAGATCTACAAGTTCATGCAGCCCTTCGCCCCGGCCGATCCCCAGGGCGCCGGTTACCTGCTGGACAATGCAGACTGGCCCTGCACCCTCATCAACTGGCCCATCGTCCGCTTTGCAGACTGCCTGCTGCTCCGTGCCGAGGCATACCTCGTAGCCGGTGATGGTGGAAAGGCCAAGGAGGACATCAACCGCATCCGTAATCGTTCCCACCTGGCCCCGCTTACGGCCAACGCCACCTGGGAGGACCTTTATCACGAGCGTCGCTGCGAGCTGGCTTTCGAAATGGCCAACGACCACGCTGCAGACTGCAAGCGCTGGGCTGTAGGTGGAGCTCCTGAGATCAAGGCCCTGGCCTTGAAGGAACTCAACAGTCACCCTCAGGTCCGTCACTATGTGGATCGTGCAGACCCTCATTCCACCTGCACCGTGGGTGATTATGAGGACTACAAGAACCAGCTCAAGTGGCAGGATAAGTTCATCACCTTCCCTTATCCTTCCGAGCAGATCAACAAGTCTGCCGGCAAGCTTAAGAACCCTCCGACCTGGAATTAAACCAGTAAGGGATATATTAATTCAGGGCGAGGCCATCAACGAGGCTTCGCCCTGTTTTTTATTCGGCTGCGGGATTCCAGGCCCAGCCGTGGGCGGTATAGAGCTCTTGCATTCGCTTGACGCGGAGAAGGAAGGAAGAGTAGTCGCGGCTGGCCGGCGCGCTCCACTGAAGTTCGGCCACGGCGCTCAGGCGGGGGAGTATGCGCCACAAGATGCTGTCGGGCTCCGAAACGCGCTCTGACCAGAGGCATGCTTCCACGCCCAGGATCTTCTTGGGGACCGGTGCGTCCAGGACGCGTCGGAAGTAGGCTTCTCCTTTGAGAGCATTGCCGTCGGCCGCGCTCAGATAGAGATGTCCCACGGGGCAGAAAATGGCGTCGTAACCCTCCCGGACGGCAATCTCTGTAGAGACGGGCCGCATCCAGCCGGCGATGACGGTGTTGTGGGAGGGAGCGCCGATGACGTCGTTTCCCCAGTCTACCAGGACGTCGTTCCAGACAATGCTTCGGCGGCCCCGGGCCTCCACAAAGGCGCTGGCCTGGTCCATAAACCAGCTCTGCAGGAGCTCTTCGGCTGTTTTTTTGCCATCGGCCTTAAGACCTAGTTCCTTGATTTTGGATTGACAGTGTGGACAGGCTTCCCAGCGCACCTTGGGGCATTCGTCGCCGCCCAGATGGATGTAGCGGGAGGGGAAGATGTCCATAACCTCCGAAAGCACATCCTTTACGAATGCCAGTGTATGCTCTTTTCCGGCGCAAAGTACGTCATCCAGGACACCCCATTCGCAGGCTACCTCGTAAGGACCGCCGGTGCAGCCCAGCTCCGGATAAGAGGCCAGGGCGGCTTTCATATGGCCGGGAAGGTCTATTTCAGGAATCACTTCAATGCCTCTTTCGGCGGCATAGGCCACAATGTCGCGGGCTTCTGCCTGTGTGTAGAAACCGCTATGCGGAATGCCGTTGTGGTCTTTCTGGCCAGGAACCGGATCTCCGGCACGAACAGAACCCACTTCCGTGAGGCGGGGGTATTTCTTGATTTCCAGCCGCCAGCCCTGGTCTTCGCTCAAATGCCAGTGGAATTCGTTCATCTGGTGAACGGCCATTACGTCCAGAATTTCCTTGATAGTTTCCACGGGGAAATAGTGGCGTCCGCAGTCCAGCATAAAGGCGCGGTAGGAATACTCCGGATAATCCCAGATGGTGGCGGACGGAAGTTTCACGCACCGGCCCTCCGAAAGGGCTTTCAACAGGGTTTGACGGCCTCTAAGTAACCCTGTTTCCGAGGCGGCAGTAAGGGTGATGCCTCCCTTGCTCACCTCCAGCTTGTAGCACTCTTGTTGCTGGAAGGGCTTTAAACCGGCCCCCAGGGAGGGGTCCGAGATCTCCTTTATTTTCAGTTTGCCGGGATGGATGGTGACACTGTCTTCCGCGAAAGATATGCTGCGGGGAGCGGGGCACATATCCCAGCTGCCGGGGGTGGGTTCCTGTCTGTGGCAGGCGCACGCGAGGATTACCAGAAATAAGGGTGTGATGTTCTTCATGGATAATTAATTATTGTGTGCAAAGTTAGAGGAAAAACTTTTGAAATAACAGGTCAATTTGTTAAATTTGTAAGGATAACGCAAACTAGTATCAAGAACATAAGTCATCCTGGCAAATATGAAAGTAAATCAGCTCTTTATCCTTCTTCTTGCGGTGGCGTTCGGCTGCACAAATGCACCCAAATCTCCTATTGATGCCGTGAACGTTTTCAACGGAACCGGTTTCCACGGCCACACCTATCCGGGCGCTACCACGCCCTTCGGCCTGGTGCAGCTGAGTCCGGATACCCGGGTGGATGGCTGGGACGGCAGCTCCGGCTATCATTACTCGGACAGCGCCATCCTGGGGTTCAGCCATACGCACCTTTCCGGTACCGGCTGCTCAGACCTCGGAGATTTCCTTTTCACCCCGGGACTGGAAGAAGTCAAGCCCCTTGTCTTCAGGCACAAAGATGAATCGGCCCGGCCGGGCTATTACAGGGTAAAAGTTTCCGGCCTGGAGGTGGAGCTCACGGCTACTCCCCGGGTGGGCGTGCAGCGCTACACCTTCAGCTCGGAAGGAAAGCGTCAGGTGCTTGTAGACGCCAAGCACTGCATCGGAACGGAAAGCAAGGCCGTTGAGGCCTGGGTGAAGCCTCTCGGTAAAACGGAAATCAGCGCTTTCAGATTGGTGAACGGCTGGGTGCAGGGCCGAAAGATTTATCTGAATGCCGCTTTCTCGGTCCCGTACATTGAAACCGAAGTGCTGGAGAGCGGGAAACTCCTTCTTACTTTCCCGGAGGATACGGAGGAACTTACCATCTGGGTTGGTTTGTCCTATACCAGCGTGCAGGCCGCTAAGGCCAATCGCCTGGCAGAAACCAAAGGAAAAGAGTTCGATGATGTTCTTGAAGACGCTACGGGTGCCTGGAATAAGGCCCTGGGAATGATCAAGGTGGAAGGCGGCCCCGTAGAGCAGTTCTACACCTGCCTTTACCATACCCAGGTATGCCCCAACAATATAGCCGATGCCGCATCGGCCCCTTATCTCTCCACCCTTTCCCTCTGGGATACTTTCCGCAGTTGGAATCCCCTGCAGACGCTGGTGAACCCCGACCTGGTGAACGATATGATTGCCAGCATGCTTCAGATGTACCGGGAGTGGGGAGAACTGCCCATCTGGCCCCTCGGTTATGGGGAAACGGGCTGTATGATCGGTTATCACAGCATACCCGTCATTGCCGATGCCTGGCTGCACGGAATCCGCGGTTTTGACGGGGAAGAGGCCCTCGCCGCCATGGTGGTTTCCTCCAACAAGAACAAGGGACAGGCATCGGCCCTGTACAACCAGTACGGATATATTCCGGCCGACAAGATGGCCCAGTCTGTGTCCCAGACCCTGGAGTTCGCCTACGATGACTGGTGCATTGCCCGGATGGCGGAAAGCCTGGGGAAGGCCGATATCGCGGCAGAATACGATGCCCGCGCCCTCCGTTACCAGAATGTCTTTGACCCTTCCACGGGCTTTATGAGAGGGAAGCAGACGGATGGCAACTGGGTAACGCCCTTCGACCCTATCTCCAGCACCCGGGATTATACGGAGGCCATTCCCTGGCAGTCCCGCTTCTTTGTGCCGCACGATATGGCCGGTCACACGTCCCTGATGGGAGGCCGGGAGCCTATGCTGGCCGCACTGGATTCCCTGTTCACCTTCGAAGACCGCAGCGACCGGGTACACGTTTCGGATATCACCGGCCTCAAGGGCCAGTATGCCCACGGCAACGAACCCAGCCACCATATGGCCTGGCTGTACAACTGGCTGGAAGCCCCTTCCAAGAGCCAGAAAGTGGTGCGTGAGCTTTTGCAAGAGATGTACAGCACGGCTCCGGAGGGCGTCTGCGGTAACGAAGACTGTGGCCAGATGAGCGCCTGGTACGTGCTCTCGTCCCTGGGCCTGTATCCCGTCTGTCCCGGCAGCGGAGAATATGTCTTTGCCGCTCCTCTTTTCAAAAAGGCAGTCCTTAATCTGGGCAGCGGAAATACGCTCACCATCACGGCCGATCATCCCGAATGGATGTATGTGGAGGATGTGAAACTGAATGGCGTTTCCGTTCAGCGCAACTTCCTCACCTATGAGGAAATTATGGAAGGAGGAACCCTGGAATTCGAGCTCTCCGGTTATCCTGTCGGCAACCGGGACCATTTTCCTGCCCCGTATTCCCTCAGCGATAAGCCCATTGTGTCTACGCCCGCCATTTCCGGCGGCCTGTCTCTTTTCAAAGGGTCCGTAGCCGTAACCCTTTCCTGCCGCACGGAAGGTGCTGACATTCATTATACCCTGGACGGTAGCGCTCCCACAGAGGCCAGTCCTTTGTACAAAGGCCCCTTTGCCCTGGACCATTCGGCCCGCATCCGCGCCCGCGCTTTCAAGGAGGGATGGACGCCTTCTCCCGAAATCTGTCCTATGGCTACCAAGGCCGAATACCGGGCTCCCATGCAGTTGAGGGGCCTCAGGCACGGCTGCCGCTATTCCTTCTGCGAGGGAACCTTCGCCTGGTCGGAGGATGTGGAGAAGAGTCCCGTGAAGAAAAGCGGTGTCATGCAAGAACCCACTTTGGATCTGGCCCCCGTGGAAGACCATTTCGGGTATATTTTCACCGGCTTCATAGACATTCCCGAAGATGGCATCTGGAGTTTCTCCCTTACCAGTGACGATGGCGCCATCCTGGAGATAGACGGCACGCTGGTGGTGGATAACGACGGCTCTCACAGTGCCATTACCACCTTCGGCCGCATTCCTCTTCTGAAGGGAATGCATCCCTATAAAATCGTTTATCTGGAAGATTACGAAGGACAGGCTTTCCATTGGAGCTGGAAGGCCGAAGACGCCCTTCATTTCTCCGGCGTTCCTGCAGAAAACCTATACTATAAATAATGAAAAAGTTTTTCCTCGCCCTGGCAGCCCTGCTGCCCCTTACCCTGTCGGCCCAGCAGCCCGTTATCCTGCATTCGCATAACGACTACAACCGTACGGCGCCTTTCTGGGAGGCGTATTCCCAGCACTGCCGTTCCATCGAGGCAGATGTCTTCCTGCACGAAGGCACTCTTCTGGTGGGTCACGAGATAGAAGACCTGAAGCCGGAAAACAGCCTCCTGAGGATGTATGTAGACCCTATTGTCCGCACTTTCCGGGCCAACGGAGGCCGGATGTGGAAGGGCTCTGAAGACCGTCTGATGCTGCTGGTAGAACTCAAGAGCGCCACGGAACCTACGCTTACGGAGGTCATCGGCCTGCTGGAAGAATTTCCGGACGTTTTCTGCAGCCCCGAGGGCGTGCAGGTGGCTATTACCGGCAATGTTCCTTCCAAAGAGCATTTCCGGGACTATCCCGCGTGGGTGGGATTTGACGGAGATATCCGGGATATCTATACCCCGGCTCAGCTGGAGAGAGTGGCCCTGGTGAGCAACTCTTTCCGGATGTTCGCCAAAAAGTGGAACGGAAAGGGAAGGATGATAGATCCTGAACTGGACGCCGTGAAGGCCGCCATCGAAAAGGTCCATTCCTGGGGCAAGCCCATCCGCTTCTGGGAGGCTCCCGAGGGCACTACGGCGTATTTCACCTTCTGGAAAATGGGCGTGGATATCATCAATACGGACAAGCCCGCCGTGGCTTCCCTGTTCTTCAGCGACTGGGGCAACAAGAACTTCATTATGGGCAGGCACCAGGTGCAGGCCGGCGTCACGGGTACCAAGAAACTGGACGCCGCCACCCGGGACTTCTCCGGTTTCCAGAATGAGAAACTGCAGCTGACAAAGCGTATCCCTACCTATACGCCCACTTATAAGAATGACGGAGCCAACAAGAAGATCAAGAACGTAATCTTCCTCATTGGAGACGGAATGGGTCTCAATCAGATTGTGGCCGGCGCGTATGCCAACCAGAGGGATCTGAGCATCCTCAAGATGAAGAGCATCGGCATCCAGTTCTACAATCCCCAGGACGATTTCATCGGTGATTCCGCTTCCGGTGGCAGCGCCCTTGCAACGGGTGAACTCTCCTGGACCCGCCACATTGCCTCCAACCACGACGGCAGCGTAGAGTATCCTTCCCTGGCCGATTATTTCAAGGAAATGGGCAAGGCCACCGGCGTTGTGTCCTTGGGAGACATAGCCGACGCCACTCCGGCCGTTTTCTATGGCCACACCTCCGAAAGGGACAGCACAGACCGCATCACCCGCTATATGCTCACTTCCAAGGTGGACCTTATCTGCGGCAGCGGAAGGGATTATTTTGAAGATCCCCGGGCCGACGGAATCGATATGGTCTCCGGCACCAGGGACAACGGCTATACCTATATCACGGACGCCCTCAAGGTGAATGAAACTCCCGGCAAGGTCATCTGCCTGGACAACCGGATGGGCCGATATGCTACGGAGGAAACCCTCAGCTTCCTCGCAGACATAACCAAGGCATCCATCGAGAAACTGTCCCAGGAATCCCGGAAGGGCTTTTTCCTGATGGTGGAAGGCGCCAAGATAGACTATGCCGGCCACTCGGACTGTTTCCCCGCCTCCGTGATTGAACAGCTGGGCTTCGACCTGGCTGTGGCCGAGGCCCTGAAGTTTGCCGATGCCAACGGAGAAACCCTGGTGGTGGTAACCGCAGACCACGAGACAGGCGGCCTCACCCTTCTGGATGGAGACCTGGAAAGCGGACACATTCTGGCCGTGTACAATTCCGATGACCATACGCCCACGGTGGTGCCTGTGTTTGCCTATGGCCCTGGCTCCCGGGAATTTATGGGAACCTATATGAACATTGAAATTCCCCGTACCATCAAAAGGCTGGTGACCAAATGAGAAAGACCCTTTTAGCTGGCGTTTTGCTGCTTTTTGCAGCTCTTTCGTGGGCGCAGGACCTCCGCAGCGGTCCGTATGAGCTCCCGTACAAGAATACCTATGTGAAGAACATCTTCGTGGCGGAGAATCCCTACCGTGGTATGAAACGGGAAACGCTACAGCCCCGCAGTTACGAGCAGGCCCGGAAGGTGCTGCCGGCCCCCTTCTGGGAAGGTCACCAGCGGGAAGTGGATATGTACTGGAACGCCTGGAAGATAGCCATCGGCAATATCCGGCAGCCCCAGGAAGGTTCCGGCTTTGTGAGCCCCTACCTGGATGTGGCCTACAACGGTAACATCTTTATGTGGGACGACAGCTTTATGATGCTCTTCGCCCGTTACGGCTATCGCTTCTTCCCGTTCCAGAGAACGCTGGATAACTTCTATGCCAAGCAGCACCAGGACGGCTTCATTTGCCGCGAGATCCGTGCCGACGGCTCGGACCGCTTTGCGCGCTACGATCCTGTTTCCACAGGCCCGAACCTCCTTCCCTGGGCGGAACTGCTGTATTACGAGCAGTTTGGAGACATAGACCGCCTGCACCGGGTGTTCCCGGCACTGGTGGCGTATGCCCAGTGGTGGAAACTGAACCGCACCTGGCCGAATGGTACTTACTGGAGCAGCGGCTGGGGAACGGGAATGGACAATATGCCCCGCGTTCCGGAAGGCTACAACCAGATTTTCTCCAACGGCCATATGAGCTGGCTGGATACCAACCTGCAGCAGTATCTGGTAAACAACTGCCTGATGCAGATCGGTTTCTATACGGAGCGCTGGCAGGAGATAGAGGAGATGGAGGACGAGATGAAGTTCCTGAAGGGCTGGATCAACGAAAATATGTGGGATCCTTCCACGGGCTTCCTCTACGATGTCTATGCCGACGGCTCCCGTGGCGCCACCAAGGGCATATCGGCCTTCTGGGCCCTTCAGACGGATGTTTTGGACGCCGAACGCCTGGATACGCTGGTGGCGCATCTCTCGGATACGACGGAGTTCAACCGCACCCACCGCGTTCCTTCCCTGAGTGCAGACCATAAGAAATACAACCCCCTGGGCCGATACTGGCAGGGAGGCATCTGGCCGGGCACCAACTATATGGTGATAGACGGCCTGTGGAGAAAGGGTTACAAGGATCTTTCCCGGGAAATAGCAGACAATCACTTCGGCAATGTATTCCAGGTGTGGAAGAACACCGGTACCTTCTGGGAGTATTATGCTCCCGAAAGCGTGGAACCCGGTTTTATGGCCCGGAAAGACTTCGTGGGCTGGGCCGGTCTTCCGCCCATTGCGGAATTCATAGAATGCATCCTGGGCATTCGGGGCCAGTATTCCGAGAACAGGATAGAGTGGGATGTCCGTCAGCTCGAAGCCCACGGGATTGAGCGGTATCCCTTCGGCCCCGAAGGAGTGGTGGACCTGAAGGTATCGGCCCGCAAATCGACCTCCGAAAAACCGGTGGTCACCGTTACCACCAACGTCCCCTTTGACCTGGTGCTCCTGTGGGGAGACGGGCAAAGCAGTACCGTACACGTAGATAAATCCGGGAAAATCAAATTCTAACCATACTATGAAACGAAACTTACTTCTGGGATTGCTGGCGCTTTCTGCGCTGGTATCCTGCAGCCGGGGAGACAATGACCCCCGCCTTGTTATCATCACTTTTGACGGCCTGCGCTGGCAGGAACTGTATTCCGGGGCCGATGAAGGCTTGGTGGGAAATGAAAAGTTTGTCCGGCACCCCTCGGAGCTGAAGGACAAGTACTGGAAGGAAACGGCCGAGGAGCGCCGGGAAACCCTGATGCCCTTTATCTGGAGCTACGCCCCCACGCACGGCTATATGCTGGGTAACCGGAACAAAGGAAGCCAGATGTCGGTTTCCAATACTATGAATTTCTCCTATCCCGGCTACAGCGAGATGTTCTGCGGCTGGGCCGACGACGCTCGCATCCATTCCAATGACCCCATTCCCAATCCCAACGTGAGCGTGCTGGAAGTAGTGAACCAGGACCCTCGTTACAAGGGAAAGGTGATGATGTACTCCTCCTGGGAGAGCATCCGGTATGCCGTCAACAATGAGCGCGGCGGCTTCCAGGCCAGCAGCGCTCACGAGCCCTGCTACACAGACAGCTATGTGGCCCGTCTGCTGCAGGATGTGGATGCCGGAACGCCCAATGCCGGTTTCGAAGCCAGCGAGCGCCTGGACTGCATCACTTACGGTATGGCTATGGAAACCCTGATGAAGGAGCATCCCCAGGTGTTCTATGTGGGTTTTGGAGACACGGATGAATTTGCCCACGCAGGGGAATATGATTTGTATCTGGATGCCATCCACTGGACAGACCTGTATATCCGTCGCATCGTGGAATTCTGCGAGAGCGATCCTTATTACAAGGGAAAAACCACCTATCTGCTAACCTGTGACCACGGCCGCGGGCGGGGAGAAGGCTTCCGCAGCCATGGAGAAAGCGTCCGCGGTTCCAACGAAACCTGGTTTATGGCTTTCGGAAAGGGAATCCCCGTTCTGGGTGAAACCTCCGACAACGGCGTGTTCTACACCAAGCAGCTGGCCGCCACCATCGCCGATATCCTGGGAGTGGACTTCACCCCCGGTAACGGAGAGAAGTGCCAGCCTTTTGATCCGGCTCTCCAGAGTGAAGAGGCCAAGCCCGTAGTCATTCCCCTGAAGGCCGTCCAGGCTGCACCGAAGGGAAAAGGTCTGCGGTATACTTACAGTGAGGGAGATTTCAAGAGCTGTCAGGATGTGCTGGATGCTCCCGTCAAGGCCAGCGGAATCACTCCGGCCTTCGGTACCGAAGCCATCAAACAGAGGGAAGACCACTTCGGCCTTGTGTTCAAAGGCCTGCTGAAGATTGACAGGGAAGGGGAGTACATTCTCTCCGTTTGCACGGACGACGGCTCCAAGGGCTGGATGGACGGCGAACTCCTCTGGGATATGGACCGCGACGGCGGCGGCTTCAAGGACATTTATCTGAAACTGGATGCCGGCTATCACCGCCTGGAAGTCCAGTACTTTGAGAACTACGGAGGAGACGATGTGGAGGTGGGTCTCTACGGTCCCGGTGTGGAAGAGTCCCGTATTCCTGCCGGCATGCTTTATTATGAGTAGGATTCGTCTGCTGGTTCTGGCGGCACTGTGTGTGCTGCCAGTTTTTCTTTCGTGCAAGGACAACCGGCAGAATGTTGAGGTGGTCCTCCATCAGGACCGTGAGCCGGTACAGGCCGGAGAATTCGGCTACAATCCCATCTGCCCTATGGGGGTCTATATGGCCGATCCCAGCGCCAAGGTGTTGGACGGAAGGCTGTATGTGGCCTGCTCGCTGGATGAGAACCTGGATCTGTGGTGCTCGGCCTATCACCATCTGCTGTCTACGGACGATATGCTGCACTGGACGCTACATCCCAATATCTTTGCCACCAAGGGCCCCTACGACGGGGTTTCCTACTCTGATGCAGACCTGTATGCTCCCGATATAGCCGAGAAAGACGGAAAGTATTACCTCTATTACGACCTCTCCGAATGGACCGAGGGCGTGGCGGTTTCCGATTCTCCCACCGGACCCTTCCGGGACGGGAAACTCATAGAAGGCATCCGGGGCATAGACCCTTGCGTGTTCATAGATGATGACGGGCAGGCGTATTATTTCTGGGACCAGTTCAGCGCCCAGGGCGCCCGGCTGAATGCCGATATGACTTCGCTGGATATGTCCACGCTGCATCAGGGACTGGTGACGGAAGACGAGCATTTCTTCCACGAGGGTAGTTTTGTGTTCAAACGGGATGGCTGGTATTACTACGTGTATGCGGCCGTGAGCCGCCAGGATATGCCTTCCTGTCTGGCCTATTCGATGTCCCGGAATGTCTTCGGCCCTTATGAGTACAAAGGCGTTATCATAGATAGCAACGGCTGCGACCCCGATGTGTGGAACAACCACGGCTCCGTGGTGGAGTTTGGCGGCCAGTGGTATGTGCTGTACCACCGTTCCACCCACCATTCCAGCAAACTGCGCAAGGCCTGCATAGAGCCCATTACCTTCAATGAGGATGGCACCATCAATGAAGTGGAAATGACCTCCCAGGGTGCCGGGAAGCCCATTCCGGCCACCAGTACCATAGACGCGGCCCGCGCCTGCCTGGTTAACGGAGGTCCCCACGTGCGGCTGGAAACCGCCAGCCGGGAAATCCTTTCCGGCATCCTGGACGGCAGCAAGGCGGCCTGGAAGTATGTGGACTTCCCCTCCGGTCTCTCCAAGTTTACCGTCCGGGTGCGTCCGCTCTCCGGAGGTTATATCTCCGTTCACCAGGACCAGACCTTCTACGGAGAAATTGCCGGGGTGGACATTCCTGCCGGTAAGGGGGAATGGGTAACCCTGGAGTGCAACCTGGAAGAGTACAAGGAAGGCCCTCAGGCTCTCTGGTTCACTTTCTCCGGTGAGTTTGGGTCCTGGAAGAGCCCCATTGAACTGTTTGAGATAGACTGGTTTAAATTTGAGTAGCCCATGCACAGATACTTCTTGGGCTGGCGGTTAAATAATTGAATATTAGTGATATAAATAGGTGTACGGGGTGCCTTTTGACAGGGGTCCATATGCATAAGTTTCTGAAAATAAGCTGGATATGTGCCAGCGCCCTCTTGCTTTCCTGCGGAAACGCAGGGGAGTATCCGGAGCATTCTATGCTGGAGCGCTGGGCTCAGAAACCGGTGCTGGCTTCCTGTATGGTGGAGGATATGGAGGAAGAAGGCCGATGGGTGGTGCGGAAAGGCAGCCCCCAACTGGAGTATACCCGGGAGAATGTCCACAAGGGCCGACAGGCCCTGAGGCTACGGGCCTCCCTGGTGGACAGTACGCAGTTGAAGAACCCTGCCAACCGGACTCCCTGGAACAGCTTCTGCGGAGAACAGGGAGGCGAGACCTGCGTGGCGCTGGAATTTGAAGAGCCCCGGGACTGGAGTGAATGGAACCGCCTCTCCCTTTGGGTTTACATCCATCCTTCCAGGAATCCCCACGTCAGTTTTGCCCTGGATCTGCTAAGCAGCACCCCGGACGGAACGCTCACCCCCAGCCGGGAAACCAACCTGGACCTTCCCCAGGGCCGCTGGGTGCAGGTGCTCTGGGAGATAGATTATTTCCCCCGGGACAGCGTGCGAGGGATGGAAATTTGCCAGACCTGTACCGGTTATGATCCGGAAATGGGAGAACCGTATGTTACCATAGACTTCGATTCTCTGGAACTCCAGAAGGTGGTCCCGGACCATTATGAAGGCTGGGATATCCCGGAAGGGGAAGTCCTTGTCCCGCACGTAGGGTATAGGCCCGGGGATAGCAAGAGGGCCCTGGCAGCGGCAACGGATTCTCCTTCTTTCCAGCTGCTGGACAAGCGCGGAAAGGTGGTTTACGAAGGAACGCCGGATCTGAGTGAACACAAAGGAATCCGGTATGCCCGGCTCTGTTTCTCCTCTTGGACCCGTCCGGGATCATATACCCTCCGGTATGGAAAGGCTTCGTCTCTTCCTTTTACCATTGCCGGGAAAGTTTGGAAAGAGCCGCTGGCCGCCGCGGTTAATTTCTATTATCATCAGCGCTGCGGCTATCCCGTGGAGGGAATCCATGGTGTTTGCCACCAGGATGTCCTTGGATTCTACGGGGATGAAGTGAAGCCGGTGAACGGGGGCTGGCACGATGCCGGAGACCTTTCCCAAGGTGCCTGGAGAACGGCTTATGCCTGTTTTGCCCTTCAGGAAGCCCTGAAGGCGGATGCCTTCCCGGAACTTACCTCAAGCCTGAAGAAAGAAGCCGCCTGGGGTGTGGACTGGCTCCTCAAGACCCGTTTTGCCGATGGCTACTATATGAGCTGGTCCACCGTGAGGATGTATACCGACGGGGTGAGGGGCACCCTGGATGACGTGGTTTCCCCGGCGAGCAGGGTTCCCTGGGAACTGTTTCTCATGTCGGCCGTTTTCTCCGGCGCCGGAGAAGAAAAGGCGTCCGTCGAAGACTGGGAGTATGCTATGGCATCCTCGGATTGGGAAGAAGCCAGCTATCTGGAGGCTTCCTGGGGCGCTATTGCATCGGCCCGTCTGTATAAGCGGCTGGGAGAGGATCGCTTCCAAGACGCCGCCTTGCATTTTGCCGCCCTGCTGCTCCGCTGCCAGGAGCAGGAAGAGGTGGACGGGATTCCCTATGCCGGCTATTTCTACACGGATACCCGTCGCCGGAGCTTGTTGCAGGACCATCACGCGGCCTTCAACGAGGCTCCGATGCTGGCCTTGAAGGAACTGTCCTTCGTTTTCCCGGAGCGATCGGCCCCCTGGAAAGAAGCGGCGGCCCTTTATGTCCGGAAGTATCTGGTTCCGGGCAGCCGGATATCGGCCCCTTATCATCTGCTGCCGGCGGGTATTTTCAGACGGGCCGATATGAAGGCCCCGGCCCAACTGGAGCAGTACGAAGCCGGCACGCAGATCAATGAAAACTACGCCATCCGCACCTTCCCCATCTGGATAGACCACGTCTTCCACGGGGCCACTAACTTCCATCTCTCGCAGGCCTGGGCGCTGGCGGCTGCCTCCCCCCTGCTGGAGGATGGCGCAAAGTCCTTTGTCCAGATGCAGCTGGAATGGACCCTGGGGCTCAATCCCTTTGGCTCCAGCCTGATGTACGGCGTGGGCTACAACTACGCACCGGGCTTTGTATATTGTACGCGCAATGTGGCCGGTGCCCTTCCGGTGGGCGTGGATTGTTTCCGTAACGATGAGCCTTTCTGGAATGGAACGGCCAATGCCACTTCCCACGAAGTCTGGATGGAACCCGTTTCCCGCTTTGTGGGAACCCTGGCTGCATACTTGACTTTGCCTTGATTTTATAACTTTAACAGACCAGATAATTGATAACCATTATGAAAAGAATCCTGTTTGTTTTGGGCCTGACGGTATGTTGCATGGCAGCATGGGCCCAGGGCGTTTCCGTTGAAACCGCCCGTTTCCAGGTGGGGGACAACCCGGCCTGGAGTAATCCTTCCTTTGATGACAGCGCCTGGCCCGTGTTCACCCTGGACAAGGACTGGAACGAACAGGGGATCCGGAACCCCGACAATTTTGCCTGGTACCGGCTGCACGTGGTCATTCCCGCAGAACTCAAAGACGGATATTCCAAGGATATACTCCTGGATTTGGGCCCCATTGACGATACGGACGAAACCTGGCTGAATGGGGTGATGGTGGGAAAGACCGGCTCCAATCCCGGGGACCCCGAAGGGTATAACTGCCGGTGGAGTGAACCCCGCCGGTATATTGTGGACCCGTCCCTGATCCGTTGGGGCCAGGAAAATGTCATTGCCGTAAGGGTGTACAATGCAGGAGATCCGGGTGGATTCTTCCGGGGACCTGCCTGGATTGGAAAGCCGCTCCTGGGAGATTATGCCTCTCTTTCCGCAGCCCGTGAGGGCGGAAAGGTGCAGGCCGTGCTGGAAACCCGGCTAAAAACCCGTGGAACCGTTACGGTTATCAAGGAGGATGTCCTCAGCGGGGAGCAGCTGGAAAAAAGCAGCCGGAAAGTAACGCTCACCCCTCAGAAGCCCTATCGGGTCTCTGTCCCTATGGAGGGCCAGGTTCGTGTGCAGATTGTCTACGCCGATGATAACTTTGAAGACGGGCTGGAAACCAGTGTCTGCAATCCTTATATCCTCACGCCCCCGGCTCCCGCTGCTCCGCGCTACAATGGACCGCTCGTATTTGGCGTCCGTCCCGGTTCCCCGGTCATTTTCCGCCTGGCTTTCTCGGGTGAGAGACCTATGAAGTTTGCGGTGGAAGGCCTTCCGGAGGGTGTTGTGCTGGATGCAGACAAGGGCGTTCTGAGCGGCAGCTGCCAGACAGTGGGAGAATACCCGCTGGTGCTCAAGGCTACCAATGACAAGGGAAGTGCCCAAGCAGCGTTTACCTTGAAGGTGGGGGCTCAGATAGCCCTGACGCCGCCGATGGGCTGGAACAGCTGGAACTGCTGGGGCCTGAGCGTTTCCCAGGAGAAGGTGATGGCATCGGCCGCCGCTCTCATCAATAGGGGACTGGCCGATTACGGCTATTCGTATATCAACATCGACGATGCCTGGGAGGCCGAGCAGCGCAATCCCGACGGAACCATCTCCCCCAACGAAAAATTCCCGGATATGAAGGCCCTGGGAGACTGGCTGCACGCGAACGGCCTCAAACTGGGCATTTACTCCAGTCCGGGAGACCGCACCTGCGGCGGTTACCTGGGTTCGCTGGACCACGAAGAACAGGATGCCAAGACCTGGGCCTCCTGGGGCGTGGACTACCTCAAATATGACTGGTGCGGCTATTCCAGGGTGTTTGATCCCAGCAAAGACCATTCTACGGCAGCTTCTATGCGCCCGTATGTGAAGATGCAGCAGTATCTGCGGGAGCAGCCCCGGGATATCTTCTACTCCCTGTGCCAATACGGGAATGCCAAGGTATGGGAGTGGGGAGCTTTTGTAGATGCCAACTCCTGGCGTACTACGGGAGATATCCAGGACAATTGGGAATCGATGTCCGGCATCGGCTTCAGCAACCAGCTGGAATTGTATCCTTACGCCGGCCCCGGCCACTGGAACGACCCGGATATGCTGGTGGTGGGCAAGGTGGGTTGGAGCAACAACCTGCGGGACAGCCGCCTCACCCCGGACGAGCAGTATACCCATATCAGCCTCTGGGCCCTGCAGGCGGCCAACCTGCTTATCGGCTGCCCCATCGACCAGCTGGACGACTTCACCTTCAACCTCCTGTGCAACAACGAGGTGAACGCGGTTAACCAGGACATCCTGGGCCAGCAGGCGCACGAGGATGTGAATGAGGACGGCATCCGCATCTGGAGCCGGGACCTCTATGACGGCGGCAAGGCCGTGGGCATTTTCAATCTGAATGGGGCCTCCGTTCCCGTCCAGCTGGACGGCGCTCTGGAGAAAATCGGCCTGAAAGCTGATACGGTGCGGGATCTGTGGCGCCAGCAGGACATCCCGACGGAAGCTACCTATATCATTCCCTCGCACGGTGTGTGCCTCTTGAAGGTGAAGCGATAAACAGCATTAATCATTCAATAACCATATGGACCGAAGAAATTTTATCAAAGTTTCCGGAGAATCCGGCGGCTGGAAGCAGCCGAAGAAACTATTCGAGATAGACTGGTTCCGCTTTGAATAGATACACGAAACTGTTCTATTCCATTAACTTATGAGAAAAGTACGATTCCTTATTCCAGGGCTTTCCCTGATTCTCCTGCTTTCCTGTTCCGGCGGAAAGGAGCCGGCGAACGGAAAACGGATGATGCCTGTGAGTTTCGCTGACGTGAAGATTGACGATGCGTTCTGGACGCCGCGCCTGCAGCGCCACAAGGACGTGACCCTGCCGGTGTGCATCGACCAGATCGAGAACCAGACCGGCCGCATCCGGAACTTCGAGAACGCGGCGAAGGG
>JAEEGL012293879.1_pt1 | contig 17590 bp, 8 predicted proteins | sample 9134231 | NCBI WGS metagenome assembly JAEEGL01 (sample SAMN16246548, study PRJNA631951) | gut metagenome | biome: gut microbiome; feature: rumen; material: fiber-attached | host: Bos | place: Iran: Karaj | collected 2018-10 | reverse complement strand
CGTGAGGCAAAAAAGTGTGTTTCGGCGGCACTATCTCCGTTTTGGTCGCGACGAAAACGGATTTAGGCAAAACCAACGCCGTTTTCGTCTTGTCAGAGAGAGAAATGAAGAAAAGTAATACCATCCTCAAAATTTTTTGGCGTTTTTCTGTTTTATTCAGACCAAACTTTTTATCTTTGCAGGTGCAGATAATATTTTTTGCAATAATAATATCTATATGTTTATGAGAAAAAGTTACATTCTGACTGCCTTGCTGGCAGTCTTGGTTTGGGCTCTTCCAGCACGCGCTGAAGTAGATCTTAGCGTGTTGAAAGAGTACACGCACATTAACAATGTGCAAGAGATCAAAGATGGCAACTGCTATTTTCTGGTAAGCGACCGTACCAAGTATGCGTCGAACTCTACGACCGTGCCCAAGGCCATGTCGAACGTACAGTCTTCCTATACGGTAAACTGGGACGGCACCTATGTGTATGTGTATTGGGGTGACTTGGATGTTAACTCCGAGGGATTCTTATGGAAAGCCGTGAAGATGGAAGACGGCCAATGGGCCTTCCAGAACATGGACAATGAGAAGTATCTCGGCAACATGAACGCCGCCGGAGACGAAACCGATGTCGTCTTCTCCGACACCCCCGTGGGCTACACCCTGACCGACCTTACGGAAGGTGCCGGCAAGTTCTACATGACCAACAGCGAATCGGAGCACTCCCTCCACGTGCAGGGCTATCTGCGCTCCGGCCGCCCCAACAACTCGTTGGCCAAGCAGGAAGTGGGCGATGACAACTATGACGGCAATGGCGGCGATGACGGCTATGCCGGACGCTGGCATCTCTACCTGGTAAAAGAAGCTGCCGCCACTATCGTGAAGTATGTGGTTAAGGATGCCGAAGGCAACGTGTTGGACGAGGCTGAAGTGGAAACCGAAGCCGGAACCGTTGTAGAGGCACTGCCGGACGCCATGAAGAAACCCTTCACTACCTATGAGAACGGCGAGTCTGTAACGGCAGAAGACGGCAAGACCGTAACGTTCACCGCCGTGGCCACTCCCGACCTGCCCTTCGAGACCGGAACGGAATATGTGCTGAAAATACGTCAGACCAAAGCCGTCGTATTGAACAACGAAGGCGCGCTGGTGTACAATGCCAACTATGCTCTTAAGGACGCCGTCGACGGCCAGTTGTGGACCATCGAAGGCGATGCCTACCGCGGCCTGTCGCTGAAGCACAAGGCTACCGGCAAGTACCTCACACCGGGAACGCCGATTACCCTGACCGACAACAGCGAATACCTTTGGGAACTCTGCCCTAACTTCATCCTCAGAGAGAAGGGCTCGGAACTCAATATCATCCATGATTACTACAATCAATTCACTTATTGGCAAAACGAAGGCGCCCTCCGTGACGGCGGCTCAATGTTTACGGCCATTAAGCCCATGACGATAGCCACCGACCTCATTGCCTCGCTGAAGGCCAGCAATGACGTGGGCGTGCTCTACGGCGTAACCAGCAAGGAAGCTGCCGCCGCCCTGCCCGACGACGTATCCGACAAGTCGCTGGAAGAAATCCTCGCTCTCGTTGAGCCCGTGCAGATTACGCTCAAGACCGGTTACTACCGCATCTCGAACGACGGACGCAACAACGAAGTGCACTATGCCCGCGTGAAGACGAACGACAAACTGTGGGCCGACGCACTCGAAGAGGATGCCCTGGCTGACCTGGGCTCGATCTTCCGCTTCGACGTGGAAGGCTCCTCTGCTTCCGTACAGGGACAGTGCAAGTACATCCAGCCTGTTTCGACGTATAACAACGACAATATCTGGGTAAAGGACGAACCGTTCATGATTCCTATCAACAAGGTGAACGGACAGGCAAAGTCCTCCTTCTGGCTGACGGATGGCCAGAACAACAACTACCCCAACTACCAGTACATGCACCAGCGTGGTACCAACGGTTATGACGTGTGCACCTGGAATGAATGCGATGCCAGCTGGTGGGTGGTTTATCCCGTGACTACGGTTGACGTTCCCGTACAGGTGATTGGTGACAAAGCCTACGCTGCCCTCAACGCTCCGTTCGGCTTCATCGCTCCCCAAGGCGTGCAGGCCAACACCGTGAAACTGAATGCATCCGGCGACGGTGCCGAGCTCGTTCCCGTGAACGGTCCGATACCCGCCAATACGCCGGTTATTCTTGTCGGCGGTGCCGAGGCTTCCAAGGTAACCCTGACGCTGACGACGGAAGCCAGCCAGATTTCAGGCAACCAGCTCGTCGGCACACTGCAGGCCGCTGAGATTCCTGCCGGAGCTTACGTGCTGACCGATGTGCAAGGTGAACCCAAGCTCGTGCCCAGCACCGAAGCCGCCACTTTGGCCAACGTGGCTTATCTGCCCGCCGGCCTGACCGAGGCCGAGGCCCTGCCGTTCGTAGAACCTACGGCTACCGTCATCACCTCGCTCGACGAAGTGAACGAAAACCGCATCTACACCATCAAGGCTGAGCGTGGCTATGTGGCCATCGGCGAACGCAACAACGGCAACAAGACTTACCTCGTGACCCGTTCCGGTGAAGGTGCCGAAGAAAGCGCCGACATCCAGATGGCATTCGTAAAGGTTGGTGACAACTACTACCTCTACGGTGTGGATGCCGACACCTATATTCCTTGGAACTATGGCTGGGGCGGTTGCCGTGTCAATTCCGCAGCTACAGGCACACCTGCCAAGGTGACCCTCGACGGTCCAAAACTGAAACTGAACCGTGGCTATGTGAACCTTCAGGCAACCAACGGTGAATATGCCCGCGTGAATAGCTACAGCACGAACGATGCCGGCAACGTGATGACCATTCAGGAAGTCACGGGCAGCTACTTCGACCCGACGGCCGCCAAGGCTAAGGTGGAAGAAGCTTTGGCTTACTACACCAAGCAGGTATTTACCATCCAGGGCAACCGCGGTGCCTGGACCGTTGACGTTGATAAGAATGTGTTGGCTCCGACCCACAAGGGTTCGACCACTACCGACGGCGTTGTAAACTATGGTGAAGAACTCGAGGCTATCAATGCCGAGAATCCCAACCAGCAGTGGGCATTCGTGCTCAACGAAGGCAACGTTTACCTCTACAATGTAGGTCAGAAGAAGTTCCTCGTGAACAACGGCGATGTGACCAACCTGGCCGCTCACGATGCTACGCCCATCAACATCAGCTGGGGTAACAGCACCGACCCGTTCTGGCTGCTCATTGACGACGGTACCAATACCATTAACAATAATAACAGCGGTAGTCTGGGCTTCGGTTCATGGTACAGTCCCGACGACGGCAACAAGGTAACCTTCACGAAGGTGGCTGACTTCGACGACACCGAAGCCATTGCCCAGCTCGGCATCCAGCGCTACGACGTGACGCTGAACCTGCTCGACGAAAACGGCGCTCTTATCACGCGCATGGTTAAGGACTATGCCGACGGCGATGTGATCAACAGCGTTCCTGCCGAGTTCAAGGCCGACTACTACGAATATGACGAGGTTACTCCGGTGACCGTTTCTGAAGACGGTGACAACACCGTGAACATCACAGCCAAGTGGGTTGGCCCGTTCAAGATCAGCAATCCCCAGATGGAGCCCAACTGGTACTTCCTGACCATCCGCAACTATGCTTACGCCATCAAGGGCCTCAACGAAACGGAAAGCGAAATCCGTCCGTACTCCATCGAAGACGTCCTCAACGATCAGGTATGGTCGTTCACGGGTGACAACATCAATGGCTTCAGCATCTACAACAAGAAGGTGGGCAAATACCTCACCGGTCCTGCTCAGGATGCCAACAGCCTCTACTCCTCGTTGTCCGACGATGCCACTCCGATGTGGAAGCTCATCCAGATTGAAGGCGGCAAGTTCGAAATCAACCGTGTGGGCACACAGCGCGTGCTCAACCAGCTCGGCGGTGCCGACATCGAACGCTTCCAGCGCCTCGGTTACTGGGTACACTCCACGACCGATGCCGGAGGTCACTTCAATGTTGACGACCCGAAGGATATGGTTATGGATATGATCAACGAATGGCTCGAGGCTCCCGACGGTGCCGTCTATGGCCTCACCGACGCTGCCAAGGAAGAAGTGAAAAACCAAATCGACAAGTTGGGTGAAGAAGCTTCGTTGGCTTCACTGGCCCGCGTTTACGCCAGCATTGCCGACAAGGAAAAGGTACAGCTCTCCACGGGCTTCTATCGCCTTATCAACAAGAGCTACGACCGCGCTCTCGGCGTAAAGGCCGGCGGTGTGTTCAACGCTGTTGCCGAAAGTGCCGAAGCCGAAGCCGACTTCAGCACCATCTTCAAGCTGACGCTCGGCGACAACAACGCCGTGACATTGTCTTCACAGGCTCTGTTCGTTCCGCAGCTGGCCACCAGTTCGCAGACGACCGGTGCTGAAGAAGGCGTAACCGGTCTGGTTATCAACGACGGCACGGCCCCGACCGCAGCCTTCGACTTCCGCGGCGAAGAAGCCAACAACTACCGTTGCATGCACATTGCCGGTGCTGCCCAGGGCAACTACCAGCAGTATGACCTGGTAGGCTGGGAAGCTGCCGCTCCCGCTTCGCAGTGGTACATTGTTCCCGTAGAACAGGTAGAATACAAGCTCAACGCACTGGGTGAGGATGAATACTACGCATCTCTCTACCTGCCGTTCACAGTCAATGTGGAAGGCGCCGATGAAATTGACTACATCTATGCCGTTGCCAACGAGCAGGCCGAGCGCAAGATCATCGAAGGCTCCACCATTCCTGCCGGCACACCGGTTATCATCAAGAGCAGCTCAGAGAGCATCAGCCTCTTCCCGAGCCTCGAAGCCGGTGAACCCATCGAGGGCAACCTCCTGCAGGGCACGTATCTCGACATTGCAACGCCGCAGAACGGTTACATCTTCTCCGGTGTTGACGGCGAACTGGGCTTCTATGCCAACGCACGCGAAGTCGTTCCTGCCAACAAGGCTTACATCGTAAGCGACGAAGGCAGCCCGAAGTTCCTCATCGACTTCACCAAGACCGGCATCAGCTCCGCCAAGGCTAATCTGGAGAACGCCGTGGTTTACGACCTCCAGGGCCGCCGCATCGAGAAGCCCGGCAAGGGCATCTACATCATCAACGGCAAGAAAGTGCAGTTGAAGTAATCCGAAAGCCAATCCCCCTCCCTTCCTCCATTGGAAAGGGGTAGGGGCCAGGCATACACCCCAGGCGGTGCGCCCCGGAGAAAAGGGCGCACCGCTTCTTTTTTTCAGCCCCGCGGCGAACGAAAACGGAGTTGGGAAAGCCTAAATCCGATTTAGGCACGACGAAAACGGCGTCGGTCACGCCCTGACACCGGAAACGTATGTCCGGAAAAACAAAGGCGGCGCCTCGACAGGACGAGACGCCGCCTTGTCGTCACGAGGCGCCGCCTTTGTCGTCCATCCGACAATTTGCATTCGGGCCGCGAAAAACTCACTCCGACTTATCCCTTCTGCGCCCGTTTATTCGTATATTTGCATCTTAAAAACCGAAGCAAACGTATGAAAATACTCCATACTGCCGACTGGCATCTTGGCGACACCTTCCACGGCTACGACCGCACGGATGAGCACCGTCATTTCCTGGACTGGCTGTTGCAGACGGTGGCCGAGGAACACCCCGACGCCCTGCTGGTGAGCGGCGACATCTTCGACCACGCCAACCCGCCGGCTGCGGCCGAACGCCAGCTCTACGATTTCCTCACCCAAGTGACGGCCGACAACGCCGGTCTGCGAGTCATCCTGACGGCCGGCAACCACGACTCGTCCTACCGCCTGGAGGCCCCTGCCGCCCTCTATCGCCGGCTGGGCATCGAGGTGCGCGGCGTCATCGCCCGTACGCCGAAGGACGAGCCCGACATGGACACCCTGATGGTGGTCCTGCGCGAAGCCACCGACGACGCCCCCGCCGTGGTGGTGCTGGCCGTCCCCTTCCTGCGTACTGAAGACTTGGCGCAGGGCATGGGGCAGAGCGAGGCCGTCCGCCTGTTCTTCAAAGACCTGGTGCGTGCCGCCCGTAAGCGTTTCGGCCCGACAGCACGGCTGGTGCTGCAAGCCCACTTCTATGCTGCGGGAGCCGAAGTGTCTGAGTTGGAACACAGCGAGCGCGTCGTGGTGGGCGGACAGGAGTGTGTCGATGCTACCGGGCTGGGCCACGGGCTCGACTACGTGGCTCTGGGCCACATACACAAGGCACAGGCCGTGGCCGGACAACCGACGGTGCGCTACGCTGGCAGCGTGCTGCCCATGTCGTTTGCCGAGAAAAACTATAGCCACGGCATAGAGCGCGTGGTCATTGCCGACGACGGCTCCGTGTCGGTGGACCGCATTGCCTACGAGCCTCCCCGTAGCCTGAAGTCGGTGCCGGAGCAGGGCAGCGGTACGCTTGAAGACGTGCTGCGTGAACTGACCCGCTTGCCCAAGGCCCACGGCGACGACGACGGTGCCGACTGGCCCTATCTGGAGGTGAGAGTGCAGGAACCCACGCCCGACCCCTCGGTGGGCGCAGCCATAGTGAAAACGCTCGACGGACGAGCCGCCCGGCTGTGCCGCGTCCTGCGCAGCCGCCCCGACGGACAGCCTGCCAACGAAAAAACGCCGGTGGCCACACTGGAGGATTTGCAGAAAATCAACCCCGTGCAGATAGCCCGCGACATCTACCGCAACCGCTACGGCGAGGACATGCCCGACGAGGTGGCGCGTCTGCTGGCGCAGGCCAAGCGCAGCTGCGAGGAGCAACAGACCACACAGCCGTAAGACGAATCAGACGAAAAAGATAGACATGAGGATAGACAAGATAGAAGTAACCAACCTGGCCTCCATCGAAGGCACACAGACGGTGGACTTCACCGTGGAGCCGCTGCGGTCGGCCGGCCTGTTTGCCATCACGGGCAACACTGGCGCAGGCAAGAGCACCCTGCTCGATGCCGTCTGCCTGGCTCTCTACAACCATGCGCCGCGTTTTGAAACCACCGAGAAGCAACCGCGCAAACTGGGACTGGAGCCGGAGGATGACAAACACGCCCTTTCGGCCACTGACGTGCGCAACATACTGCGGCGCGGATGTTCCGAGGGCGGTTGCAAAGTGACCTTTTCGCTCGTTGACGGCACGGTGTACGAAGCCGGGTGGAGCGTCAGGATAAAGCGCACCGGCACCTACGACACCGTTGTACGCTCGTTGCGTAAACTGAAACCTCACAAGGAAAACTACGACACCCGCGAAGTGGCAGGGCGTATCGTGAATCTTGTTCATCTGACCTACGAACAGTTCACACGCACCGTCATCCTGGCCCAAAACAGTTTCGCCAATTTCCTCAATGCCAAACAGGCCGACAAATCGCTGCTTCTGGAAAAACTGACCGGAACAGAAGTGTTCGGCAACATCTCGCAGCAGGTGTACCAAGAAACAAAAGCGTCGGAGCGCCGCTACGACGACATCCGCCAGCGCATAGAAGGCATCAGCACCCGACTGTTCAACGACGAAGACCTGGCCCGCGAAAAGAATAACCTGACAATGTACCGTGGCCAGCAGACCCGCGACCTCAATACCCTCGACCGTATCACAAAACAACTCGATTGGTACACCCGTTACCATAAGGCGAAGGACGAGATGGAAAAGCAAAAAACGCTCTTCCTCCAGGCCCAGCGCGAATACAATGCCCTCTACGACAAGAAGCAGACCCTGGACCGATATGACAAGGTGCAAGTGTTCCGCGAACTGTTCCACAAGATAAAGGAAGCCGAGAACGAACTGGAAACACTGAAAACCCAAGTCACTCTGAAAAGCCGCCAACTGCGCGAAGAGCGTGACCGGATGGGCGAGGCCAAGCAGCAATATAAGCAAGCCCTGGCACTGCTGGAAGAGGCTACGGCGGCCTATGGACACAAGGAAAACCACTTCAACCGTGGACATGACCTGCAAGGACAGATTTCGGCCATTGAAAACGAAATAAAAAACAAGCGCAGCGACCTGGAACGCTATACGGAAGATATCCGCAAACACAATGAGCAGTTAGTGAAACTCGAAAACCAGCGCGACTCCATCACCCGCCACAAGGAAGACACCATGCAACAGCTGCAGAGCATTGCCATGCACCGCAATATGGTGGAAAACATCGAAAACGTGAAAGTGCAGCTGGAAAAGATGCACGAGTTGCAAGAAGATACCCTCGCCAACCAGAAACAACTGGCCGACCTGCGCAACCGTCTCCAAATGGAGCGCGAGAACGAAAAGCGTCTCAATGAAGAGCAGAACCGTCTGCAGGCCGAGGCAAAATCGCTCAAGGAAGAACTCTTCATCCATACACAGGCCAACCAGGGTCAGAGCGGCACCGACATCCAGCGTCGCCTGAACCGTCTGCTCGACACCCACCGCCGCGCCAAGGGAGCTCAGGAACTCTGGATGCGTTTGTCGGAAGGCTACGCTGATATTGAGGACAAGGCGGATGAAATTCGCCGTCGCGAACGCTCCATAGAGCAGGTGCAACGCGAGATAGACACAAACGAGAAACGTCTGATCGTGCTCAACGAGAGCCTTGAGGTACTACGCAAGTCCTACATGTTGAGCCAAAGCGAGAATATCATTGAACTCAGAAAGAATCTGAAAGAGGGCCTGGCTTGTCCTGTGTGCGGTGCCACACACCATCCTTACCATTCGGAAACGGAGCGGGAGCTGGGGCGCATACTTTCGACGCTCGAAGAGGACTTCCGTACAGCCGAGGCAGAAGCCAATGCGGCCCGCGACACCTTGTTGGAAAAACAAAAGCAGTTGGCCGAGGAAACGGGGCAACTAACCCAGTCGCGTGACGAACTGGAGCGCCTGCAGCGCCGACAACGCTACAACGAGGAAGCATGGAAGGATTTTGAAGACATGGATACCTCGTTGCAGGGATGCTCTGCCTCTGTGAACCGTGAAAACCGCGCCACAGTGATTGGACAGCTCTTTGAGAACGCTTCGCGAGAACTAGGCAAGGTACAACAGCAGATGGAGATGTTTAACCAGCATCAGGAAGCCATCAACAATATCAACGGACGCATCCGTCATGCCGACGACATGAGAACGGAGAACGTGCGCCGGCTCTCAGAGGTGAACACCAGTGTACGTGTGTTCGACAGCCAAATCAACGAATTGCAAAACCGCATCAGCAGCAACGCCGATGCCCAAGACCTGATAGAAAGCAAACTGGATACAGTTGTCACCGTGCCGCTGTGGCACGAGAAATGGCGCAAAGGCTACGAAAATTTTGTTCAGCAACTGGTTTCGCTCGCCGAAACATGGAACGGGGGCGTGGCGGCCTGCAAGAAAGCCGATGAAGACGTCTTCCGGCTGAACGAAGAAATCAATGTGTTGCTGCAATGGGTGAACGAAAAGAGCGGCCTGCGCTCGGCCTTGTCCAATGCCATCGTGTCAAAGGAACAGGAGATAAGCCGCAAACGCGATGAACTCTTCAAGATGTTCGGTAAAACTGGCCTGGATGAGACCATGCGCCAGATGAAACTGAGCATAGAACGCTACTCCTCTGAGGAGCAGGCCAGCCGCACGGCTTTCGAGAAAATGGCTAACAAGGTGCAGGGGCTTGAAGGCGAAATGCGCAATCTGGAAGCGCAGCAGCACCGCCGTGAGGACGATTTGCACCAGAATCACGAGGAGTTGGACATTCGCATCTCCCGTTTCAACAACGATAATTCTACCCTTCAGTATTTCGAGTTGGAAAAACTCTTTTCCGACCCCCGCGACTGGAATGCCTTGCGCAGCGAAATCACCGGCAGCCAGGAACGTCTGCAGTCGGCCACGTTCAGCTCCGATGCGGCCTCACGGGTGGTGGTGCAGTTGCAGCAGGACGAAAACCGGCCTTCGGAGAGCAACGAGGAGAGTGAACTGATGCTCCAGCACCAGAAGGAGCAGTTTGAGCGCCATCTCGAAGAAGTGAAGGCCCACATCGATGAGACTCAGACCCTGCTGCGTATGCACGAGCAAAGCCAGCGCGACATTGAGGCCTGCGAGCCTGAACGCCGGCAGTTGCAGACGGAGTATGAGAACTGGCAACGTCTGAACGCCATTATCGGCAGCAGCGACGGCAAGTTGTTCCGCGAGATTGCCCAGTGCTATACTTTCGAGGTGCTGGTAGGCTATGCCAACCGCCATCTGCGCGATCTCACCACCCGCTACCGCCTGCGCTGCAAGCCGGGCACACTGATGCTCGAAATCGTGGACCACGACATGCTCGACGAGGTGCGCAGCGTCACATCGCTCTCCGGCGGCGAAACCTTTATCGTCAGTCTCGGCCTCGCCCTGGGCCTGTCGTCGCTGCGCTCGGGCGAGATGCAGATAAGCAGCCTGTTCATCGATGAAGGCTTCGGCAATCTCGATTCCAACAGTCTCGACCTTGTCATCAATGCCCTGGCCAACCTGCAAAGTTCACAAGGCCGCAAGGTGGGCATCATCAGTCACACCGACCAGGTGCGCCACCGCATCACCCCGCAGATACGTCTCGTCAAATGTGCCGGGGCCAAGAGCCGCATCGAGGTAAAATGATTTCACGAAAAAACGCATATAAACTCTATAATCGCATGAAACGTTTCGGACTTTGCCTAATGGCTTTCCTGGCGGCCACCATCGTGCTGGCTGCCGCCGCCGACCGCCCCAGGGTGGGCATCACCGTCATCCAGGAACCTTTCAATCCCATCGCCTACGACTGCTCAGGCTACGAGACCAATCCCGTCGGCCAAATGGACATCTCGCGTTATAACGGTGAAGACGAGATTTCGGCCCGTCTCAATGCTCTCAACGTGGGGAAGCGGGTGGTGGACCACCTCCTGGGCTACGACGGCCAGCGCATGAATCTGGAGCGCATTATGAGCCGCATTCCCGAAGAGCGCAGGGCGCAGCCCGACAATCTGGACTATGCCCTGGCGGTGATGAACAACTATATCCTTGTGGTCAAGCTTGACGATACGGCTAAGGGCAAGGCCCTGCGCGGCGACACGGCGCGCTCGAAACCCACCGGCGAGTGGTATCTCTATCAGTTGGATTTCGGTACTGACGAAACGGAGGAGATGAAAACGGCCGTCATCCTGCCCGGCGACACGCCCGAAGCCCGTGGCTCGAAGCGTGTGGCCTACGAAAACCTCACCGTCGGCATCCGGCTGATAGGTACGGGCACCAATGTCAAGTCCAATCTGCCGCAGAAATTGCGAGGCAAGCTCAAATACATCGACCGCAAGTCCATGGGTTCCAAGAAAAGGAACCGGCGCATCGGCACCACCAGCACCGCGCTGAAAGTGGCCTTGTCGCCTTTCATTATTCTCAAGAAGTAAGAAGCAGAGGGGGAATGGCCCGCAGGCCATTCCCCCTCTCTGTCTGTTCTCAGTTCCATGGATAAGTTGCCGGGACTGTTTTGAGAAATCCATATCCGTTTTGTGCAAAACTAAATCCGATATAGCACACACTATATCGGATTTAGCGGTTCACTCGCCCGTCCCGGCCTTGCCGTTTCGGGCGGGTAACTACTGCTGTATGTTCTCAAGCAGGGGCACCAGGTTGCTGGCAAACAGGCGTATGGAAATGGCCAGCAGGATGAGGCCGAAGAACTTGCGCATGATATAAATGAAGCTCTCCGTGAACAGACGCTGGGCCTTTTCGGTGGTCTTGAGCACGACATATACCCATACCATGTTGAGGGCGAGGCCTATCAGTATGTTTATCATGGAGTATTCAGCACGCAGCGACAGCAGCGTGGTGAACGAGGCGGCTCCGGCCAGCAGGGGAAACACCAGCGGCACGAGGGTGGCCGACTTGATGGGCCCGTTGTTCTTGAAGATGACCACGTCGAGAATCATTTCCAGCGAGAGCAGGAAGAGGATGATGGCGCCGCCCACGGCAAACGACTTGACGTCAACCTGGAACAGTTGCAGCACCCATTCTCCGCCCACGAGGAAGAGCACCAGTATGGCGGAAGCAATGATGGTGGCCTTGCCCGAAGCGATGTGGCGCCCTTCGTTGCGGATGCTGATGATGATGGGTGTGGAGCCGATGGCGTCGATGACGGCAAAGAGCACGATGAAGCAGCTCAGCATGCCGGTGAAATCAAATTGTCCGAGATAGTTTAACATAGTTCTTAGTTAGTTTTGTTTGGTTCGTTATCGTGTTGTTTTAATGTTTCATTCCGTCGAAATCGGGCCGCTTGCGGTGCTCGCCGTAGCGTGGGATATTTTGGAAATCAATCTTTCGGAATATCGTGTCGGCGGCTCCGGCGTTGTCTTTGATGTAGTGTCCGGCCACCTCGCCGGCACGGGTGAGGAAGTCGGGCTCGGTGTCGAAGCGCTTCATGAGGCGGTTGAAGGCCTCTTGCCCGTCCGTCTCAAAGCAGCCGCCGGCTTTCAGAAGGTCCTGGGCTTCTTTGAATTTCTTGTTGTTGGGACCGATGATGACCGGCACGCCATAGACGGCGGCTTCGGGCACATTGTGAATGCCCACGCCAAACCCGCCGCCCACGTAGGCTACCGTGGCGTAGCGGTAGATGGACGACAGTTTGCCATAACAATCGACGAGCAGGGCATCGGCTTTCCGGAGGGCTTCGCTGTCGGTCTGGCGCTCCATTTCGGAGTAGAGGACCACCTGCTTGCCCATTTGGTTGAGGCGTTGCCTGAGTTTGCCGATGCGGTCGCTGCTGACCACGTGGGGGGCAATGATCAGCTTGTGCCGGGTCTTTTCGAAGTAGGGCAGGTACACGTCTTCGTCGGGCTCCCAACTGCTGCCCACGATGAATACCTTGCGGCTGCTGTCGGCTACAAACTGCTCCACGACGGGCAGGTCGGCGGCCTCATTGCGGATGTCGAGCACGCGGTCGCAGCGGGTGTCGCCCACGATAGTCACGTTTGTCAGCCCTTTACTGGCCAACAGTTGGCGCGACGTCTCGTTCTGCACGAAGAAGTGGGTGAAGCACTCCAGCACGCGGGCGTAGCGCTGGCCATAGGAGCGGAAGAATATCTGGTCGGGGCGGAATATGCTTGACACGCTGAAGGCCGGAATGCCGGCGCGGTGGAGTGCGCTCAGGTAGTTTTGCCAGAACTCATATTTGATGAAGAATGCCATGCACGGCCGTGCCAGCCGCAGAAATTTGCGGGCGTTGAGAGCCGTGTCGAAAGGCAGGTAGCACACCACGTCGGCGCCCTCGTAGTTTTTCCTCACCTCGTAGCCCGAGGGCGAGAAGAAGGTCAGCAGGATGCGGTATTGCGGGTAATTCCGGCGCACACGTTCGATGAGCGGCCGGCCTTGCTCAAACTCGCCCAGCGAGGCAGCATGGAACCAGATGTACTGTGCCTGCGGGTCTATCTGTTCGCGCAGGATGCGGTAGGTTTTGCTGTGGCCGACCATGAGCAGACGGGCCTTCTTGTTGAAGATGGCCACCACGTTGACGCAAAACATGTAGATGTATATGGCGAGGGAGTACACGGGGAGACGGGTAAGAATTAATGGTGAATTCTGAACGATAAATTATGAATTGCTCCCCAGCACCTTTATGGCGCGGTCCATACGGCGGAGGGTCTCTTCCTTGCCGAGGAAGGCGGAGATGTCGAACATGTGGGGCCCGATGCCTTCGCCCACCAGTGTCAGGCGGAAGGCGTTCATCACGTTGCCCGTGTGCAACTGGTTGTCCTCAATCCATTTCATTACTGTGGCCTCCTGGTTTTCCAGGCTGAAGTCGTCGAGACCGGCCAGCAGGTCGCGCAGGGCCTGCATGGTCTGCGGCGAGTCTTCCTTCCAGCGTTTCTTCACGGTCTTTTCGTCGTAGCTTTCGGGGGCCACGAAGAAAAAGCGGCACAGTGGCCACAACTCGTGTACGAAATTCACGCGGTTTTTCATCAGGCTCACCACCTTCTCCACGCGCTCCATGGGCTCGTCGATGCCGTTTTCTTTCAGTATGCGGTCGAACACCGGGGCAATCTCGGCGTCGCTCTTGCGGAGGATATACTCGTGGTTGAACCAGGTGCCTTTCACGTAGTCGAACTTGGCGCCGGCCTTGGAACATTTGCTCAGGTCGAAGAGTGTCACCAGTTCGTCCATGCTGAAGAGCTCCTGCTCCGTGCCGGGGTTCCAGCCCAGCAGGGCGAGGAAGTTGACCACGGCCTCCGGGAAGTAGCCGCGCTCGCGGTAGCCCGAGCTCACTTCGCCCGACTTCGGGTCGTGCCATTCCAGGGGGAATACGGGGAAGCCCAGACGGTCGCCGTCGCGCTTCGACAGTTTGCCTTTGCCGTCGGGCTTGAGCAGCAGGGGCAGATGGGCAAAGCGGGGCATGCTCTCTTCCCAGCCCAGGGCGCGGTAGAGCAGCACGTGGAGCGGGGCGCTGGGCAGCCACTCCTCGCCGCGGATGACGTGGGTGATTTCCATCAGATGGTCGTCCACGATGTTGGCCATGTGGTAGGTGGGCAGCTCGTCGGCGCTCTTGTAGAGCACTTTGTCGTCAAGGATAGACGAGTTGATGACCACATCGCCGCGGATGAGGTCGTTGACGTGCACCTCCTCGTCGGGCTCAATCTTGAAGCGCACCACATATTGTGCGCCGCCGTCGATGAGCGCCTTCACCTCCTCGGCGGGCAGCGTCAGCGAGTTGCGCATCTGGCCGCGTGTGGTGGCGTCGTACTGGAAGTTCTGCACCTCTTCGCGCTTCTGCGTCAGTTCCTCCGGTGTGTCGAAGGCGTAGTAGGCGCGGCCGGCGTCGAGCAGTTGGCGGACATACCTTTTATATATCTCGCGACGCTCCGACTGGCGGTAGGGGCCATGGTCGCCGCCGATGCCCACGCCCTCGTCGAACGTGATGCCCAGCCAGCGGAAACTTTCCACGATGTATTCCTCGGCTCCCTCGACAAAACGGCTCGAGTCGGTGTCCTCGATGCGGAGCACCAGCTCGCCGCCGTGGTGACGGGCAAACAGGTAGTTGTAGAGCGCGGTGCGCACACCGCCGATATGGAGCGGTCCCGTGGGACTCGGTGCAAAGCGCACCCTCACTTTTCTTTCAGTCATGCTTCAGAAATATTTGGCTGCAAAATTACACTTTTTTTACCAATTATGCCACCCATTTCTCCCTTAATCACAATTTCATCTTTCGGCAGTGCCGTATGAATTTCAAAAAATCTTTACATTTCTCCAGCCCGGGTCTCATTTCGGCGATTACAAGTGGGACTTCGTCGCGCAGAAGCGCCGTCTCAAAATTTTGAAACGCCGCTTCTGATTTTATTACCGCTTCGCTCCCGAACTCCGTTCGCGTGATGCCTGCGGCATAGTTCATTTTTCATTACTAGTTCATTTTTTTTCATTACTAGTTCATTATTTTTCATTGGATCTTCGTATCTTTGCAACAATTAAGTAATAATAACAGAATAAAAAGATGAAGAAAATTATTATTTCCCTGCTACTTTATACCCTTTTGGGCGCATGGAATACAACAGTCCAGGCAAAAGAGTATGATCTTTGGATTTTTGGCAAACAAGTAACGGATGACAACAGAAAAGATATTAAAAAAGATGGTTCGTGCTCTTATGATCCCGTCTTGAATCAACTCACCATCAACAAGAAGATGTCTGGCGGCACATCACCATTTATAACTAACTCTATTGACGGTTTGGAAGTCTATGTTGCCGAGGATGCCAAGATTACATGCCGTGGTATTATTATGGAATTAAACAGGAACACCACCATTACAGGCCCGGGGAAATTGACACTTACAACAAACATCACTGCTCAATATGGGATAAATTGTTTTGGAAGCATACTGACCATAAAAAACGCCAACTTGGCTTTATCTGTCCCTTCACAAAATGCCATCATAGGTTCGACATCAGAAAAAGGTCAACTTATCATCGACCGCTCCAACCTGGAAGTGTCGGGAAAAATTAGCGGTTTTATGGGCGGCATCACGCTGACCAACTGCGAGGTTGTTGAACCCGCGGGCGTACGTTATAACAGCAGCACCGGTTCTTTGGTCGACCTTTCTGGCAATGAAACCACAAGTTTCATTACAAAAGCAAATGAGATTTACTATGACCTTTATGTCGGCTGCAAGCAAGTATTGGCAACTAACATGGAAGACATTTTAGGCAAGGACGAGTGTAGCTATGACCCAGAAACAAAGACACTGACTTTGAAGAAATCGATAGTAGAAAAAAACTGTGTATCCATTGAAAACGTAGGCATTGACGGTCTAATTGTCAAGACCGACTCTGCTGTCGGACTATTCGGACATGGCATCATTTCCCAAAAGAACATTATACTGACAGGTTCGGGCTCATTGTCCGTCTACCCCTACTTCGACGCAATAGAAATCTTAGACGGCGCCACACTGACAATCAAGGACCTGACAATGGACTTGCACGGCAACGAAGGCAAGGGTATCTACGGCAAAGGTAACGAAAAACTCGTTGTGGAAGGCACCGCCAAAATTACTATAGAATCAACAGAAGGTGCCGTCTGCGGTTTCGGCCAGGGCATCGAACTCAAGGACCGCGCCATCCAGTCGCCCGCCGGCGCCACCGTGAAGGACGGCACCATCGTGAAGAGTGACGGCACCGTGGCCACCGAAGTGACGATAGGAGCACCGATAGTTAACCTCCGCGTGGCCGGCGTGGGCGTGACCAGTTCCAATCAGAACGACATCCTGGGCGACGGCGCCGCCAGCTACGACCCGACGACCAACACGCTCACCCTGAAAGGCAGCATCCATGGCGACGACAAGCAAGGTGTCTGGAGCAACATCTCCGGCCTGACCATACGGATGGCCACGCAAGAAGCCATGGTTACCAGCACCGGCTCGGCCGCCATGGTCCTGCGCGGCAACACCACCATCCAGGGGCCGGGCTGGCTGTCGGTAAAGTCAACCAGCAGCAGCGGCATACTGGTGTCTCAAGGCGCCACACTGACGGTTGAGAACATCACGCTGGATGTCTTGGGCGGCGGCCAGTACGGCAGCGGCATCAGCGGCTTCGACTACAGCAGCAAGGAGAAACTGATTGTCCGCAATGCTGCGGTTTTTGCCAGCAGCAGTTCGTCCGGCGCCATTGACAGTTTCCACGGCGGCATCACGCTGGAAGGCTGTTCCATCATGGAGCCCGCAGGCGGCCAGATTAAAACGAACACGAGCGGCGTGCCTTACAGGATTGTGGACAAGGACGGCAATATGGCCAAGACGGTGAAGATAGGCCGCGCTTACAATCTTTGGATAAGCGGCAAGCGAGTGACCGACGACAATCGCTTCGACGTGCTGGGTGACGGTGTGTTCCAGTATGACCCGGACGAAAATGTGCTTCACCTGAAGAAATCCTATGCAGACATTCCCACTTACGGAGAAGAAATAGTTTCCATGAGTAGCACGACCCGTGACCCGATAGTAGAAAGTAACATTGAAGGCCTCACCATCAGCGTGGACGCCGATATTGAGATTACAGCCTATTCAGAGGTATTCCATCTGAAGCACAACACAACCATTACCGGCCCAGGTAAATTGACACTGTCGATGAAGACATGGCATTACATTCTGATAGATCCGATGCGTGGTT
>JAEEGL011178425.1_pt1 | contig 17590 bp, 19 predicted proteins | sample 9134231 | NCBI WGS metagenome assembly JAEEGL01 (sample SAMN16246548, study PRJNA631951) | gut metagenome | biome: gut microbiome; feature: rumen; material: fiber-attached | host: Bos | place: Iran: Karaj | collected 2018-10 | reverse complement strand
TGTATTTGCGCCATAATTCTTCAGATCTTCTATCGTCATGCCGTGTTCCTCCCCGAACATCCGCCGCTTCGTTTTCCACATCCTATTGTACAATCAATCGGTGCCGAGAAAAAGCGTTTTCTCCGGGCCATAAACTATATCATCGCGCAGCGTGGTCTGGCGCAGGATATTTCCTGTATAATTCAATCAATTGAGGCTCAATCAATTGGGACCCGTCAGGCTGACGCGGTATGTGCCCGCAGAATGCAGAAGGCAGCCCGTGCCGGTATTCACAGTACACCGTGCAGGACCTCCCAGGGGGAAGACGCAATGAACAGCACAAAGGATATTCCCATGACAGAGGAGAAAAAGGATATCGATCCGAACGAGTCCGGTTCCGCGCACGTCACACATATGAGCGATATCCCGCAGGTCAATTCGGACGCGGAGGGGCCGCGCACGGTCGAACAATACTCCCGCAGGGAGGACAAGGTCGGCGGCGTGCGCCTGCAGGTCCTGAACATCCTGATGATCGTGGCGTTCGGGATCCTCTCGCTGTACCTTCTGTTTGGCACCTTCCGCACGAACGAGGGCTACACCGAGATGCGCGCGGCGACGGACAAATACATCGTCTGCCAGCAGGCCGCTTCCGACATGCAGGCCGCTTCCGACTTCCTGACCGAACAGGTACGGATCTTCGTCGTGACGGGGGACCGCGAGGCGGTCGACCGCTACTTCGAGGAAATCAACGTCACGAAGCGCCGGGACAACGCGCTGGACAGCATGCATGAGTACCTGAGCGGCTCGGGCGCGGAGTCCCATCTCGCTGACGCGCTGGCCGTCTCCACCGAGCTCATGGACCGGGAGTGCGACGCGATGGCCGTCACGGCGCTCGCGTGCGGATATGACCTGAGCGACTTCCCGGAAGCCGTCCGCGGCGCGGAGATCCCGGAGACCGTCATCGGCCTCTCCCCGGCGGAACAGAGCCAGATCGCCCGCGGCCTCGTGTTCGACGAGACCTATCAGGATTATAAGAGAAAGATCACCGAGAGCACCGACAAATGCATCGGCGAGCTCGTGGACTCAACGCGCCTGCAGCAGCTCTCCGCCACGGACAGCCTGCTCTCCATCCTGCGCTCGCAGCACATCGTGATCGGGCTCCTGCTCGTCCTGTCGCTGTCGATCGTCTTCCTGACGACCTTCCTGCTGATCCGGCCGCTCAGCAGCTGCGTCGGGCACATCCGCCAGAAGCAGCCGCTGCCGATGGACGGCGCCTACGAGCTGCGCTTCCTCGCGCAGACCTACAACACGATGTTTGACCAGGTGATGCGCACGCAGGACGCACTCTCGTACGAGGCCAGCCATGACGCGCTGACCGGGCTTTTCAATCGGAGCTTCTTCGACAGCATCCGGAAGAAGATGGATGAGAGCAGTATCGCCATGATCCTCATAGATGTGGACAAGTTCAAGACGGTGAACGACACATACGGCCACAGCACCGGCGACCACGTGCTGATCAGCGTGGCGGAGATCCTGCGCGGCAGCTTCCGCACGGAGGACTACGTCTGCCGAATCGGCGGCGACGAGTTCGCGGTCATCATGGTCCACGCGGACTCGAACCTGCGTGGGCTCCTGATGTCTAAGATCGCCGCGGCCAACGCGAAGCTCGCCCATCCCGCGGACGGCCTGCCGGTCGTCTCTCTCAGCGTCGGCGTCGCGTTCGGCGACCGCGAGAATCCCGGCGAGGACATCTTCAAGGACGCGGACAAGGCGCTCTACCGCGTGAAGGAAGGCGGGCGCTGCGGGATCGACTTCTACTGAAACCTGACTGAAAAAGCAAGATGAAAGGGCCGCGGCACCAGGTACGGTACCGCAGCCCCCTTTGATTTGGTCTCACACTCCAAAAGTACGATTACTTCCGGCGACCCGATCATACGATATTGCGTCCGCCGCTCAGGCGTCCGTGTCCTTCCACGGCTCCGGGTCACTGAACTCTTCCGGGCTCCCGTCCGCGGTCATCGCGCTCTCCATCAGGTGGATCATCTCCCAGATCGAGCGGAACGTGAGGGTCTTGTCCTGGTCGGCCCAGGTGATCCTCCCCTGCCAGGTGCTGTTCTGCCTGTGCTGCACGCGGACGATGAATGTCTCCTGGTAGCCGTGCTGGCTGAGCAGTTCGTGATCCGACATAACCTTCTCCTTTTCCTCTCTCCGGCCCGATCTGCGCCGGGATCCCTCCTCCGCAAACGTGCGCATGTTGGTCGCCACATGCGGAAAGTCCAGTTCGTCAAACAGGTTTTCCATGTAGTGGATCATCCCTCCCATGCCGCGGAAGGGGATCGGCTCCCTGCTGTATTTGTGATATAGCCTGCCGCCGAAGTCGCCGTCCCCCGCCTCGTCGATGCAGATGACGACGCCGTTCGGGGTGCCGATGTAGAGCTGTGAACCTTCCATAGAAAACCTCAATTCATTTTAATCAGTATCCGTGTCCGCAGGCAAGCCTTCCGCAGGATCGAAATGCTGCCGCGCCTCATCCGCACCGGGCCGGCGCTACACCAGGAGCTGCACGTCGTCTGCCGCGTAGATAACGCTGTTGACGTAGTACTGAATGCCCATGCGCCTGCTGCCCGCGAGGAAGTGATAATTGATCCTCTTCTGGACGACGTCGCAGTCCTCACGGCTCGTGTTGATCAGGAGCACGAGGTACTGTCCGGTCCCGTAACGGCAGAGTGCGTCCGCATGGCGGATGCTGTGGCAGATCGCGTCGCCGAGCTTCTGCGTCAGCGTCTCGAGCTTTTCGCTCTCCGGCATGACACGTCCCTCCCGGTTGACGATCGTGCAGAGCATCAGGTATACGGAGATGCCTCCGCGGCTCGTCATGCGCTCGATCAGCCGGTAGACGCCCTGGAAGACCGGATAAGTGCAGATATAGCCGCCGGGCGCGATGTCCCGCGTGCCGGTCAGGGCGAGCTGGATCTCGTCCAGCATCGCGTGCGTGTGCTGCATCTGTGCGCCGAGCCTTTCCAGCAGGTTCATCGTGCTGAAGTTCGGGCGGAATCCCAGCGCCTCCATGTACTCGTCGACAGCCTCCTCGTAGAGTGTCCTGGCCTCCTCCTGCCGTCCGGTCGCGATCAGCGCCTCCATCGTCAGCGGCTCCCACTCGGAGAGCGGCTGCACGCGGCTCGCGTAGCGCCCGAGGGCCTCGAGCTGCATATAGTCTTTATTCATGCGCATGAGCGCCGCCGCGTTGTTCACGCAGCTGCAGAACATGTCCCGGTACTTGCGGTCCTCCTGCGCGACCCAGATGACGCGCGTCTGGTCCGGGAGGAACTCCCCCGTGCAGCGGTGACACGCCTCGACATAGAGCTGCATCCTCGTGTCGGGATCCTTCTCGTTCTCCGCCTCGTCGTAGAGGCGTTCGAACTCCGCCGCGTCCTCCTCGACCGGCACCTCGTCCGTCCATCGCACGATCCCGTTCTCACTGATGAAGTACTCAACATCCGGGAGTCCGGCTTTTCTCAGCTTCTGCTTGGCGTTGTAGACGACGATGCGCATCGTGTGCTGCGCGTCGCTCAGGTCCCTGTCCTCGAACAGGATGTCCTGGAGCTGCTTGCGTCCGATGCCCTTGCGGCCGCTGTGCAGGACCGCCTCCATGAAGTTGGTGAAGTAGGAGTCCCTCGTTTTCACGCCCCCGAGCAGCTGTCTGTCCTGCCACTCGAGCGAGAATCCGCCGAATGTCTTCACTTTCAGGGTATCCGGCGCCCTGTTTGCCCCTGTCACGCCTGCCATATCCGCCTCTTTTCCCCGCACGGCCCCGCCGCGGTTTCTCCGGTCCGTCAATTGATCGCCTGCGCGCGGGAGAGCATCCCGGCGGAGGTATCGTCCCCGTAGCAGGAGACCATGAGCTGTGCGACGTAGCCGTCCTTCTCAAGGAAGATGATCCTCTGGTGTATCCGCGTGTCATAGATCGGGCACTCCACAGAGATCGCCGGCCGCTCCTCCCCGAGGAAATCAATGGTCGTGTTCTCGATCACAGCGTCTCTAAGCCCGTTATTCTCAAAGTAATTGGTGATGTTCTTGAAGCTCAGGTCCTGCACGCGGGCGATCATGTCGGCCGCCGTGATGCTCTTTCTCTCATCGTCGCTCAGACCGGCGATGACGTTCGTGCATACGATATCGAAAAGCTTCGTCTCGTCGCCGTTCGTCGCCTCTACAAGAACATAGCTCCTGCCTCCCGAGAGAAGGCGGTCCAGCTCCTCATCGAAACTTTCGCCCTCGTCGCGCATGCCGTTTTCGCGGCGCAGCTGTGCCTCGGTCAGGTAGATCATGTCACTGTCGACCGTGTAAGTGAGGCCGTAAAATGCGTTCGTGTAGACGCCGCTCTCCACGGTACCCGCGGTGAAGGTCTGAGTCTCCTCCGCTTCTTCCTCCTCCGCCGTGTCAGCCTCCTGCGGCGCCTCCGCGGAGTCTTTCGCGGGCTCCTCAGCCGCGGGTTCCGGCAGGTCCGCCTTTTCCACAAGGGAGGGAATCGGGCTGCCGCCGCCGCACGCGGTAATCGATATCGCCAGCATCAGTGCTGACAGGACCGCTGCCGACTTTCCGGATGTTATTCTCATAGATCCGTTTCTCCATTCTCCTGTTTTCGGATGAAATACTGCTCCGGCTGCCGGATGTCTCCGCGGCGTTTACTCCGCCCGCACGAACTCGCAGCTGACGATGAGCCGGCGTCCGCCGCTCTTCTCGACCATGAGCTGCAGGTCGCCCGTCCCGGGCTCTCCCTCGGGCACGGTCTGGATGTTGGTCGTCATGTAGCTGTATCTGTGGCCGCAGACGTCCGTGAAGACGACTTCCTCGCTCATGCCGAGCTTCGACAGCACGTCAAACTGCCAGCTGCGCTCCGCGCCCTCGATGACCATCGAGTAGCGGTCCAGGAGGCGCGGCAGGACCTTCGGATCCTCGCGCACGTCGCCGACCGGCATCGTGAGTCCCCGCGCCGGGAAGCTCAGCGTACCGACGATCGAGTGAGCACCGTCCGCCCCCGCGCTCAGGAGCGAGGCGCCGCTGAGATCTGAGCTGCCCGTCCCGAGCGGCAGCGCATCCCCGACTGCGTCCGCCGGGATCGCGGCTTCGGCCGTCGCGCTGATGCTGTCGTACACCGCGCTGTCCGCCGCTTCCGCCTGCGACTGCCCGCGCAGGAGCGTCGCGGCGTATCCTGCCAGACAGACCCCCGCGGCCAGTAATATGCAACCTATGATAAGACTTGTTCGTTTCTTCATTCCGATGGATGTTCCGACTGCTCAGTGAATCGAGGATCCGGACAGTGCCTCACCGCGCGGGCATCGTGCTCCCGCATGCCGCCGGTTTCCGGATCTCTCTATGAAAAAGGACCGTCACGGAGATGCTGCATCCCGCGACGGTCCCGTGTCTTTGTTACTGTGGATCTGCTGATTCGCGCTTCTTCAGGATCATGTAGAGGCCGAAGCCGATCAGGGCTGCGCCTGAGCCGGCGAAGACGATCAGCGGCAGAGACGACGTGTTGTCACCCGTTCTGGTGGCGCCGAGGACGCCGCGCGTCGCTCCGAGGACTCCCTGCGCGATGTCCAGCCTGCGCTGGGCGCCGAGGACCTGTCCGCCCGGAGGGGTCGGAGGTGTCGGCGTCGGAGGCGTCGGTGTCGGAGGCGTCGGAGGTGTCGGCGGTTCCGGCGGATTGTAGGTGTTGGTGACGACGAACGTCGCGCCGGAACGCGTCACGGACATCTCGTAATTCTGCGGTATGTTGATCTCGGTTACTTCAAATCTCACTGGCTGGGACGGGTTGCCGTTCCACTTGTATGACCAGCTGCGGGTCCAGTTGTTCGAGCTGTTCAGGGTCACGGTATCGAACGTGTTCCCGTTCAGAAGGATCCGGATCTGTACGGAAGAAGGCCTGACGCCGGCATTGTCGCCGTTCCATACCTTCCGGACGGAGTAGTTCACCTCATTCTCCGTCAGCTCCGTCATCTCGCCTTTGGCGAAATAGTCGAGGTCATAAGCCCATGCGGTATTCTCACTGTCGAAAGACGGCATCGCAAACAATGTGGAGTAAGGCGTGTACGTCTTCTCCGTCGTCGTTTTTACGCCGTCCTTCGTCTCCGTATCCTGTACAACGATCGGATCGCCGACGAGGAGATACAGGCCCCGCCCGAGACCGCCGATCTTCACGGCGCCCTTGTAATCGTCGATGTCCTTATCACTTCCGACGATGGAGTACGCTCCCTTGGCACCGGATTCGGCTGTCTTTCCGGTACCGGCCGGCGCGGCTTTGATCGATCCCGCCTGGATCTGTTTTTTCAGGTCCTCGGCGAGCGTGCTGGCTTTTCTTCCGCCGACGGATGCACCGCTCATGTCCCAGATCGTGCCATCCTCGATCTTCTCAAGGTTCTTGACCTGTGCGCCCTTGAAGGCATCCGTGAGTGTGAACTCCCCGGTCTCCGCATAGTCCGCCACCTTGTAGACCGTGAAGGTCGTCCCCGGAGCAAAATGGACCGTGATCGCCCCGCTCTCCTCCGCGGCCGCGGCGCCCTGCAGCGGCGCAAGCGCCGAGACGACCGCCAGGGCGGCGGTCATAACGGCTGTAAAGATTTTTTTTCTAAGATTTTTTCCCGACATAATCAGTCACTTCCTATTAATCAGAACAGTGTTTCCTGGGTTCCTCAATAACCGAATTCCTGTGCCCAGTACCACGCGCCCGACGCCGTCTGATAGGCCGCGACGCCCATGGTCCGGAAACCGCCGAGGATGTTCGCCGCATGCGTCGGAGATGCCATCCATGCGGAGCAGACGCTGCCGCAGTCGAAGTAGTTCCACGCGAGGTTCTCGCCGTACATCAGCGCGCTGTTGACGGTCCACCAGTCGGTGCCGTTCGGTCTCGTGTGGGAGAACGCATGCTCGCACTCCTGTGCGCGGACCTGTGCCGCCGCCGCGAGGCCGTCACTCCAGACGAGCTGGCTCAGGCCTGCGTTCGCGCGGATCGAATTGACCTGTGCGAGGACCGCGATTGCCTCACCCGCAGTGTTCGTCGATGCCGCTTCCCCCGCCATCGCGATGGCGCCGTCATCGATGTAGTGAATCTCGCCCTCTTCCTCTTCTCCGCGGGCGACTGCAGTGTCGTCGATCTCACCCTTCTTCGCGATGCTGTTCACGTGGCTGATCCCGATGACACTGAGGACGATGAGACCGAGAAGCGCTGCGATCAGATAATATCTCTTTGTTTTTTCCATGTTTGTCACCTCGTTGGGGCAAATTCCGCGAAGGCGGTTTTGCTGAATACTGCGCCCGGTGCTTTAGCACCGACGGCTCGGTTTGAAAGGACTGCATCAGCAGGATTTTCAAGCCTTTGCTCTTTGTCCGGACCTTCGGGAAATGACGTTTTCAGTGTATCATACCACTCTCGGAGGGGCAAGACAATCGGTGTTCCGGACACTTCCCTGTCGGTCAATCGTATGATATCAGTTCTTCCGTCACGAAAAGCGTCATCAAATCACAAATATTGTGAAAAACTTCAATGTTTTGTTGATGTCGTTCCGGGACTGCGATCCGGGCACAGCATACTACGATGCAATCGTATGTCATCGTGCAGAACAAATCCGTAACAATCCTTTCCTTTTCATATGGTAGAATGAACATATACGCCGGCAGGCGGAAGTCAGTTCTGCCGGCCTTCCCGCATGCAGAACGGCTCCTGCGCCGCGGGTGAGGCCATCTCCGGATCATATGCGGCTGAGGAACATCATTTGGTTGTGCAATGAATGCATTCCGAACTTCCATTTTATTGTGCGTGCGAAAAACCTTTTTCCAACTTCATATAAAACAGGCTCCCTGTACCTGACACTCCTGCTCGTCTGCGCCCTGCTCCTCACCGGCTGCACCGCCGGCAGTCAAGTGACCCGCGGCGGCGCACAGCAGGAGGAAGTGGATTACAGCGTCAAGGGGTCCCGTCCCAGCACGCCGAACGTTCTCATCCCCAGGCAGAGCGGGCAGAACGTGATCGGCAGCGATGAGGTCGAGGTCGATATCTCGAACCTGCAGGACGGGTATCTCAGCGTGCGCTGGCTCAGCGATCCCTCCAAGCTCAAGCTCCAGCTTACCTCGGACGACGAGGTGACGTACACGTATGACCTGCCGGCGGACGGCAGCTGGACGGTCTTCCCCCTCTCCTCCGGGAGCGGGCGGTATCTGCTCGGGATCTACAACAACATCGAGGCGACGATGTACGCCGAGAGCTTCAGCACGGATCTCGACGTCGAGCTCACCGATGAGTTCGGCCCGTTCCTGTACCCCAACCAGTACTGCTGGTTCACCGGCAGCACGAAGGCGATCGCCGAGGGACAGCGGATCTGCGGGCCCGCCAACAGCGACGTGGACGCCGTCGGCCTCATCTACAACTATCTCGTCTCCCATGTGACCTACGACTACGAGGAGGCGGAGACGGTACAGAGCGGCTACCTGCCGGACGTCGACGAGGTGCTCTCGACCGGCCGGGGGATCTGCCTCGACTACTCGTCGCTGATGTCGGCGATGCTGCGCTCGCAGGGCATCCCGACCCGCATGGAGATCGGCTACGCCGGCACGGCTTACCACGCCTGGATCTCCTGCTTCGTGGATGACATCGGCTGGGTCAACGGCATTATCGAGTTCGACGGCGAGACGTGGAAGCTCATGGATCCGACATTTGCCTCGACGCAGGGGCAGAAGAAGCTCCAGAAGTTCGTGGGTGACGGGGACAACTACCGCAGAGTATATCTCTATTGACAAAGGAAAGTGACAGGTGAAGGCGATGTCGGATAACAGTTCCGGGACGACCAGAAAAACGGAGAAGAAGCAGCGCATGCTGACGAACGCGCAGATCTTCCAGTTCTTTGAACAGCTGCGCACGCTGATCGCCGCAGGCATCACGCCGCACGCGGCGCTGGAGATCATGCAGAAGGACGGCAGCAACGCGAAGATCCTGCCGCTGCTGACCTGGATGTCAGACCAGCTGGAGACGGGGCGGCATCTCTCGGATGTGGTCCGGGACGCCGGCGTCTTCCCCTCCTATGTCTGCGAGCTGCTCGTGATCGGCGAGCAGACCGGCAATGTGGAAAACGTCTGCGGCGCCCTCGCGCAGTACTACGCCGACGAGGACGAGCTGCGCGACGCGGTGCGGAGCGCGATCAGCTACCCGCTCGTCATGATCGTCATGATGTTCATCGTGATCATCGTGCTGGTCTCCCGCGTCATGCCGGTCTTCGCGCAGGTCTTCGCCCAGCTCGGCACGTCGGTGACCGGCGTCACGCAGATGCTGATGCGCCTCTCCGACACGCTCTCGAAGTACAACCTGGTGATGATCGTGCTGTTCGCGGTGCTGGCAGTGCTTTTCCTCTACTTCTATGCGACGGAGCGCGGCCAGAAGCAGTTCTCCGTTTTCCTCGCGAAGTTCCCGCCCACGCGGCGGCTGTCGGAGGACATGGCGCTCACGCGGTTCGCGAGCGGCATGAAGATGACGTCCGCGGCGGGCCTCGACGCATTTACGAGCCTCGACCTGACCTCCCGCATCGTGGAAAATGAAAACGTGCGCGCGAAGATCGACCGCTGCCGCGAGCTGCTTCTCTCCGGCGAGAGTTTCTCGGAGGCGGTCGCCAAAACGGGGCTGTTCGACAAGTTCTACTCGGGCATGATCACCGTGTTCGCGAAGACGGGCAGCGTCGACCGCGCGATGGAATTCATCGCGAAGCAGTACAAGAAGGAGACGGACAAGAAGATCAGCCGCGCCCTCGGCGCGATCGAGCCCACCATGGTCGCTGTGCTCTCGCTCATCGTCGGGATGATCCTGCTGTCCGTGATCCTGCCGCTGATGGGGATCATGGCGAACATCGGGTGACGAAAGCTTGCATGGCGGGGCTTACACGGCCTCATCGGGAGACATCCCATGCAGCGGCCCCGTGCAGTTCACGGAAGTCATGAGCACGGAAACCTGCTCATAAAGGAATCGGAATAAAGGGTCCCTCATGAAGATCAGCAGGAAATCAATCATCTTCATATTGAGCGTGGCGCTCAGCTTCGCGGTGCTGGCTGCGGTATCGGCGGGGGCCAGGCGCATGCAGCGGCAGCATCTCGAGGAACAGCGCGAATCCCTGGAAAAGGGTATCGAGCGCTGTATCACGAGCTGCTACGCCCTGGAGGGATGCTTCCCGCCGACGCTGGAGTACATGGAGGAGCACTACGGACTGCACTACGACGAGTCGGTGTTCTTCGTCGATTACCGGCCGGTCGCGGCAAACATCCGCCCGGAGTACTTCATCATCGCCCTGGAGGGAGAGTCCGGCGGCGCATTCTACGAGAGCCACTCGCACATGCCGCGGGAGGCGGAGTTTATGTACTGAGGCAAGCGCATCTGCCGGCAGTACAAGGTATCTATAACATGCCTCAGAAGCGGAGTTTTAATATTTATCCACGCGTATGGCTCCCGGCGGTAGCGCAGGATATCGGCCGTTCATATAGGGCATCGGCATTCATTCAAGGCAATTGAGTTTTTTGTCATCGATATGGAAGAGAGACGGCATTCGACAGATCTCATATTTGTATTACTGGTCTTCGCGGCGTTCGTGATCACGGCGCTTATGGTGATCGCCATGGGCACCGGCGAGTACCGCCGGATCGTGGCGCGCTCTCAGGAGAATGACGACATCCGCATCGCCACGGCCTACATCACGCAGAAGGTCCGGCAGGGGCGCTCCGCGGGGGCCGTCGGCACGGGAGAGCTGGACGGCATCCCGGCGCTGACCGTGCGCGAGGAGCGCGGCGGCAGAGAGTTTGTCACCTATCTCTATGTCTGTGAGGGATATCTGCGCGAGCTGATGACGGCCGCCGGCAACGAGATCCACGTTATCCCGCGCTCCGGCACGGCGATCCTGCCGATGGATTCGCTGGAATTTGAGGAGATCGGCGCCGCGGGTGTTCCTGCGGGAGCGGCAGCGGAAGGCGCCGTCGGAGCCGCGGAGACCACTGCGGAAGGCTCTGAGGGCGTCGCTGCGGAAGGCGCCGCCGGAGCCACAGGTGCCACTGCGGAAGGTGCGGCGGGCGGAACCGCCGGCACTCCCGCAGCGCTGCGCATCGCCGTCGCCACGCCGGACGGAGAGACGAACACATTCGTCGTGACGACCGCACCGTAGCGGCGTGACCAGCAGCGGGGAAAGCTGCAGGGACGATTGATAAAGCGAAGTCAGAAGTCAGGAGTCAGATTCATTGAAGCACAGTTCCGGATCCAAAACATCGCTCTTCCTGATCGAGCTGATCATAACGATCTTTTTCTTCTCCGTCGCGAGCGTCGTGTGCGTGCGGCTGTTCCTGTACAGCCATCGCATGAGCACCGAGGCCTACGACCGGACGCATGCGGTCGCGATCGCGCAGAGTGCGGCGGAGAGCTTCCTCGCCGCAGGTAAGACGCTGCGCTTGGAAGCTGCCGCAGCTGCTGATCCGGACGCCCGTTCGGGCACCGGTACTGCAGCCGAATCGTCCGATACCGCGTCAGGGCCAGGGAAGATGGAGACCCGCTTCCACGAGATTTTCGACGATGCGCTGGCGGACGAAGACCTCGCACGCTTCCGCGTGGAGACAGAGATCACCGCACCGACAGAAGATGGCCTTTGCCGCCTCCTCGTGCGTGTGTCGGACCTGGAAGGCGAGGAGATCTACTCTCTCGAAGTGCTGGACCACAGCCCGGGATCACAGAACTGATATGAGCCGTTCCGCCGGCAATGGCCGTAACAGCGGGTTTACTGACAGGCGCGGCCGCTCCGGTATGAAGGAATTCCCCAGATGGACAACGGAAAGAACCGTTATTACACCATAAACGGAGGCATCTCCCTCATCCTGCTCACATTCGTCATTCTGAGCCTCGTGAGCTTCGCGGCGCTGTCGGTGACGACTGCGCAGGCGGATCTGCGCCTCGCGGACCGCTATGAGGCACAGGCGGATGCCTATTACCACGCGCACAACGAAGCGCAGAAGTTCCTCGTATCACTCCGCTCAGCTGCAGAAGCCGGATCCTCGGATTCCGCAGATGATTCTTCGACTGCCGGCGCTCTCCCGGCCTCCGCTGCCGACCCCCCGGATACCGGTGCTGCATCCCGGCTCGACCTTCTGTCCGCCGTACTGCCCGAAGGCTGCAGGCTGGACGCGGATGCAGGCACCATCATCGCGCGGTTTTCCGCCGGCGAAACCCAGGACCTGGTCCTTGTCGTGGACGCCGCCACACTCGAAGTCGTCACAGAAAAGACCGAGAGCACGGTCGACTACTCCTACGACTCCTCGCTCCCGGTCCTCCGGTGACCACTGTCTTCTGTTATCCAACGCTTATCCTGAGCTGCCTTCTGTCTAAGACGGCAGCTTTTTTTCAAGCACCGTCAGCTCTTTTTGCCGTTTTCTCTCAGGAAAAGCCCTCCCCCAGCCGACAGCTGCAGGTTCATATTACCAGGAGAACGAACTGTTCTTCCCCGCGAGCCGGGCTTCCACCGCTGCGCGGTCCGTGGCAAATTCGATCGCGGATTCCCGGGAGATCGTGCCCTTTTCCACCTCCTCGATCATCGCGTCGTCCATCGTGATCATGCCGAGCTTGCGGTTTGTCTGCATCGTGCCCGGGATCTGGAAGATCTTGTTCTCGCGGATCAGGCTCCGGATCGCGGGATTCGCGTGCATGACCTCAAAGCAGGCGACGCGGCCGCTGCCGTCGGCGCGCGGGATGAGGCGCTGCGACACGACCGACTCGATGACCATCGCGAGCTGGGTGCGGATCTGGTCCTTCTGGCCGCCGGGGAAGACGTCGATGATGCGGTTGATCGTGGATGCCGCCGTCGTCGTGTGAAGCGTGGAAAACACGAGATGTCCGGTCTCAGCCGCGGTGATCGCCGTGGAGATTGTCTCGAGGTCGCGCATCTCGCCGACGAGGATCACGTCCGGGTCCTCTCGGAGCGCCGCGCGCAGCGCGGACGCAAAACTCTTCGAATCCAGCCCGATCTCGCGCTGGTCCACGAGGGATTTGTCGTGGCGGTAGAGATATTCGATCGGATCCTCCAGAGTCAGCACATGGCAGTGCCGGTTCCGGTTGATCTTGTCGATAAGAGACGCCAGCGTGGTCGACTTACCGCTGCCGGTCGGGCCCGTGACGAGCACCAGGCCGCTTTTCTTCTGATAGAGGTCGATCAGCGTCTGCGGCAGCCCCAGCGACTCCGCGGTGGGCACCAGGGAGTTCATCAGACGGATCGCAGCTGCGTAGGAGCCGCGCTGACTGTAGATATTGATGCGGAAACGGCCTATCTCCGGCAGGCCGAAGGCCATGTCCACCTCGCCGTTTTCCATGAGCGTTCTGCGGTGGTCCTCCCCCATCACGCTGAACAGGAGCCGCTGTGTGTCGGGCGGCATCAGGCGCGGCGCGCCCGGAAGGGGGATCAGCGTGTTGTGCAGCCGCATCACCGGCGGTGTCGCGACCGAAATGTGCAGGTCCGAGGCGCCCTCGTCCCTGGCCTGCCGCAGCATTTCAATCAGTTGTGGATCGATCTCTGGCATAATTACTCCTTTTTTCATGCTCATGGCCGTTAAACGCGTCATCCATTCGCGATATCACGAATCGCTCCGTGCTCCGCACCGTCGCGCTTCTACGTCCATTCGCATTCCAGCCTTCGGCTTTCATGCTCATGGCCGTTAACCCGTTCTATGCAAGAGTGCATCCGAATGCAAGCATTCGCTGCACTCTTGCATATCCGGGTAATATCGCTCATATCTTAAAGCGGTACCCCACACCCCAGATCGTCTCGATGTACTGCGGGTTGGAGGTGTCGTACTCCACCTTCTCGCGGATCTTCTTGATGTGGACCGTGACCGTCGCGATGTCGCCGACGGAGTCCATGTTCCAGATGCGGCGGAACAGCTCGTCCTTCGAGAAGACGTGGTTCGGATTCTCCGCGAGGAAGGTGAGAAGGTCGAATTCCTTAGTAGTAAAGGCTTTTTCAACGCCATCCACCCATACGCGGCGCGCCGTCTTGTCGATCTTCAGGCCGCGGATCTCGATGATGTCGTTCTTCGGCTGCGCCGCGCCGACCAGTCTCTGGTAGCGGGCCATGTGCGCCTTGACGCGCGCGACGAGCTCGCTCGGGCTGAACGGCTTGGTCATGTAGTCGTCCGCGCCGAGGCCGAGACCGCGGATCTTGTCGATGTCGTCCTTTCTCGCGGAGACCATGAGGATCGGGACGTAGCTCTTTTCCCGGATCCGCTTGCAGATCTCGAAGCCGTCCATCCCCGGCAGCATCAGGTCGAGGACGATCAGGTCAAACTCTTCCGCGAGGGCTTTCTCGAGGCCCTTCTTTCCGTCGTTCTCCACCTGCACCTCGAAATCCGAGAGCTCGAGATAGTCCTTTTCCAGTTCCGCGATGGACTCTTCGTCTTCGATGATCAGAATCTTGCTCATATTCTTTCTCCATTTCTGTCTGGATTATCCACGTCCTGCATTTTTGCGTCCGGGTTGCTCGCGCCTGTTCTATCCACGCCCCGCGGCGCTCTTCCTGCCGCCGAAGCCTCTTGTCTTCTTTTCGGGTTCGTCCTGCGGTTCCTCTTCGACGCCGAACTCCTCCCGCTCGATGTACTTGCGGATCACGATGTGCATACAGGTTCCCTCGCCCTCGCGGCTGGTCGCCCAGATAAAACCGCCGTGGTCCTCGACGATCTTTTTCACGATCGAGAGGCCGATGCCGCTGCCGCCCTGCGCGGAGCTGCGCGAAGAATCGGTGCGGTAGAAGCGCTCGAAGATGTTTGGAAGATCCCGCGCCGCGATCCCCTTGCCGTTATCCTCGATCTCAAGGCGGATCGAGTCCTGCTCGTCCAGGATGCGGATATCGATGATGCCGTGCGGCTTGTCGATGTATTTGACGCTGTTGCCGACGATATTGTTGACGACGCGCTTAAGCTGCTCCGGATCAGCGATGATGCAGGTCGCGGGGTCCACCATGTTCGAGTAATTGAGCTGGATGCCGCGCTGCTCCATGTCCATGCCGATCTCATAGGCACAGTCGCCGAAGTAATCGCTCACATTGAGCTTCTGGAAATTGTACGGGATCCGGTCGCTCTCCATGCGGGAGTACAGCGTCAGCTCGTTGATCAGGCGGTCCATGTCGTTCGCCTTGTTGTAGATCGTGCGGATGTACTTTTCCTGCTTTTCCGGCGTGTTCGCGACGCCATCCATCAGTCCTTCGACATAGCCCTTGATCGAGGTGATCGGCGTCTTCAGGTCGTGCGATATGTTGCTGATCAGCTCCCGGTTCTGTTTCTCCTGCTCGAGTTTCTCCTCGGCCGACTCCTTCAGCCGCAGCCGCATGTCCTCATAGTTGCGGTAAAGCTCGCCGAGCTCACCCGACTGCTCCGTCGGGCTCAGCACATAGTCGAGATTGCCGTCGCGGATCTTTTTCATCGCGGCGTTCAGCTCGTCGACCGGCTCTATGATGCTGGTCCGGATCCAGTTGGTGAGCAGGATCGCCGTGATGATCAGGATCACCAGGATCAGGAAGAACAGCGTGCTGAGAAAAGGCGCATCGACCAGGATCCCGAATTCCTTCAGCCCTTCCGTCGGCGGGTTGCCGCGCAGCACGAACCAGGCGAAGGCGCAGTAAGCGATCACCGCCAGGAACAGCGGCAGGATGATGATCGCGCTGAATGTAACAAACAGTTTTCGTTTAAAGGTCATAGTGGCTTACTCGGTGGCGGTAAGGAGTTGCGTCACAAGTGTTTATGCAGTGGCGGTCAGCATCTGCTTCACAAGATTCGCGCAGTGCTCTGCTGCTTTTGCTTCGAAAACATCGTAGGACTCCGTGACGCTCTCATCCGCCTTGTCGGAGATCGCGCGGATGATCACGAACGGGATCCGGTTCAGTGTTGCCGCCTGGGCGATCGCCGCGCCTTCCATCTCGCAACAGTCTGCCCCAAACGTGTCGCGGATCCACTGCTTCTTCTCGCGGCTGCTGATGAACTGGTCGCCGCTCGCGACTCTGCCCTCGAACACGCCGATCTCCGGCGCCGCAAGTCGGCAGGCTTCCGCGGCCTGCTGCCGGAGGGCTTCATCCGCCTCAAAATAGAGGCGCTTCAGCTGCGGCACTTCCCCGGGCGCATACCCGAAGATCGTCGCGTCCACGTCGTGATAGCATGCGTCTGTTGAGACGACGATATCGCCGATATTGATGTCATTGTTGAGAGATCCCGCGACGCCTGTGTTGATGATGCAGCTCACATGAAATTCATCCGCCAGGATCTGGACACAGATGCCGGCGTTGACCTTGCCGACGCCGCTTTTCACCACGACACAGTTAACCTCGCCGATCTTTCCTTCGCTGAAGGACATTCCCGCCTTCTCGATCGTCTTCGTTTCCTTCATCGCGTCGAGGAGCGCCGCGACTTCGACATCCATCGCTCCGATGATGCCGACCCGCGCTTCTCCGGCTCTGCCGTTCACTGCTTCCATACAAAAGTGCATATACTGCCTCCTGATTTCCTTATATCACTCCGAATATGTCATATGCGCCGCGTCGATCCCATATAGCGTGTTCTCGAGATAACGGTTTGCGAGGTAGTGCGCCATATTCAGGTTCATATCGAGATAGTTGCCGCAGTCGCGCGGATCCGCGCCGGGCACGTCGCCCTCGAAGTCGCGGATGAACTCGAACATCGCTGTGATCAGCGGCGCGATCTCCTCTGAAGTCAGGTCGCCTTCCAGCAGCACATAGAAGCCCGTGCGGCAGCCCATCGGCCCGAAGTAGACGCAGCGGTCCTTCCAGTCCTTGTCGTTGCGAAGGAATGTGGCGCCGAGATGCTCGATCGTGTGGATCTCTGCCGTGTTCATGACCGGCTCCTTGTTCGGCGCCGTCATGCGCAGATCAAACGTCGTGATCGTCACGTCGCCGAAGTGATCCTTCCTGGAGACGTAGATCCCCGGTTCCAATACAAGATGATTCACAGTGAAGCTCGCTATTTTTTCCATGCCTTTACCTCTCATTTTCAGTCCGCGGTACCCGGCTTATTTCTTCCACGCCTGCACCCTCTCGTCAATAGTCTTAATATGCTCCTTCATCGACCCCGCCTCCGCAGCGAACTGCTTCATCCGCGCTTCCTGCACCGCGGCCTGCTCCGCATTACCGGTCTCGAGGTACGCTCTGTGCAGCTTCGCCGCCTCAAAATAGCGCGCGACCGCCCTGCACTCCATGGTCTGTTCGCTCAGCTTCGCGTCGGCAGCTTCCAGCGTGCGGACGTTGCCGAGTGCGGAATCATACTTTTCTTCCGTGATATTCCAGTAGATGGATTCCTCCCGCGGGAGATAAAGGCTGCTGCTCGACCGCTCCCGGATCTCGTTCATGCTGAAAAAGAAGAGACCGATCGCAACAAACAGCATGAGTCCCGTGAGGATCCCCAGCAAGACACGGCCGACGCTGATCTTTGCAGGCTTTTTCGCGTTCCTTCCGGCGCCCTGTCCCGGCGCTCTGTCTGGATTATTCTGCGTCATGACTCCTCCTTACCCCGTGCCTGTGAAAAACGTTCTTCCAGCTGCCTCGCGAGCTTCTGC
>JAEEGL010555664.1_pt1 | contig 17590 bp, 19 predicted proteins | sample 9134231 | NCBI WGS metagenome assembly JAEEGL01 (sample SAMN16246548, study PRJNA631951) | gut metagenome | biome: gut microbiome; feature: rumen; material: fiber-attached | host: Bos | place: Iran: Karaj | collected 2018-10 | reverse complement strand
TTCGAGGAACATTTCGGCATTTGAATCGACCGAATCGATCCCGTATCCGCAGTTATAACTCATGACGCCGCAAGTTGAGTTTTCCTTTATCCTTTCATATGCGCTGTCCAGATCATACAGGCAGGATCTGTATTCGTCGGTGCCTATCACGGCATTCATCAGAGCATCGTCGATATCCTCCGGGATAAACAGAGAGCGTGCCTTATATCTGCCGTTCTTCATTCTGTATAATACGACAGCATTATATCCGTTCGCATATTCCGGAGTGTATCCGTCTGTATATCCCTGAAACGACCAGATCTTTCTTATTTCTCTGTTCCTGTCCTGGCCTATGGCGGCAAGTGCTCTTACATCATCGATGTTGGTGAGCTTCAGATCACGGATGAAATGCTCCTCGGCCATTTCATATTCGTCGTCTCCCCTGACATAGTCTCTGGGAGAGTATGCGGAATAGAAAGCGGCGCTTTCCACCTTGTCAGGATCCGGAGCGAACGAATCATAACCGGTGAGATCTTCTTTGAATATGACAAATGCGAGTACGGCGATCACCGCGACGGGCAGTGCGTGCCAGAGTTTTCTCGTTGCACATTTTACGTTACCGGCACAGATGACCTCAACGATCATGCATATGACAGCCGCACTGAATAATACGGCTATGATGAGAGGTATATTGAAACCGGAAAAACATGACCCCACCATGATCTCGATGATGTATCCGCACAGGATCGTTCCGGCGATGGCTGTAATGAACTTGGCGGCATACATGATCGCGGGATGAACGTAACCTGAGCCTATGTCCTCTGCGCGTCTCTTTATGAATGCAAGATAGGAGAGAGCCACAGCCACCGCACCCAGAAGGACGCTTGCGAGTATGAACCCCGCGGTACCCGCCATGAGAGGCTTTCCGGCATATTCGTTATAGCTGAAGATATTGATCATGTGAACATGGTTAGCTATGGATGAGAAGATGTCGGGCCTGTATTTTTCGGGAGCATCCAGCACCCAGCTGATGTCGTGGTATGTTGCAAAGTACGATGACATCATCGATGTAAACAGCAATACGATAAGGGGCTTTCCTGCCAGGAAAAGGAAATCCGTGATGACGGCTATCATAAGGTTCCTGCTGACAAGAACGGCCAGAGTCGTGAGGGCATATACCGTAATGAAGAGCAGGAGATTGAGCAGATACTCCATCAGCATGCCGAACAGCAATCTGCCGGAGGCCGCTCCCATGAACAGTGCTATGAGCATCCCCAGGATTCTGAAAACAAAAGCAAGTGCGGCAAATACCATTACCGGATTCACACATATGTTCATGAACAGATCGCATCTTGTGATCGGGTGACTCAGATAGAAGTCGGCCGATTGCGTTCTGTACAGGAAAGCGAAAGAAGCAAAACCTGCAAGCAGAGCGATTACAACGGTTATCAGGAAAGAATACGCCGAAGGCCCTATCCATCCGTAAGCGCTTGAGACCATGTATTCCTTAAGCGTCATGCGATAGCTTATCTCGTATAATATGTAGTTTTTTCTGGCCATGAACAGTACCAGGATGGTACCGAGTACATAGTATGAAAAGAATGCAAGTATGGTCAGGGCGGGAATCCAGATATGCCTCTTGGTTATCTCCGTCTGAAGATCCTTAAAGGATATTTTATGCAAGGATGATCTTTGAGATGTCATATCCCACTACCTCCGTTTCGCTGATGAATATTTCTTCAAGTGTGAGCGGCAGAAGCTCTGCAAACACCGTATCGGCCGAATCGATGAGACCGGTGATCTCATCTGCGGTGCCTCTTACCGTATAAGTGTGAAGACGGCCCTGTTCCTTATGGATGACTATGTTCATCTTATTTTCCGCGGCGATCCTGTCTTCATCGGATTTAAACACTATCTGAAGTTTGTTGATGTTCAGCTTCATGTCGTTTATATCCCGGGAGAGAAGTATGCCGCCTTCATGCAGGAGGCCGACGTGGTCGCATATATCCTCGAGCTCGCGCAGGTTATGCGAAGTCAGGATCGGAGTCAGGCCGCGGTCTTCCATATCTTTTGCAAAAAGCGATTTGGTCGCCTGACGCATCACGGGATCCAGTCCGTCAAATGTCTCGTCGCAGAGAAGATATCTGCAACCGCTGCACAGTCCCGAGATCACGGAAAACTGCTTGCGCATGCCCTTTGAGAAGCCCTGGATACGTCTTTTGGGATCCAGATTGAATGAGCCTAAGAGCTTACGGAATCTTTCGGTATCGAAAGCAGTGTATATCTTGCTGTAGTAGCTGAGCATGTCCTCGGGCGTTGCATTTGCAAAAAAGTATGAATCGTCGCTGATAAAGAAGATCTTGGATTTGGCGTTCGGGTTATCCCAGACATTCTCGCCGTCCACAATGATCTGTCCTTCATCGGGCTTTAAGACTCCGGCCATCATTCGAAGGAGAGTGGTCTTGCCGGCGCCGTTTGTTCCGACCATTCCGAATACTTCATTTTCATTCATCGAAAGAGAAAGCTTCGTTACAGCCGGGTATCTGTCATAGTATTTGCTGACGTTTGATATTTCGATCATGGTCTTAATTGTCCTCCCGTGTCTGCGCCCACAGAGCATCCATGTCGATGCCGAGCTGCGCACCTTCTTTCCGGATCTCGCTGAGTCTGTTCTTCAGTTCGTCCTTTTTTCTGTCCATGAGATTCGGATTTCCTGCCACAAAGTTGCCTTTACCTTTGACCGTATACATGAATCCCTCCCTGGTGAGTTCGGCGTAAGCCTTCTGTATGGTGTTCGGATTGGTTGCAAGTTCCACAGCGAGAGTCCTGACCGACGGCATCTGTTCATCCTCCTGCATGACGCCCGAAAGGATGAGCTGTTTATAGTGGTCGGCTATCTGCTCGTATATGGGCCTTGCGTCTCTGTAATTGATCACTGCCATATGCATTACCTCATATTGACCGTTCTAACTGTACTACTTGTGATAGTACAGTTATATCATCTCTTTTTTCGCCCTGTCAACACATTTTCGATACATTTTTTTTATTTACCCTGAAAAAACAGGGTGATTCGTGATATAGTATGTAAGGATTTTTCAGGAGGAAAGAAATATGTATTATACTAATGTGCTCGATCTGATCGGAAATACACCTCTCATAAGCCTTGAGCAGACTACAGGCCTTAAGGTCTTTGCCAAGGCGGAGTTCTTAAACCCCGGAGGAAGCATAAAGGACCGTATCGCTCTCAATATGATAGAAGAAGCGGAAAAGGACGGGAGATTAAAGCCCGGGATGACCATCATAGAACCGACTTCGGGCAATACGGGGATCGGTCTTGCTCTCTGCGGAGTGCGTAAGGGCTATCGCGTGATCATAGTCATGCCCGAGAACATGAGCGAGGAGAGAAAGAAGATAATCAAGGCGCTCGGTGCGGAACTGGTACTTACCGATCCCAAACTGAGCATCGGCGGATCCGTCGATAAAGCCATGGAGATAGCATCGACATCCGATGAATACTTTGTTCCCCAGCAGTTCCAGAACCCGGCCAATCCCGATACACATTACCGTACCACGGCCGTGGAACTCACCGAACAGCTCGGACAGAAGATCGATATCTATGTATCGGGTATCGGTAGCGGCGGAACACTTCAGGGTGTGGCCAAATATCTTCTTGAGAAGAATCCCGATTGCAAGATAGTCGCAGTGGAACCCAGGAATGTATCCGCATTGCTCGGGGACGAGCCCGGACTTCATCAGATACAGGGGATAGGAGACGGGTTCATACCTGATATTCTGGATACTAAGATAATAACCGATATCGTTACGGTCACGGATGATGATGCGATCAATACCGCGAGAGAACTGGCCAGGGTACAGGGACTTTTAGTCGGGACATCGGCAGGCGCCAATGTTTGGGCAGCCATGAAGATGGCTAAGAAATACGGAAAAGAAAAGATAGTCGCTACGATCCTTCCGGACCGCGCGGAAAGGTATTTCAGCACGGCCCTGATCTGACGTATCGATCCGGAAGGTACCGGAGTAAGTTTACTTCAGAAGATCCTGAAGGGTCTTACTATAGAAATAATCATGTATCATTTCGTCGTACTCTTCCCACATGGGGAGAGTGCGGCATATCTTTTTCTGAGGGCAGTTATAATTCTTGTCAGCAAGGCATGCAACGGAAGAGAGGGTGCCTTCCATCATTTCAAGAACTTCACCTATCGAATACTCTTCGGGTTTGCGGACAAGTTTGTATCCGCCGCCTTTTCCGCTGGCTCCGGTGAGAAGACCGCCTGTTACCATTTCCTTGGCGATGATCTCCAGATATTTCTTGGAAATATTCTGCCTGGCTGCGATATCCTTGAGCGGGATATAGTTTCCGTTATCATTCTCTGCTATATCGAGCATCACTCGCAACGCGTAACGTCCTCTTGTTGAAATCATATCGGTATCCTTTCTTATTCTGTAAAAGCAGATGTCATCATCATCTTTTGCCCATCGTACCGCAAGGTAAATAGGCAAATCAAGTATTATTTCTCAAAAGATTTATCTGAACGCGTATTTTTACAAATATTTCACAAAAAACCTATTGACATAGTAGGCGATTAGGGTTATAGTAGCGTCAGATGATCGAAAAAGAGAGCACGGTCAAATAGTTACGAAAGGAGAAAGACATGATGAATAACTTCAGGATCGAACAGATCAATATGAAATCCGGCATGTGTTGGTGTTGTCGAATGCTTTTCTCCCGGGCTTATAATATGGCCGGGGCGTACACAAACCTGTGGATATGCCCCGATGAACGATGTTAGTTCAAAGTTGACCATCAGCCCGGGAGCCGAAATAGAGCCTCCGGGCTTTTTCATAGAATAAAACAGGTAAGATAAGCGAAAACAGATTCCAAAACAATTCATATAAAAAGGAGAATTATAAAATGAGCGATTACAGATTTGAAACATTACAGTTACACGTTGGCCAGGAAAACCCCGATCCCGCATCCGATGCGAGAGCAGTACCGATCTATCAGACCACTTCCTATGTATTCCGTAACAGCAAACACGCAGCTGACCGTTTCGGCCTTGCTGACGCAGGTAATATATACGGAAGACTTACCAACTCGACACAGGGCGTTCTCGAAGAGAGGATAGCAGCACTTGAAGGCGGCAGCGCAGGACTTGCACTTGCGTCCGGAGCAGCAGCCATTACCTATACCATAGAAGCACTTGCAGCCAACGGCGGACATATCGTAGCACAGAAGACCATTTACGGCGGAAGCTACAACCTGCTCGCACACACTCTTCCCCAGTACGGCATCAGAACAACTTTCGTAAATGCACATGATCTTGCTGAGGTTGAAGCAGCGATCGAAGATGATACCAGAGCGATCTACCTTGAGACCTTAGGTAATCCCAATTCCGATATTCCCGATATAGATGCAGTTGCCGAGATCGCACATAAGCACGGACTTCCGCTGGTCATCGATAATACTTTCGGTACACCTTACCTGATCAGACCCATCGAGCACGGCGCCGATATCGTGGTTCATTCCGCAACCAAGTTTATCGGCGGTCACGGAACGACTCTCGGTGGTATAATAGTTGAGTCCGGTAAGTTTGACTGGAAGGCAAGCGGCAAATATCCGAACATCGCTGAAGCCAATCCGAGCTATCACGGAGTATCCTTCTATGATGCAGTCGGTCCCGCAGCTTTTGTTACATATATCAGAGCAATACTCCTCAGGGATACAGGTGCAACACTCTCACCTTTCAATGCGTTCCTTCTGCTTCAGGGAGTTGAGACACTTTCACTCAGGTTGGAGCGTCACGCAGAGAACACCGCGAAGGTTGTTGAGTTCCTTAAGAACCATCCGAAGGTTGCCAAGGTAAACCATCCTTCACTGCCCGAGCATCCCGATCATGAACTGTATAAGAAGTATTTCCCGAACGGCGGCGGATCGATCTTCACGTTCGATATCAAGGGCGGACAGGATGAGGCATGGAGATTCATCGACAACCTGGAGATCTTCTCGCTGCTCGCAAACGTAGCTGATGTTAAGAGCCTGGTCATCCATCCGGCTTCAACGACTCATTCACAGCTGTCGGATGAAGAACTTGCGGATCAGGGCATCAGCAGGAGCACGATAAGACTTTCGATCGGAACCGAGCATATTGACGATATCATCGCCGATCTTGAGAAAGGCTTTGCGGCAGTCTGAAAGAACACACGTTAACCGATAGACTTTTTACCACGATCAAACGGAGGAAATAATCATGTCAAACATATATAAAGGAACTCTTGGTCTCGTAGGCAACACTCCTCTTGTAGAGGTAGTCAATATAGAGAAAGAACTCGATCTGAAGGCAACCGTGCTCGTAAAGCTTGAGTACTTCAATCCCGCCGGAAGCGTAAAAGACCGTATCGCCAAGGCCATGATCGAAGATGCCGAGGAAAAAGGCATATTGAAAGAGGGGTCGGTGATCATCGAACCCACATCCGGCAATACCGGTATAGGTCTTGCGGCTATCGCAGCATCCAAGGGTTACAGGATAATCCTGACCATGCCCGAGACCATGAGCGTGGAGCGCAGAAGCATCCTTAAGGCATACGGTGCAGAGATAGTTTTGACGGAAGGCGCCAAGGGCATGAAGGGGGCCATCGCTAAAGCAGAGGAACTCGCAAAGGAAATACCCGATTCGTTCATCCCCGGGCAGTTCGTTAATCCTGCCAATCCGGCCATCCATAAGGCAACCACCGGTCCCGAGATCTGGAGGGACACCGACGGAAATGTTGATATATTCATCGCAGGCGTCGGAACTGGCGGAACGGTTACCGGTACGGGCGAATATCTTAAGAGCCAAAAGGCGGATGTGAAGATCGTGGCATTGGAGCCCGAGGATTCTCCGGTACTTTCGGAGGGAAGAGCGGGTGCTCACAAGATCCAGGGTATCGGTGCGGGATTTGTACCCGATGTGCTGAATACCGCGGTATATGATGAGATATTCAAGGCATCCAATGAAGATGCATTTGCCACCGCCAAACTCCTGGCAAAAAAGGAAGGAATATCCGTAGGAATATCTTCGGGAGCAGCACTGTTTGCAGCGATCCAGTATGCAAAGAAACCCGAGAATGCCGGAAAGACAATTGTTGCGCTTCTTCCCGACAGCGGTGACAGATACTATTCAACAGCTCTGTTCACGGAGTGATGAGCTGTCTGTGATATCAGGTATAGTTGTCAGATATGATTTCAAAAGAAACAGAGATCAAACTTAATAAACTGAAAACCCGTATAGCCGACCTGCATTCTCTTGCGGTCGGCTATTCCGGAGGAGTGGATTCGACTTTTCTCCTTACGGTAGCGCATATGGTCCTGGGCGATAAGGTGATTGCCGTAACGGCATCGGACGACGCTTTTCCGGAGAGAGAATACACGGAAGCCCGGACATTCTGCGAAGAACACGGGATCCGGCAGATCATAGTAAGGACGAACCCGCTTGAGATAGAAGAGTATCGTCATAATGCTCCGGACCGGTGCTATCATTGCAAGAAAGCTTTTTTCTCGGAGATAAAACGGATCGCCGGCGAGAACGGGATCGAAAATGTTGCGGAAGGATCCAATATCGATGATATGGGAGATTACCGTCCCGGATTAAGGGCAGTGGAAGAGCTCGGGATCAGGAGCCCGCTTCGTGAGGCAGGGCTATCCAAAGCCGAGATACGTTCTCTGTCTAAGGAGATGGGGCTGCCGACATGGAGCAAACCGTCATATGCATGTCTTGCATCGAGATTCGTTTACGGTGAAGAGATCACCGCAGAGAAACTTCTCATGATCGACCGTGCGGAACAGTTTCTGATCGAACTCGGATTCATTGAGGAGCGGGTGAGGATGCACGGCAACCTGGCAAGGATAGAAGTGCCGGGCCCGGATATACCGAGACTTGCTTCCGATGATATCCGCACCGCAGTATATGAAGAATTCAAGAAGATAGGATTCTCATATGTGAGTCTGGATCTTAAGGGATACCGTACGGGAAGCATGAATGAGATGCTGAATTCAAAAAAATAAAAAATTTTTTCTAAAAACCTATTGACATAGTAGGTTAAAGTGTGTAAGATATAGAAAAACAAAGGAAAGGAGTATGACAGATGAAGAACTATGATCACAGAACAGATACCATGTGTTGTATGTGGATGTGTTGTCGAATGCTGATCTCCCAGGCAAGTAATATGGTCGGGTGTTTGGCCCATTTGTCATGCGCCCGGATACAGTGATTTATCATCTTAAATCTATGTAAGCCATTGCCTGGGAGTAAAACCCCGGGCATTTTTAATGTCCGTCACAGAACAAAAAAACCAATCTATAAAAAATGGAAATGAGGAAAATAATTATGAAAAACAATCTAATCAAAAAGATCATAACCGCCGTCGCAGCCGCAACACTCGGAGCAGCCCTGCTTACAGGATGCGGAAGCACCGGCGCAACATCTGCTGAAGCAGCAAGCGCAGACAATTCAGGAAATCAGGTCTACAGAACTCTCGATGAAATAAAGGAGAGCGGAACAGTGAACATCGGAGTCTTCTCCGATAAGAACCCCTTCGGATATGTGGATGAGAACGGTACATATCAGGGATATGACGTTTACTTCGCAGAGAGGATCGGACAGGATCTCGGAGTCAAGATCAACTACGTATCAACTGAAGCAGCAAGCAGAGTTGAATATCTCGAAACCGGTAAAGTCGATATAGTACTTGCCAACTTCACCGTAACCGAAGAAAGAGCCCAGAAAGTGGATTTCGCACTTCCTTATATGAACGTGGCACTCGGTGTGGTATCACCCGAGGATAACGTGATCGAGGATCTGAGCCAGATAGGGGCAGACGATCAGGTGATCGTTATATCAGGTACTACGGCAGAGACATATCTCGAGAAGAACTATCCCGATATCAAACTTCAGAAGTTCGATACATATGCTACAGCCAAGACTTCTTTTGAGAACGGAACGGGTGTTGCATGGGCAAACGACAATACCGAGGTCATCGCATACTCTCTGGAAAATGAAGGTTATGTGGTAGGCATCCCTTCACTCGGAAGCCAGGATACCATCGCTCCGGCAGTATCCAAGGGTAACAGCTCACTCCTTAACTGGCTGAATGATGAGATCAAGGCACTCGGAAACGAGAACTTCTTCCATGCAGATTATGAGGCAACTCTTCTTGATACTTACGGCGCGGATTATGAGGATACTCTGGTAGTTGAAGGCGGCGTGGTAGCCCAGGCCGAAGCAGCAGCTTCCGAGACTGAGGAAGCAACAGCAGGTGATCTCGATATAGTACCCGGTAACGGTGAGACCATCAAGATCGCAGCATCTCCCGTACCTCATGCGGAGATCCTGGAAAAAGCAGCTGACATTCTTAAAGATTACGGTTACGAACTGGATATCGTGGAATTCGAAGATTACGTACAGCCAAACCTGGTTGTTGAGTCAGGTGAATTTGATGCCAATTATTTCCAGCATGTTCCTTATCTTGACAGCTTTAACGATGAGCAGGGTACACATCTCGTGAATGCAGGCGGGATCCACTATGAGCCCTTCGGGATCTATCCCGGTACCAAATCCAGCCTTGATGAAGTTGCTGACGGTGATTCCATAGCGATCCCGAATGACACCACCAACGAAGCAAGAGCGCTCCTTCTCCTTCAGGACAACGGACTTCTGAAGTTAAAGGACGGAGCAGGTCTCACAGCCACAGTTAATGATGTAGTCGAGAATCCTCATAATCTGGAGTTTGTAGAACTTGAGGCAGCACAGGTCGCAAGAGTCACCAAGGAAGTCGAATATGTAGTCCTTAACGGAAACTACGCTCTTGAGGCCGGCTTCTCGGTAGCAAAGGATTCCATCGCTTATGAAGCAAGCGATTCGGTAGCTGCACAGACATATGTGAACATCGTCGCAGTATATGACGGCAATGAATCCACAGACAAGATCAAAGCACTGGTAAGCGTGCTCAGATCCGATGAGATCAGGCAGTTCATAGAGGATACATACGACGGAGCCGTCGTGTTCTATGACTGAAATCTGTAATCAGCTTAAGCGGGAGGGTGCGGATCCCTCCCGCATCTTTCGGAGACAGCAATGAGTGAGATAGAGATTAGAAACCTGACGAAGAAATTTGAAGTAAAAGAGCATACCGTAGTCGCTCTCGATAATATCAGTCTGTCGATCGAAAAAGGTGATATATTCGGCATCATCGGAATGTCCGGTGCAGGGAAGAGCACACTGGTCAGATCCATTAATTATCTCGAGGAGCCGACTGAAGGCCGCGTGCTGATAGACGGTGTGGATATGGGGACACTTTCACACAGGGAACTTCGTGAAAAAAGAAGCGATATAGGCATGATCTTTCAGAGCTTCAATCTCCTTGAGCAGAAGAGCGTGATCGATAATGTCTGTTTTCCGCTGGAGATAGCTGGGACAAGGAGACGTGACGCAAGGATCAGGGCTCGCGAACTTCTTAAGACCGTGAATCTTGAGGACAAGGAAAAGGCTTATCCGTCACAGTTATCCGGCGGGCAGAAGCAGAGAGTGGCGATAGCCAGAGCTCTGGCATCGGATCCGAAGATACTTCTCTGCGATGAGGCTACGAGTGCACTCGATCCGCAGACAACGGAATCGATATTATCCTTACTGAAGGATATCAATGAAAAGATGAACATCACCATAGTCATCATCACACATCAGATGTCGGTGGTGACTCAGGTTTGTAATAAAGTGGCGATCATAGACAACGGCCGGCTCGTAGAGGAAGGGCCCGTGGAGAAGATATTCGAATCGCCCGAATCGGATGCGGCAAGGGAACTTATCCTTGAGAAAAGTGTAAGATATACCCCGGTGGAACAGCTGCATGCTTCGAGAAGGATCAGGATAGTCTTTAATGAGAATTCTTCGTATGAACCGGTCATCTCCAATGTCATCTTAAAATACCAGGCTCCCGTCAACATACTCAAAGCCGATACCCGAAACGTCGGAGGACGGGCCAGAGGAGAGATGATACTGGGGCTTCCGGATGGCAGAGAAATTCAGGAAGGCATCATTGAGTATCTGTCGGGGATAGGACTGACCGTAACGGAGGTGGATTACGATGTTTGACGAAAAAGTTGTACAGATGATACTCGAAGGTATCAGGGATACGCTGTATATGACGCTTGTTTCCACCGTGTTCGGTTATGTGATAGGATTGCCGTTCGGCATAGTATTGAACGTCACGCGCAAAGACGGATTAAAACCCAACCGCATCATTTACGGTATAGGTGATTTTATCTGCAATATCGTAAGGAGCATTCCTTTTCTGATCCTGCTGATACTCCTCATCCCGTTTACGAGGCTTGTTGTAGGTCAGAGCTACGGATCAACGGCTACGATAGTTCCGCTCGTGATCTGTGCGGCACCCTACATCGCCAGAGTCGTGGAATCATCACTTAACGAAGTGGATGCCGGAGTGATCGAAGCGGCCAAAGCCATGGGTGCGAGCAACATCCAGATCATATTCAAGGTCCTGCTCGTTGAAGCCAGGATATCACTGTTTACCGGAGCGACGATAACCACGGGACTCTTACTGGGGTATTCCGCAATGTCGGGAACCGTCGGAGGAGGCGGTCTCGGTGATATCGCAGTCAGATACGGTTACTACAGATGGCAGACCGACATCATGCTGGTCACGGTCGTGCTGCTGATACTCATCTTCCAGATAATCCAGAATATCGGTACCAGACTGTCCGGAAGGATCGACCACAGAAAACACTAAACGAAACATGGATACATCTATTTTCAGTTCATATTTACCGCTGTTTGCGGAGGCATTCATACTGACCGTAAAGATCGGGTGGATAGGGATAGGACTGTCCCTTCTCCTCGGGATCACGGATGCCTTCATACTTTATTTCAGGATACCCATCCTGTCGGGAATAGTGAAAGCCTATGTGGAGCTGTTCAGAAACACGCCGCTTCTGGTACAGCTTTTTTTCCTGTATTACGGACTCCCGGCGGTCGGCATCCGTATTTCGGCCGAAGTCTGCGGTGCGATCGGACTGGGGCTTCTCGGCGGAAGTTACATGACCGAGAGCATCAGGAGCGGACTTGAAGCAGTACCCGCGATCCAGACAGAGAGTTCTTTTGCTCTCGGGATGAACAGGATACAGGCTTTTGTGCTGGTGATCGTTCCGCAGGCGTTTTCGATAAGTGTTCCGGCCATCATAGCCAATATCATCTTTTTGCTGAAGGAAACGAGTGTCTTCTCGGCGATAAGCCTGATGGATCTGATGTTTACCGCCAAAGACCTGATAGGCCTGTATTACAACACCACGGAAAGTCTTTTCATGCTCGTGATCTTCTATATCCTGATGCTCCTGCCCGTATCTCTTGCAGGCTCGTATATAGAGAAAAGAGCAAGGTTTAAGATGTTTGGAGACTGAAGATGGGATTTGAAGTGCTTTTTAAAGGAACGAATATGCTGCGTCTTCTGGGGGGCCTGGGCGTGGCGATGAAGATAAGCCTCATCTCGATCGCGATAAGCATAAGTCTGGGCATAATCCTGGGAATGCTGATGAGCATGAAAAAACCGGTGATAAATGCGATATCCAGGATCTATCTCGAGATCGTCCGGATCATGCCGCAGATGGTCCTTCTGTTCATCGTCTTCTTCGGCTTTACCAAAGCGATGGGACTTAATCTGTCTGCAGAGACGAGCTCGATCATAGTTTTTTCATTCTGGGGAACGGCCGAGATGTCCGATCTGGTGCGAAGCTGCCTGATAAGCATCCCCCCGATCCAGTATGAGAGCAGTGCGGCTCTCGGCCTGAGCAAACTTCAGACATATGTATATGTGATAATACCTCAGATAGGCAGGAGACTGATCCCTCTGTCCATCAATCTGATCACGAGGATGATCAAGACCACCAGTCTGGTGATGATGATAGGAATAGTTGAGGTGCTCAAAGTCGGACAGCAGATCATTGAAGCCAACAGAAAAAGTTCGCCGAATGCCGCTTTCGGTGTTTTTGCGACCGTATTCTTACTGTACTTCCTGGTGTGCTGGCCGATAAGCACGTTTTCAAGATATCTGGAAAAGAAATGGGCGAATTGATATGAGTGAAGAGATACTGAAGATCGAACATCTGTATAAGAGGTATGATGATATACCCGTTCTTGAGGACATCAGCCTGACCGTGAAAAAGGGCGAGACCGTCGTTATAGTCGGACCGTCCGGATGCGGCAAAAGCACTTTCTTAAGGTGCATCAACGGACTGGAGGACATACAGGACGGGCATGTTTATCTGGAAGATGCACTGATCAATCCGGCATCAGGCGAGTCTGTACAAAACAGACAGAGGATAGGAATGGTATTCCAGAGCTATGATCTGTTTCCGCATAAGACCGTATTGGAAAACGTCATACTCGCTCCGATGAAAGTGCAGAAGAGAAAGAAGGAAGATGCGACTGAGGAAGCCCTTGCACTGCTTGACCGTGTCGGACTTTCGGCCAGGAAAGACAGTTATCCCAGACAGCTTTCGGGCGGACAGAAACAGAGGGTAGCCATAGTCCGCGCACTGATGATGCATCCCGAAGTCCTTCTTTTTGATGAGGTTACCGCCGCACTTGATCCCGAGATGGTCAGGGAGGTTCTGGATGTTATTCTGGATCTGGCCAGGAATAACAGCACGATGCTCATCGTAACTCATGAGATGGCTTTTGCAAGAGCGATAGCAGACAGGGTGCTTTTTTTGGACGGAGGTCATATAATAGAAGATACCGATCCGGGACAGTTCTTTGATTCACCCGGGACCGACAGAGCCAAGAAGTTCCTTCAGACTTTTGAATATGAGAGTGTACGATGATTTTTCGCACAGAGAGGAGAAAGCATGCGTGCTGTAGTGACAAGGGTACTTTCGGCTTCCGTGACCATTGACGGAACGAAGGTATCCGAAATAGATAAAGGCTTCCTGATCCTTTTGGGAGTCCATAAAGATGATACCGAAGAAAAGGCCGTGAAGATCGCTGACAAGATCTGCGGTCTTCGTGTTTTTGAAGACGAAAACGGTAAGATGAACATATCTCCGGCTGATGCCGGAGCTTCTCTTTTGATAGTGAGCCAGTTTACGCTGTATGCGGACTGCAGTTCGAGAAGACCGGGATTTACGGATGCCGCAAGACCCGAGATATCGTTACCTCTGTATGAAAAAGTGGTAGCTGAATGCAGAGCCCGGGGATTCGAAGTCGGGACCGGAGAGTTCGGAGCCGATATGCAAGTTGAGTCGGTAAATGACGGGCCGGTCACCATAATACTCGAAATATGATATTATATATATATTATTTTCCACGAAAGGAATTGTTATGGAACGGAAGAGAGAAAAACAGAAAACCGCGATAACTATAGTCATGATCGTTATGGCGCTTGCGATGGGAGCACTTGCTGCGATCATCATCTCCAGGAATCCCAGATCCAATACACCTGCTTTTCCTGTGTTCTGTGTCAGCAACATGTTTGAGGCTGTAGCCGCAGGCATTATCCTGGCTCAGGTGATCCCTTTTGAAAAGATAGGCAAGTGGGTCGAGAAGATGAGCAATGCCAAATTCCCGACATTCAGATACGTGCTCTTCAATTCGATCCTGTTTGCACTTATCAGCTCGATCATCGTGAATGCGATAGTGTGTCTGGTAAACATCATGATGGCAAGATCATCCATTCCCGAGGGTGAAGCACCGCCGTTCATAATGATGTTCCTCAGCTCATATGCTCCGCTTATCATTCCGTCGATCATAATCTGTTATGTGATCGCGATCATTGTCACACCACTTGTATATAAGATCCTCGGGATCAAAGCACCCAAAGAATGATGATCAACGGTCGATGAGATGAACGATGAGATGATAGTTGATGGCTTCATCTTCGGTACCGCTTCCGATGCGGAACTGGCCAGAGAGGAGGCATCCCGAATCGAATATCTTGATGCGAACATGAACTATGCCAACATCTCCAAAGTCATGCAGCTGTATGACAAGGCACTTGATACCAAGATGTTTCGCACTCCGGTCGGATGGAAGTATATGGGGAAACTCAAGGATATACTTCTTGAGAACGGTTATGTGGCAGAGGAACTGAGACCCATACCTCTTTACAGTGTGTTTGCACGAGTCGAAGAAGATCACTCAGTACTTGAGCGTATACGTCCGGCCAAAAAGAAAGTCGATCCGTACAAGCGCAAGTATGCGATAGCCGTGATGGTGATAGGCATACTGCTGGTCACTGTGATAGCGATGTTCGTGATAGCCATGAAGTCAGAGACTCCGAACATGATCAATTACCGCAATGCCATCATTAACGAGTATGCCGACTGGGAACAGGACATCAAAGACAGAGAAGATGTCGTAAGGCAGAAAGAACGAGAACTTTCCATTCCTTCGCCGCTGCCTCATGAGGAACAGAAGGCACTGGAGGAAGAGATGGGGAAGAACTCCGGAGAGGATGCGACAGATGAGTGATCTGAAGATTCTTGTTGTCGATGATGAAAGTCGAATGCGTAAACTGGTCCGTGACTTTTTAGTCCGGGCCGGTTATATAGTTGTGGAAGCTGCCGACGGAATGGAGGCATGCGACCTTTTCTTTGAGACCAATGATTTCGATCTGGTCATCACCGATGTGATGATGCCCAAAATGGACGGCTGGGAACTGACCAGACAGATCAGGGAATACTCTCAGGTGCCGATAATAATGCTGACCGCCAAAGCCGAGGAACATGATGAACTGAACGGATTTGAACTCGGCGTTGATGAGTATATCTCCAAACCTTTCAGCCCCAGGATACTTGTGGCCCGGGTTGAGGCGATCCTTCGAAGGACTGCGGGAGGAGATTCGGCGGGAGTGCTCGAGACCGGCGGCATCAGGCTGGATAAAGGTGCACATCTCGTTACCATAGACGGTAACCCGATCGAACTGAGTTTCAAGGAATTCGAGCTTCTGGCCTATTTCATGGAAAATGCAGGTCTGGCTCTTTCCCGCGAGAAGATATTAAACGGTGTGTGGGATTACGATTATTTCGGAGATGAGCGCACCGTAGATACTCATGTAAAAAAACTCCGGGCCAAGATGGGTCCCAAAGGCGAACTCATCAAGACCATCTGGGGGATGGGTTACAAGTTCGAGGCCTGAAGCGTTAACAAACATAGTATTTCGGAGAATCGTAAAACAGTGAAGATAGTATTTGTAAGACATGGTGAACCCGATTACGAGCACGACTGCCTGACCGATGAGGGCAGAAAGCAGGCAGCAAGCGTAGCAAAGAGGCTCGCCGGATATAACATAGAACGGATATATTCTTCCCCCATGGGCAGGGCTCTGGAGACGGCTTCATATACCGCGGACGAGATCGGGATCCCGAAAGATGAGATCATTCAGCTCGATTATATGCATGAGCTCATATGGGGCAGTCTGGACAGGGAAGAGGTATATCAGGACGGACATCCCTGGACGATCGCCGATGAGATGGTTGAGCGGAACATGGATCTGCTCGATCATGAGTGGCCTTCGAATGAATATTTCATCAATAACAGAGTGACGGAATATGTCATGAAGACATCAGCAGGCATAGACACCTTGCTTAAGGAACTCGGATATGAGAGGGATGGATTGTATTATCGTAATGTCAGGGAAAATGATGAGCAGTTTACGGTAGCTTTATTCAGCCACGGCGGATCATCGTCCGCGGCTCTTGCACATGTCCTGAACATGACGTTTCCGTATGTGTGCGCAACGATCCATTCTCCCTTTACGGGCATCACGACCCTCAGGTTCGATACGCGTCCGGGCAGCATCAGTGTTCCCTGCATCGAATATATGGACTGAGATACATGCCGGAAGAACAGACTTTAAACAGATACCGGGAACTGGCGGCCAGATCCGCACAGTCCGGTATCTATGTTTATACGGATTTTCATTCACCCGCAGGGGCATCCCTCGCTTACAGGATCACGGACGAAAGAAACGTGAAGATGTGGGGAGGTGCCGAAACCTGCGAGCGTGTGATCGTGCGCTTCGGCGATCCGGAGGATATCGGATACGAAGAGGGGTTCCCGATTTCCGTGATCCGCATTTTCCCGAAACAGGCTAAGTATGCGGATGCTCTGACTCACAGGGATTTTCTCGGTGCACTTATGAATCTCGGGCTTGAAAGGGACGTGATCGGGGATATATATGTCTGTGACAATGAAGCATATGTATTTGTGTGTGAAAGGATCGCCGGATACATAACCGATGAACTCACACAGGTAAAGCATACACCGGTCAGATGCGAGATTACGGATGCCGTACCCGAAGAAGCAAGACCGAAACTCAAGGAAGAGTCGGTCACGGTTTCGTCTCTCAGGCTGGACGGGATAATAGCCAGAGCATATCATATGTCCAGGACCGAAGCGAAATCCCTTTTTAATTCCGAGGAAGTATTCATAAACGGCCGTCTGTGCGCAAACCCGTCCCATGAACCAGCGGAAGGGGATGTGATAAGCGTCCGCGGACACGGCAAGATGATATACGACGGAGTCGCTCGCAGGACCTCGAAGGACAG
>JAEEGL012780707.1_pt1 | contig 17591 bp, 10 predicted proteins | sample 9134231 | NCBI WGS metagenome assembly JAEEGL01 (sample SAMN16246548, study PRJNA631951) | gut metagenome | biome: gut microbiome; feature: rumen; material: fiber-attached | host: Bos | place: Iran: Karaj | collected 2018-10 | reverse complement strand
TGATTCACAAACAGGTACCTTAAAGGCCTTAAAGGAGGGCAGCGCGAGTGTTGTAATTACAGCCGGAGAAAACATTGGTCAGATAGAAAATACTAAACAAAATACACTTAATATTTCGGTTAATAAGAAACAGTTGCCGGATGTTGAAAAGCCGTATGTCATAGAATTAAATAGGTTGCCGGGTGGTAAAGATTACACGGATGATACGTATCTTAATTCTATAAGCGGTAATGCCGAGGGTCAGACTAAACTTGCAGATTATGACAAGGTAGCCGGAAAGCTTACATTACTTGGTGATTCTGATTACAAACTTACAGGAAACAATGAAGAGATTGTAATAAATAATGATAAGACGGAAGGTACAGAAACCGAAGCGGATAAACCAACGGTTGTTTTAGATAATGCAGTGGTTAAAAGTATAGATACTGTTGCTACGGTTAAAATAAATGGTATTACAACCATAAAGGATAATGTAACTGCCAAAAGCATAGTGATCGAGGGAACAAAGAGTAACGTTAATGTAGGAGGAACTATAAAGGCTGACAACATAATATTAAATACAGGAACTGTTTCCGTTGAAAGTGGCATTAAAGCAACAGAGACTATTACAATCGGTTCAAATATTAAGCTGACAGTGAGATCTGCAAAGAAGAGTGACGGTACATTAGAAAGTGCGATCGATGCACCTAATATTACTGTTAAGGACGGAGCTGAGATTAAAGCAGATGAAGAGACTAAGACAGCATTATTCTCAAACACTCCTAAGGATGAGACCGGTAAAGTAATAGATGTCAGCAAATATACCGGCAGTAGTAATTCCGAAGAGGGAGATAATGAAGGCAATAATAACAATGATAATGGCAGCAGTTCAGGAAAAACCGAAAATAATGGAGGTAATGAAGGCAATAATAACAATGATAATGGCAGCAGTTCAGGAAAAACCGAAAATAATGGAGGTAATGCTGACAACAAAGATAACAAAGGTCCTTCAGATAATAACGGATCCGGAACTACGGATTCAGATAAAAAAACCGAAAGTCAGCAGAATAATAGTGATCAGACAAATACAAATGATCAGCAGACCGGACAGACAACCGATGGCAATAGTACTGGGGTGCCTGTAGTAAAAGCAACCGATATGACATTAACAACAGATGTCAAGGCAGTTAAAGGAGTGACAATTTCAGGAACATACCAGTTAGCCGTTAAGAAATCAATGGTGGTTGAGGCTGCATTTACTCCGGAAGACGCAGTCAAAGAGAATATTACATTAACAAGTTCTGATTCAAAGGTTGTAACTGTAAATGGTACTAAGCTTACAGCTAAGAAAGCAGGAACGTCGAGCATAACGGTCACATCAGAGAACGGACTTACTAAGATTTTCAAAGTTAAGGTTATGAAGAAGGCTGTAAGTAAGGTAAAGCTTAAAGCGTCAAAGCGGTCTGTGAAGATTGGTAAGTCATTAAAACTTAAAGCAGCAACATATCCTTCTAAAAAGGCCGGTAGTAAAGTGTATTGGAAGTCATCCAATGAAAGTATTGCAACTGTGACACAGAAGGGCGTTGTTAAGGGAATTAAGAAGGGCAAGGTGAAGATTACAGCAACGGCACTTGATGGAAGTGGAAAGAAAAAGGATATTAAGATTACCGTTAGATAAGAAATATATAACACGGTTAAAGTGTTTCTGCTGCATTCACGCTCAATAAATGTATAGGATTATATTTCGGTCCATATTATACGATAATAGTTGTATAATATGGACTGTTTTTATGTTTTGGTTTGTTAAAAATTGCCAAAACTGTCAATACCCAAAAGTTGCATTTATATTAAATGTGTGGTATAGTGTAATGTATGAAAAGGTGGGAATTACTTTTTCGACATTTATTTAAAGGAGGATATGATATGAGAAAGAGTATCAAGAGTGTTATGGCATTTGCTCTTGCTGCATCTATGATCGCTTCGACAGTTGCTCCGGCAGCGACAGTATCAGCAGCTTCTAAGGTGAATGTAATAACTAAGGCAACTTACAATAATGGTTCTACAGTTAAGTACACCTACAATGGTAAAGGACTTGTAACGAAGTCGGTATCGACTAGTTCTAGTAAGGACAATGATAGTGATACAACAACAACCGTTACAACAAACTTTAAGTACAACAAGAAGAATAAGGTTTCAACTAAGACGGAGAAATATGTTACCAAGACAACAAGTTATGAGGTTGATAAGACTACCGGCTTAAAGCTTGGTGCTAAGTTGGGAACGGTTACAACCACATATACGACGGTAACCCATTTCACTTACGATAAGAAGGGTCTTGCTACACAGTCGGTTGCAACAACAACGACTACTATGTCAGGCAGCACTACTTCAACAGATAAGTCTTCAATCATTAATAATTATGAATATGGTGGAAGTAAAGAATTAGCTGATGGAAGAATTCTTGCCGGGTACAATAGCATTAATAATGATGGAACTGAGAGAGAGGATTATAAGAATACAGATAAGAATGCTTACTATTATGAGGGTGCAGTTGCTGATACAGAAGGCGTTACTACACATACAACCACATATACAGACAATGGTAATGGAACTTATACGATTACTACTGCAAACGTACGCAATGGGGCAAAATATACCACGGAAAGTGTATATAAATATTATACAAAGGAAATGGTTAATGGTGTTGAAACGGTTGTTTGGTTAACAAAGGAAGAGGGACCATGGGAATATACTGATGAAGATGGAGATAAGCATTCGGGTAATGGCACATATTATAAGAAAGCAGACGGAAAAATATACACAGGATATGCTGATTCAATTATCGAAAAGGTGACTATTAAGAAGGATGCTGACAGCACATCAAATTCTTCAGGTGGTTCTACAAAAGTTATATCTGATAAGAGTGTTACGACTACAAAATACACCTATGATAAGAAGAAACGAGTTAAGAAGGCAGTTAGTACAACTGTTAATACTAATGAAGAAAAGACAACAAGTACCAATTCTTCTGCATCTGCATCTAAGACCGGAAGCAGAAAATATGAAAACACTACAAAGAGTGAGAAGCTAAGTGAAAATACAAGCGTTAGTACAACAACCTATACTTATGATAAGAAGGGTCGCGCAACCAAAGTTGTGTCTTCTAATGACGGCAAGGAAAACAGCAAAAATGTATATTCAGAAATGGATGTAAGCAGCAGTACAGAATCTGTTACTATAAACGAAGACGGATCTACTTCAACTAACAAGAGCTCTTCTGCAACAGAATGTGCTGCAGGATTCCCGACTGTGACAACAACAGTTGTTAAGGATGGAGTTTCTACTGTAACAACTACTAAGAATCCTTACAAATATTCATACTCTAGTGAATATGTAGGCAAGACTAGCAGTAACAAGGATTCGTCAACGGATGATGTAACATTTTATGCTAATGGTGGAAGCAAGAGAGTAAGTACGTATTCTGACAGTTATAGTTATTCATATACTGACGGAACTTCTTATTCAAGCAGTAGGACAGGAACAAAGACTTCTTATAATTTTGATGAGAAGGGTAAATCCAATGGATATATAGATGTTTATACGAGTACCAGCAGCAGTAGTACAACTCCTTATGAAGGTAGTGATGCTTATTTCACAGATGGAAAAGACTCAAGTAATAATGTAGCTGCTACACAGAAGATTGATGCAGCCAAAGCTGTACTTGAGGCATCAGGTACACCGTATAATAAGGTAGAAGGAACCAAGACCGTACTTGCTAAACCTTCTAAGTCAACTACATCTTATAAGTATGACAAGAGCGGTAATGTGAAATCTGCTAAGGAAAGCGGAACAACTACTGAGATTGAAGATGTACGAAATGAAATATATGGCAATAGCATTTATGAGTGGGATGCTACCGGAGAGCTTCAGGTTAAGCAGATTGCTGTTACACATAAGTCTACAGGCAAGTCTACAAATGAGAACACTGTTAAGAAGGGAACGAAGGTACTTACTAAGCAGCTTAATATTTCTAAGAGTACTTATGACAGATCAAGCAGTAATAGTTCTTATTTGAGCCGTATACTTTATTCGCTTAAGGGCAAGAAGAGTTCAACAGCTAAGCTTGTTAACAAGCAGCAGTGGATTATCCAGAACGGCAGACTTAATGGTGAGGTTGGACTTAACTAATTAATTTAATAATTTCCAGATTATTATTAAAGGGGTTGCTGCATATGCAGCAGCCTCTTTTTCTAGTTGTTGACAAAGCGCGGTTGTTGTGACATAGTGTAATTATGTAGCTGAGCCCATTTATAAAGGGATTGTAATAATTTTTATCAGCAAATAGTTTCAGATTGATTTGAGGATATGTTAAGCAGGAGGTAAAGTGATGAGAAGAATCAGGATAAAGAAGGCAGCGGCTGCCATTACATTTACAACGGTCATGACGATGGGGCTGTTTGCGTTCCCGGTCAGCGCTAATACTATTAATACAATAGAGTTTTATCAAACCGGAGCAGGAATTACCGATGCAGGTATAACTCTTAAAGAAACAACCGTAAGCGGTCAGGAGATCAAGGATTGGACATTTAGTTATAATAATGATGCTCTTTCAAAGCAGGAGTACAAGCTGGGTGAGGTTGAGAAGACCTTTAAGCCGGTCATGAAGATTCTGGTGTTTGAAAAGGGTGATCGTACCAAACCGGTCAAGGGAACCATGAGAATGGATGATACCGGGAAATATGTTGTTAACGACAGCATAGAGACTATTACATATAAGAAACAGGAATCAGGTGTGAAATATGAATTTAGCATTAATTCAGATAATATGACTCCAGGACCTAAGGATGTTGTTGGTTTTATATTGGATGAGCCTGCTTACAATAAGGCATTTATCGATGCACAGACGGCAGATGCCAAGGCATTTTCTGAAGCGGTAGCTGCTTATAATGCAAGCACCGATCCTAATAAAGAATATCCGGATGTTAATGATTTCAATACCAATGTAAAGGCAATTTCGGAAGCGGATTACTATACTACTGTATCTGCTTCAATAGATGTAACAATGGAGGCGGCTGTCAGTACGATCGTAACAACGTCTTCGATCGAGCTTTGCATGGAGTCGGCAGTTGCAGACGGTTATGAGATATATCGCGAGGTTGGTACAAAATTTATCAAGATAGCTACGGCAGTATCTGGCAGCTACATAGATAAGGGGTTAGATGCCAATACAACATATACATATAAGGTCCGCCCCTATTATTGTAATAAGATCACCGGAGAGACCTCTTATGGAAAGTTCTCTTCAATAGATGCAACGACTGCAGGTAGTTGTTTAAAACTTAAGGCGAAGGTTAACAGCAAGAATAAGGTTGATCTGACATGGAAGAAGGTCAATGGCGCTACTAAGTATGAAATATATCGTGTTGATACGACCTCGTTATCATCTGAATTATCCGGAGGCGAAAGGAACAGCTTTTCTACAAAGAAGCTTATAGCAACTGTTAAGAAGAGCAAGAAGAAGTATACCGACAAAACCGTAACAATTAATCGGAGTTACACATATTATGTGCGGGCAGTCCTTTCGAAGAACAAGAAAGTCAAGAAAGATAATCAAAGGTATGTTGAGGACAGAGCAGTTGCAGATATTTCATTTGGAAGTCTTCGTAATACTATTACAAAAGTTGATAAAGACGGCTCTGTTACCTTACAATGGGACAAAGTTTACGGTGCTGATGGCTATATTGTTGAGAAAAAAGATTATATATATGATAAAGAGGTGGCAGGTACTAAGGACAGTCCATATCTTTGTGAGAGCAACGTTACCTTCTACACTTTCATAAACGGTAATTACGAGGCTAAGAAGGGCAGCGTTATCTACAGCGAGGACAATACTTCAAAGAAGAAATATTATCATTATGTAATTGATTCTTCGACAAATATTGCTTATGAAGCAGCTTCCATGATGAAATATGACGACGCGACTAAGAAGACAGATGAGATAATAGCTGTAGTCAATAAAGGTAATTCTAACGATACAGCAATTCCTTATGATAAAGACTTTGAGGGTAAGGAATTATACGAATATGCTTTGGATGAAAAGGGTTTGTATAATGTGACATGGTCATCAGAGTCGGTTCTGCAGGCAGATAAAACATACAAGACAACCTATCGTATCACTGATAAGAGATACTTATATGTAATAGATAACGGTAATGTATATGCATGTAATGAAAAGGGAGACATCAAGTATACTTCTATTCCGGATTGGAAAGAGATCATCAAGCTGGCAAAGAAGACCACATCATACAAGTTTGCAGCAGCTACTACAGTTGATCCTAACAATAAAGTAATCAATGCTACGCATTATCGTATTAAGGCATATAAAGGAAATACCCAGTTTGGAAGAGCAACCGAGGTCACAACGATATATACAAGGGGCGTTGTTTCCAAGGTTACGGCAAAGAAGGCTGCCAATGGTATTATGATAAGCTGGACACCTGTATCCGGTGCGTCATATTATAAAATATACCGTGTAAAGACAAGCGCATTGGAAAAAAATAAGGATGTTGGCGGATATGATTCAATCTATTCTTATAATATTGAGGATGATGTCTTTAATTCGCCGATCGGAACACAGGTCGTAAGTTATGTCGGATTAGAAAATGAGCCCAAAGCAGTAGATGTTGCAGCATGGAACAAAGCAATTGATGATGACATTGCAAAGAGCAAGAGCGAGAAGAAGAATGAAGGCTATGACGCAGATAATTATCTTAAGAAAGCTCAGAAGTTAAATGATAAGATGAGTTATCATTATCAGAATTATTCTTACGCAAAGTCGGTATTTTCTGATGCAGATGCAGCTGCGGGAATACTTGATTATGCCGGGGATATTTACAGGGGCAGTAACAGTAGGAAAACATATAAGACCAAGGATGATAAAGGACAGGATCTGACCACACCTGTCTGGGAGTACAGCATTAATCCGGTTGTAAAGGATTGTGATGTGAGAGAATCCTCACTTAAGGCAGGCGTCAACTATACATATTATGTTGTAGCATTCTTTGCTAAAACAGAGGATGTTGATGACTATAAGGGCACGAATGTAGATCCTAAGTTAAGTGATGATTATTGGAAGACATTAAATGAGACAAAGGCTGCCTACAATATGACACAAGGCCCACAGCTTAAAGAGTCTGCTTATGGCGTGTCAGCTCCGGTTATGAATTATAAGGATGAGGCAGGATTTACTGTAGGCGTTAAGACGGTTGGCAAGGCAGTATTTTCAATTAAGACGGCTGCAAAAAAACCGGTTATTAAGAGTGTTAAAGCATCTAAAGGAAAAGTAACCATAACAATAAAGAAGAAGGTTTCCGGAGCGGATTACTACAAGATATATCGTTCGACTAAAAAGACCGGAAATTATATTTCAGTTGGGGTATCAGCTAACGCAAAGACCACCAAATTTGTTGATAACAGCGCTGTTAAAGGAAAGACTTATTATTACAAGGTGGTATCAGTGGTTAAAAATGAAGCAAATGGCGAGATTGAATCGGCAGCTTCTGCGATCAAGAAGGTTAAGGCGAAGTAAAATCGTATAGGGAAAATTGTTTTATAGTGTGTAACATAAAGAGACCGGCAGGCTTTTGCGAGCTGCCGGTCTTTATTAATGTTAAATATCTGTGTTTTAATGTGTTTTCTAACTTCAACTGTGCAAACACGCTTAAACAAATGAGCTGCTTTTTTTATCCTATCGAAGCAAACAAAGCTGCAATCTCATCAGGAGATAATTGTTTGTTCGGATCATCGGAGATTGGCTCGACTTTGACCGGCTCTGGAGCAGGAGCTTCCTTCTTAGGAGCAGGTTCGGCAGCTGCAAACAAGGCGGCAATCTCATCCGGTGATAACTGTTTATTAGGGTCATCAGAGACCGGCTCGACCTTGACAGGTTCCGGAGCAGGAGCTTCCTTCTTAGGAGCAGGCTCAGCAGCCGCAAACAAAGCCGCAATCTCATCCGGTGACAATTGTTTATTAGGATCACTCATATCTCCAACAGTAGGAGTAGCTGGTGCGGGTTCCTCTTCGGCTTTAGTATCAGCCGGCTCGTCCTTGCCCACAACGGTGAAGGTAGGAGTGAAAGGTTTTTCTTCTTCGGCGGTAGGAGCTTCTTGTGCAGGTTCCTCTGCAACTTCGGGTTCTTCCTTTGTAGGAGCAGGGGCTGCGGAAGCAAACAAAGCAGCAATCTCATCCGGAGATAACTGTTTGTTCGGATCATCAGAAACAGGTTCAACCTTAACCGGTTCTTGTGCCGGTGTCTCTGCAACAGGCTCAGTTACTTCCGGTTCTTCTATAGACTCTTGTGCAGATGTTTCTTCTACAGGCATCTCGGCTTCAAGAGGTTCTGCTGTCATAACCTGTTCCTCGACAGGAGCTTCTTCAATTGGAGCTTCTGCTATCGGTGTTTCAACGGCAGGTGTTTCTTCAATTGGAGCTTCTGCTATCGGTGTTTCAACGGCAGGTGTTTCCTCAATTGGAGTTTCAGCTATCGGTGTTTCCTCAACCTGAGCCTCTGTTTCTTGTGGTTCAGCGATAGACGCCACAGCTTCCGGTACTTCAGCTGCAGGTGATGTAACAGGTGCCGCAACAGGCTGAGGCATTTCCTGATATACAGGGGCAGCAGGCATAACCGGCTGCATAGGCATTACCTGTGGCATAGGAACGGATTGAACCTTAGCAATATTGATTGAAATATTCTGTAACTCACGCGCAACGTTATTAATCTGGGAGCTTAAAGACTGATCCATGTTGGCAGGCTGGGAATTGAGATATTCAACGATTGATTCCAACATTGCAACAACATCAGCATTGTTTGGTTGTTTAACCTGATCAAATCCGCTTGATAAGGTTTCATTAAGATTATTTTTAATCTCTTTGAGAGTTGAGATTAATTTGGTAGTGTTATTCTGATCATATTTGATAAGGAGCTTTGTAGACTTATTCTGGGCATTGGCAAGAACAGAAAGATTCTTATGAAGAACCTCCTGGCTTTCAGCATAATTGCCCCGGAGTGTGGCAACATTTTCCGCTGCCTGGCGGGTGTAGAGGTATGTAGCCTTTGAAATCTGAGTCTGAGCGCTGCTCATACCTTCTATCTGATTGGAAAGATCATCCATCCCGTTCTTGATCTGCACATTTAACGATTTATTCTTCATGTTGATAAAAGAGAGAATATTCTGCGTTAAAATGTAAGAGCAAATAAGGAAGATAACGCTTACTCCCGCAACTGCAAATACAAGATTCGAAAATGCTATCAGAACATAGATTAGCGCAATTCCTGCACTTAGCGTTGCGACAACTGAAATTGCAAGCTTGCTGTCATTTTGTTTGTTCATCTAAAGAGCCCCCTTTGTATGTTTCTTTTATTGTTATGAAAAGCTTTTGGCTTATATGTTAATAAAAAATAACATGTTAGTTATGCAGATACACCGTAACGAATTCCAAAGACATAGTCAGTTCGTTAACAGGTATAAAACCTAAGCAAAAACACGCACAATATATTATACACGAAATGTATAATTTAGTAAAGATAATAAAAATAATGTATATAAATATAAATTGCGGGAATAATAGTAAAAAAAGGAAGGAAGGTATTGTTTATGACAGAACAGACTTTGGATCTGTTAGATCAGGTCAATACGGGCTGTAAGATGGCTATTAACAGCATGAAACAGGTTAAGGAATATATAGTTGATGATAAATTAATGAACCTGATCAACAGTTACACTAACGAACATGAGAGACTTGAGAAGGAGACAGGGGATCAGCTTGCCCGTTACGGAAAGGGTGAGGAGAAGCCGGGGCTTATGGCTTCCGCAATGTCCTGGATCACTACGGAGGCAAAGCTGCTTATCAAGGATGACGCAAAGCAGATTGCAAAGATTATAATGGATGGCTGCAATATGGGTATACAGTCGGTAGCGGAATATCTTAACAAAAATGAAAACGCCTCGCCGGAGAGCATTCATTTAGCTAAGAGACTTATCAAGACAGAAGAAGATCTTATGGGAGAAATGCAGCAGTTCATGTAAAAAAGAGAGGCCGGAGTACAGCGCATTAATGCATTGTGCTCCGGCTTTTTTGCCTTATAGGAAACTTCGTTTCCATTAAATCAATGATTCTTCGTGGTGACGTACACTCAAACGTTTGGAATTTGTTGATTCGGGTTCCATAGTATTAATTTTACGTTGAAATAAGCGACAATATTGCATATAATGTAAATGTTCAAAATAAAGAAAGGTTGGATCACTAACATGAAGCTTAATGAATTACAGTTAAAACAGGTAAATGACAGGATACGTGCGCTTATATCGGCTGGAAGCTTTTATGGAAAGAAGCTTAAAGAGGCGGGAATTGACAGCATAAGCTCGCAGGAGGATTTTGAGAAGCTTCCCTTCTCGGAGAAGAATGATCTTAGAGAAGCATATCCGCTTGGACTTATGACAGCTCCGGAGGAGGAGATAGTAAGAATCCATTCATCTTCAGGAACAACCGGTCTTCCGGTCATAATTCCTTATACAGCAAAGGATGTTGATGATTGGGCTATTCAATTTGCAAGATGCTATGAGATGGCCGGAATCACTAAGATGGATCGTATACATATTACACCGGGATACGGACTGTGGACAGCAGGAATCGGTTTTCAGTGGGGAGCAGAAAAGTTAGGCGCTATGGTAATCCCGATGGGTCCGGGTAATACCGATAAGCAGATCCAGATGATGATAGATATGAAATCCACCGTTCTCTGCGCAACATCTTCTTATGCGCTTTTGCTTGCTGAGGAGATAGAAAAGAGAGGGATCAAGGATAAGATACATCTTAAGAAGGGTATAATCGGTTCTGAGCGCTGGGGAGAGAATATGCGTCAGAGAATCGCAGGTATACTTGGTATTGAGCTTTATGACATTTATGGTCTTACGGAAATATACGGTCCGGGAATCGGTATCAACTGTCCGAATGAAAGATACATGCATTATTGGGATGACTTCGTATATCTTGAGATAATCGATCCTGTGACCGGGGAAAATCTTCCTGACGGAGAGTGGGGCGAGATCGTTATAACCACGCTTGTCAAAGAGGGCGCTCCGCTTATTCGTTATCGTACGCATGACCTTTCAAGGATCGTTCCGGAGAAATGTTCCTGCGGCAGTGAATATCCGAGAATAGATGAGATCCGCGGAAGAACAGATGATATGATCAAGATCAAGGGAGTAAATGTATTCCCTGCACAGATAGAGGAGATACTTGCGGAATTCCCGGAGGTTTCTTCCGAGTATCAGATCCACATTTCTCATCTTGAAGGAAAAGATACAATGCGTCTTTATGTCGAGACCAACGGTACTGTTGATTTTGCAAAGCTTGCCGAGAGGGTTGCCGTCAGGGTTAAGAGTAAGATAGGCTTTACACCGCTTGTCAAGGTTGTGGAGATCGGTGTTCTTCCAAGAAGTGAGAAGAAGGCAAAACGAGTAATAGACGAGAGATATGAATAAGCAAAACATGTAGACTATAATTAACGGTGGTCATGAGTTATGGAAGAAAATAATATTGTTAAAAAGCTATCTGTTGTTACAATTCTTGGGAATGTACTGCTGGCAGTTATCAAATTGATCGCCGGTTTTTTCGGAAGATCAGGAGCGATGATTTCGGATGCGGTACATTCGTTATCGGATGTATTTACAACAGTTGTTGCGTACATAGGAGTTCTTCTTTCAAAGCAGCCGGAGGATGACGAGCACCCGTATGGCCATGAAAGATTAGAGTGTGCAGCCTCGTTGATATTGGGGCTTATCCTTGCGGGTACGGGCCTGGGTATTGGATATACCGGAATTGAGAAGATCATTTCCCGCAATGAGCTTGAGATACCGACAATGCTTCCGCTTATTGCAGCGGTAGTGTCTATTGCTGTTAAAGAGGTAATGTTCTGGTATACGATGCATTACGCTAAGAAATTAAATTCTACTGCATTTAAGGCAGATGCCTGGCATCACCGTTCTGATGCCCTGTCATCTGTTGGTTCATTTATCGGAATCGGTCTTGCAAAGCTGGGATTTCCGATAATGGATCCGATCGCCAGTCTGGTTATCTGTCTGTTTATATTAAAGGTTGCATTTGACATTTCTAAGGATGCGCTTGATAAGATGTTAGATACTTCCTGTGAGAAGGGGCTTGAGAATAATATCAGAAGCTTTATAGAAAAGCAGCCGGGAGTAGAAGGCATAGATCTGCTTTATACAAGGCAGTTTGGTAATAAAATCTATATTGATCTGGAGATCGCTGCAAAAGGCGAGATCACGTTGTTTGAGGCACATGAGATTGCGGAAAATGTTCACAGTAATGTTGAGAAGGAATTTCCTAATGTAAAGCATGTGATGATACACGTTAATCCGGTTGATTAAATGGACCCGTTAAGCGACATGATAAAGTATAAAGAAAAAGGATAGGCTGTTATGCCTATCCTTTATATATTATAACGGACCGTATCCGGATTTGGTTGCGTATACGAGAAATACTAGAGCGATAACACACCATATGATGAATAGCGGTATCAGGAATTTAACCCACTTGCTAAATGGTACCTTGCATATTGCAAGAGCAGCAAGTATCTCACCGCCGGTCGGGGCAAGCACGTTGGTAAATGAATCACCGAGCTGGTATGCAAGTACTGCTGTCTGCCTTGTTATTTCCGTTGAATCTGCAAGCGTTGTCATAATAGGCATTGTAATATTAGCCTGAGCTGAACCGGAAGGGACAACAACATTAAATACCAGGTGGAAAAGGAACATACCGCCTGCCATAAGGGTGTGCGGGAAATTGGTTAAGAGACCTTCTAGTGCCTTTAATATAGTGTCCATGACATTGGCGTTTTGAAGAAGGAGTACTGCCGCATTGGCAAGTCCTATCATCACTCCGGGCAGGAGCATATCACCGCAGCCCTTAATGAACTTATCACATATTTCAGCGGGCTTAAGTCCTCCTACGATACCACCGATTATACCTATTGCAAGGAATATTCCCGAAAGCTCGTCAACGTAATAATCCATTTTGATTATTCCCCACACTGCAAATACGATGCCGGTAAGAAATACGATTACTACAAAAAGCTGACGCAAAGTAAATTCCGGAATGATATCAAGATTGATCTTCTTGTCCTGATTGAACTCCATATCGTAATCATAAGAGATACTTAGCTGCTGGTTTTTCTTAATCAGACGGGTATACAAAATTACATATATTATTGAGGCAAGCTCGAGGGTAACGAAAAGGATGATTCGTAAACCCATGCCGGAAAAGCGGGGAAGACCTGCTATCTCCTGAGCGGTTCCAACAGTAAATGTATTCGTTATACCACCGCCATAGCCTGCGGCAGCGGCTAAGAAAATGATCCCGACAGCTGTTATTGAGTCATATCCTACGGTAATACAGCAGGCAAGAATAAGTGGTACAAATACAAGAAACTCCTCAAAGTTTCCGCAAAATGCCGAACCGCATCCAAAGAATATCATAAGAATCGGTATCAATAGAAATTCCTTTCCCTGCATTTTCTTAAGGAGGTTGGCAATACCGACATTAAGAGCACCGGTACCATTTAATATTCCGAACATTCCTCCGATTATAAGGAGAAAGAATATAACATAAGAACCCTTTTGAAGACCTAAGGTTAATGCCTGTAGCAGTTGGAACGGTGTGGTCGGAGTCCGCTCTATATACATAAAGCTGTCAGGGTTGATGGTTTCCTTACCGACTGCTTCGTTATATTCAATTTCATACTGCCCGGCAGGTATTATGTAGGTTGCTATTGCGCAAAGACACACCACAATTACCATCAAAAGCACGGGATTCAAGGCTTTTTTGATCTTTAACTTTTTGTTGTTCTTTTTCATGGTCTGACCTCTTTCTTATTCTCGTCTATTCTTTGGTATCAAGACCGATACTCTTCATGAATTCTTTGTTTTTCTCGGCTAATGCATTCTTTGACAGCGTGTCGGTTTCTTTGACAAGATCATTCTCGTCCTCAAGATCATAAGCGGTAGCGGCGTCAACCTCTTCTTTGTTAAGCTTATTTTCCTCGGCAAGCGCAAAGAGTGCATCTACCACTTCCTCCTCTAACTGGGTGCCTTTAATTCTTTCGATTTCCGCAAGGACGTCAGATAGGAGCATCTGCTTTCTGTAAGGTCTTGTTGAATACATGGCGTCAAAGGTATCAGCAACGGCAATTATTCTTGCGACCTCCGGAATCTCGTCACCCTTTAATCCTCTCGGATAACCACGGCCATCAATTCTTTCATGGTGACAGCCTGCACCGTCGGCAAGGTTTTCAACTATCTTAACGTTTGAAAGTATCTTTCCTCCGGCTGCTGCGTGGGATTTCATGATTACAAACTCTTCATCGTTAAGACGCGCGGGCTTGTTAAGTATGGCATCCGGAATACTTAATTTTCCTATATCATGCAAAAGAGCTATATTGTGGAACTCGTTAATCTGTTCCTCTGTGTAACCGCGTTTTTCGGCCAGTTTCTCCGCAAGCATTTTCGTGTAGTAGGCTACTCTGAAGGAGTGACCGCGGTTTTGCGAATCACGCATATCAATACATTTTGCGAAGGTATGCATGATCTGGTTGATGAACTCCTGATCTTCCTTCTGCTTTTCAAGAAGGGCTTCGTTGCGTTTCTTAAAATGATTCCAAATAGCATACGCAATAAATGCGATTATGATGCCCATTGAAATTATCCAGAACCAGAAGCTTTCATAAGCGGAATTTTCTTTGTTGATCGCCAAAGCCATGGTTCTTTCAACCTTGCCCGTCTCGTCGTTGATAACATTGAGATGGAATGTGTATTTTCCACCGTCAAGGTTGGTATAAATTATGGATTTGAGATCCTGTTTTGTGGTATATATAGGTTCCTTGTCAAAGCCGTCTAAATAGTAGCTTATTCTCGGGTTGGAAAGACCGAAGGTAATAGCATAAGCGTCAATTACAAGACGCTTGCTACCGGCCGGCAATGAAACTGGCTCGCCGCTTTTTATTGGAACCTCACGGTCATCTATCTCAACAGAAGGAATGGAAAGCTTTACATTTCCTATATCAGTATCTTCGGCATCGATATTAACCATACATACGCCGGTTGTTCCGGATATATAAAGATATCCGTTTTCGTCGAGATAACTGCGCGAATTACCGGTTGTAATATATGGAAGTCCGCTTCTGGTATTGTAGAAGCTGTATTCTATATTCTTATTTTCAATAAGCTGGCTGACCTTTGTTATATATACGCCGTTTGAAGACAGAACCCAGGCGCCGCCGTGATCGTCAAAATAAATGTCAAGATTGTTGCTGTATGGGAAGTTTGTGATCGGCGTTATCACACCATCCTTCATATATTCGATCGAGTTGGAGGTTATTATCCAAAATATATCATTTTTTTCGTCCCATTTAACCTGCATGATAACACCGCTGGTAAGGCCGTCATCGAAGCTCAATCGGGATATCTTGCCGTTATCAACAACATATATTCCTTCACCATCACTACCGAGGTAGAGTTTTCCGTCCGGTCCTTCACAAACACAAAGGATCTCAGTATTGTTGATTCCGTCCTCGTGTCCGTAGTGAGCGGTGACCTTCTCATTTTTGATGATAAATAAACCGTTGGCGGTTGATGCTGCAATGCTGCCGTCAGCACACTGGATGCAGGAACGGGTTTTTTCGGCATCAAGACCGTTTTCGTGATTGAAATTAATTATTGTCCCATCCGGTTTACAGCATACGATCCCGGTATCTCCATGAGTACAGAACCAGAGGTTGTTATCCTTATCCCTGGTGATGCATCGTATTCTGACATTTTCAAGATATCTCGTTAAGTCGTTCTTTATTGTTTTATAATTGGAATTATTCAGGATGACAAGACCGTTATCTGTGGCAAGATAAAGCTTGTTATCATAAACACAGGTAGAATTAACTACCATCGATTCAAGTTCTGCCATCTTGGAAATGTCGGTAAATCTGTCGGGAACAAGCTTTAACACACCCTGTCTTGTAGAGGTAAACCACATATTACCTTCATGGTCTGCCATTATATTACCTACCGAGTTGTTAAGCTCAATATCATCCATCACGTGATAGGTCTTGCTCTCATCGATATATCCGATACCGTTGGTTGAGCTGATCCAAAGAATATTGTTTACTTTATAAATGGCACTGATATTTTTCTGCGGATCGACATTGAAATGATCAAGTATATCCATAGTGGATGCATTTACCTTAAGAAGTTCCGATTCAGTGGTACCCATATATAAAATATCAGGATCATCGGGATCGGGATAGATTGTGTTGACAGGCACATCACCGAAGGTTTCCGGGTTATAGAATGCATCAATTTTCCTGTCCTTTGCCACGAAAACGGCGCCATCAAGGGTTAGACCGTATACAATACCATCTGCTGAGCGGACAAGTCTGGTTATATATTCAGTGTTGACCTGAGGATCATCTACCACGTGTATCTCGTTGTCATCATCGCCGACGACATCAAGTCCCTGAGTGGTAGCGATTAAGATGTGTCCGGCGTTATCTTCGGTTATAGCGCGGATAGAGTAGGATTTCATACCTTCAACCTTACCGTATACCTTGAGATTGCCATGGTCATAATATGCAACACCGTTCTCGTTGGTGCCGATCCAGACACGGTCCTTTGAATCTACATATAGGCTGAATACACTGGAAACTCCGGTTGAAGAATTAAAACGATAGAATTCCGAACCGTCATAACGGATCAGTCCGCTATAGCCTCCAAGCCATATAAAACCATCAGAGCTTTGCGCGATCGCGTTGGCCTCTGATGTGGGAAGACCGTTATTAGAATTATACAGAATAGAAGTATAATCTGTTTCGTCACCTAACAGATTCCGCCGGCTTTCTGATGATGCCGTAGAAGTAAATGATAAGGTGACGGCAAATATTGAGATCATCATGATAAAGATAGAAAAGCATAACGGCTTGTTTGGCTGTAACCGTTTGCTTTGGCGCGATCGTTTGGTAATAAGAAGATTATTATTAAGCATATTAGTAATCACATCCCCCTCCGTTTTACTAATTTAGTATCTTTGGACTTTGTCTTTTCGTTCCGTTATTTTAAGTGATGATTGAATTATATCATATATTTCTCCAAAGTCATTGCCGTAGTCGTTAGATTTTTTGATGTAATGGGCAACCACGCAAAGACTTATTGAAAACCCTATGCATATGCTTAATATCAGTGAAACGGTTAATAACATATTAATTACCTCCCTGTCTGTCTTTGACGTACTGTTCTGTTGATGCAAGAGTGGTAAGATGAGTACTGCTCTTTACAGATTTAAGAGTTTCTATTCCGTACTTTAATGGTGCTATTGCCATGATCAGTCCTGAAAAAAGCGGAGTGACATATGCCGGTTTCATCATAAGAAAGTAAGGATACAACACGCACCATACAATAACAGAGAAGAAAACACCAAGCAATAAAAATGACTTAACGGCTTTTCCTTTGTCATAAGGCACACTTCCTACAACCTTTTCGGTCTGCCCGTTT
>JAEEGL015373576.1_pt1 | contig 17592 bp, 18 predicted proteins | sample 9134231 | NCBI WGS metagenome assembly JAEEGL01 (sample SAMN16246548, study PRJNA631951) | gut metagenome | biome: gut microbiome; feature: rumen; material: fiber-attached | host: Bos | place: Iran: Karaj | collected 2018-10 | reverse complement strand
ACAGATACATGAATACTACGCAAAACAAAAAGACAAGCATCCAGAACAGCAGGGTCATCTTGTCAGCTATTGCTACGTGCGGCAGAGGCGAATGCGTACGCCGTCGCGTGAACGGATGAACAGCCGGAGATCTTTTAAATACGGCAGCCTGAATTTTCATACGCGCTTTTTACCTGGAATCTGCTTTTTCATTTTTTGCCGCTGATTGACACCGCATACACCGCCGAGCATGGACAGTAACGACAAAATAACAAAAGAAATAAGAACTGTCAAATCTGCATTCCCGTGACCAAGGAGCAAGGAGAGCCCAAATAATATAAGATGCTGTGGAAGCGTCCAGAGAAAACCGGTCAAGAGACCGTGCTGCTTTTCTTTTTTTGCAATGAGAAAGGACGAAAGAAAAGCGGCCGGCGCCAAAAACGCCAACACATAATAGAGATCCATTTTCGGGCTTTTGTCGCTTTGCAGCAGAAAGACCGTACATAGAAAAACACACAGCGCATACAAAGCACAGGCCAACAAAAAGAAAGGCATCTTTTGTTTGAGCCTGCTTCTCCCCTCTCCGGATGTTTTTTGCTTGTTCCGCCTGACCTTTGGCTTTGCTTTTTGTTTCATTTTTGACATAAAAAGACCTCCTCTCGCTTTGGTAAAGCGTATGAGGAGGAACTTTTATTTATGACAGGAATCAGTCTTCCTTCTTGCTTTTCTTCTCTTTGGGCGTCTTGCCTTTCGCAGCAAGCTTTTCAGCTTTTGCCTGTTCGGCAGCTTCCTTCGCAGCGGCTCTTTCAGCGGCAAGACGTTCATTCGCCGTGTTGTTCTGCTGAATTGCCCAGCGGGTGATCTGCATGCGGTTGCGGTCTGCGCCGGTTTCGATGATAAGATGCTCTTCCTTTACGGTGACCACACGACCGCAGATGCCGCCGATGGTTGTGATTTCGTCGCCAACGTCAACGGCGGAGCGCATTTCCTGCTCTTCCTTCTGACGCTTTTTCTGCGGACGGATCATCACAAAATACATGATCGCAAACATGCCGACCATCAGCAAGATCATTGTGACAGGGCTGCCCTGCCTGGCTGCGGCGGCGCCGGTTGTTAAGAAAAATAAATTCATTGGTTTTCCTCCATAAATCATAATGCAATTATTATACAGACATTTCCGACGAAATGCAAGTCTTTTTTGAAAATTATATCCGTGTGTCAAGCAGATCGACATACTTGTCGTGAAACTGTTGATAGCGGTTTTTGTCAAGCGCAAGACGGATCTCTTCCATCAGGTGATTATAGAACCAGAGATTATGCATCACGCAAAGGCGCATGGCAAGCATTTCCTTTGCTTTGAAGAGATGGCGGATGTATGCTTTCGAAAAACTGCGGCAGGTCGGACACTGACAGGTCGCATCAATCGGCGAGTCGTCGCGCTCATATTTTTGATTGTTGATGTTGATAATGCCGTTCCACGTGAAGAGATGACCGTGTCGCGCATTGCGGGAAGGCATAACGCAGTCAAATAAATCCACACCGCGATAGACCGATTCAATGATATTGCCCGGTGTACCCACGCCCATGAGATAACGAATCTTGTCTTTCGGCATATAGGGTTCGATCGCGGAGATGACGTGGTACATCTCCTCCTTCGGTTCGCCAACCGCAAGACCGCCGATGGCATAGCCGTCAAGATCGAGATCTGCAATCTGCTTCATGTGTTCAATCCGCAAATCGTCAAACGTGCAGCCCTGATTGATGCCGAAAAGCAATTGATGCGGATTGATGGTCGTCTCCAAACTGTTGAGCCGCTGCATCTCGTTTTTACACCGAACCAGCCAGCGGTAGGTGCGCGCGCAGGAATCCTTGGCATAATTATACGGCGCGGGATTTTCCACACACTCATCGAATGCCATGGCAATTGTGGAGCCGAGATGCGACTGAATCCGCATGCTTTCTTCGGGACCCATAAAGATCCTGCGACCGTCCACATGAGAATTGAACGTCACGCCTTCCTCTTTGATCTTGCGCAGTCCGGCGAGCGAAAACACCTGAAATCCGCCGGAATCTGTCAGAATCGGACCATCCCATCGCGTAAAACGATGCAGCCCGCCCATGTCATATACGAGGTCGTCGCCCGGGCGCACGTGCAGATGATAAGTGTTGCACAACATGACCTGACAGCCGATCTCCCTGAGATCGTTGGCACTCAGCGCGCCTTTAATCGCACCGCAGGTTGCAACGTTTTGAAATGCCGGGGTCTGGACCGTGCCGTGGACGGTGGTGAAAACGCCGCGCCGGGCTGCACCTTGTTGTTTAAGAAGTTGAAACATGAAAAGCTCCTTTATAAGCCGAACTGGATTTCATAGACCTCGTCGGATAGTAATTGTGTTCGATCGATGGGAACTTTGTTTTCTTTCATACGTTCCCAAAGATAATATTGTCCAGTGTATCGAATGACAGCCTCTTTTGTATTCAAACATCAGAGAATCAAGCACGCATCGCCGAAGGAAAAGAATCTGTACTTTTCCTCCACCGCGACTTTATAAAAGTGCATCGTGTTCTCATACCCGCAGAACGCGCTGACAAGCATGATGAGCGTGCTTTCCGGCAGATGAAAATTGGTAATTAAGCCGTCAATGCACTTGAATTCATAGCCGGGATAAATAAAAATATCCGTGTCGCCCTCGGCTTCTTCCATTCTGACGTGAAACGTGGCAACCGACTCGAGCGTGCGACAGCTGGTGGTACCGACGGAAATCACGCGCCCGCCGTTCGCTTTGGTCCGGTTGATTAACTCCGCAGTCTCCCGCGGTAACACATAGTGCTCGCTGTGCATAACATGCTGTGTGATGTCTTCCTCTTTCACAGGACGGAACGTGCCGAGACCGACGTGCAGTGTGACATAGCCGATGGAAACACCTTTTTCTTCCAACTTTTGCAGTAGTTCGTTTGTAAAATGCAAACCGGCAGTCGGTGCAGCGGCAGAACCGAGATAGCGAGAATAAACGGTCTGATAACGGCTCTGGTCTTCCAGCTTTTCCGTAATATACGGCGGCAGCGGCATTTGACCGATCTGATCGAGCACCTCATAAAAATTGCCGTCATAGGTGAAGTGTGCCAACCGGTTGCCGCCCTCAAGCACATCGAGGACCTCCGCTTTCAGCAAACCGCCTTCAAACGTAAAGGTCGTGCCGGGCTTCGCTCGCTTTCCGGGTCCGGTGATCACTTCCCAGTTATCATCACCTTTGTTTTTGAGCAGCAGAAACTCGACGCGTGCACCGGTACCGTCCTTGATACCAAAGATGCGCGCAGGCAGCACCTTGGTGTTGTTTAAAATAAGACAGTCGCCTTTTTGCAGCTTGTCGAGGATATCGTAAAAGTGCCGATGCTCAAGCGCACCGGTGACCCGGTCAACACACAAAAGGCGTGAATGGTCCCGCTGCTGCGACGGGTGCTGCGCAATGAGCGACTGCGGCAGATCATAGTAAAAATCAGATTTTTTCATAGTGCTTCTTTCCTCAAAAAAAGATTGACGAATCGTCATTCTCGTGATATGATAAGCAATAACTTCAATATTATAGTGCATCGCGGCGCTTTTCGCAACCGTTTTGCGAAATTTTTTGCACCAGCCGCGCTCCGGCACATAATATGAGACGGAAGAAAGAGGTGTCAATCACTATGAAACAGTACAATGTCGGTATTATCGGCGCCACCGGTATGGTCGGTCAGCGTTTTTCATTGTTGCTTGCGAACCATCCCTGGTTCCACGTCAAGGTTCTCGCTGCGTCCGCGCGTTCGGCAGGCAAGCCCTACGCTGAAGCTGTTGGCAAAAAATGGGCGATGACAAAGCCGATTCCGGAAAATCTGAGGGACATTATCGTCAAAGACGCGACTGCCGATATCGATGAGATTGCCAAGAGCGTTGACTTTGTTTTCTGTGCAGTAGATATGAAAAAGGATGAGATCCGCGCACTTGAGGAACGCTATGCCAAAGCGGAATGTCCGGTGGTTTCCAACAACTCCGCCAACCGCTTCACACCTGACGTGCCGATGGTCGTGCCCGAACTCAACAGCGACCACATCAAAGTCATCGAAGCGCAGAGAAAGCGCCTTGGCACCAAGCGCGGCTTTATCGCGGTCAAATCCAACTGCTCGCTGCAAAGCTATGTCCCCGCCATCTGGCCGCTCGATAAAAAGTACGGTATCGACTCCGTGCTGGTTTGCACCTATCAGGCGATTTCCGGCGCCGGCAAGACCTTTGAAACCTGGCCGGATATGCTCGACAACGTGATTCCGTTTATCGGCGGCGAAGAGGAAAAGAGCGAAAAGGAACCGCTCAAGATCTGGGGCAAGGTGGAAGACGGCGAAATCAAACTTTCCGACAACCCGAAGTTTACCGCCCAGTGCATCCGCGTACCTGTCTCCGACGGTCATATGGGTGCTGTGTTCATGCGCTTTAAAGACGGCAAAAAGCCGAGCAAGGAAGAAATCCTTGAAACCTGGGCAAATTATGCCGGTCGCGCACAGGAACTCGATCTCCCCTCTGCGCCGAAGCAGTTCCTTCACTACTTCACCGAGGACAATCTGCCGCAAACCAAGCTGCAGCGTGACCTCGAGGGCGGCATGGCGATTTCGATCGGTCGTCTGAGAGAAGACACACAATACGACTACAAATTTGTTTGCCTGTCTCATAACACCCTGCGCGGTGCGGCAGGCGGCGGCGTACTGCTCGCTGAGCTGCTTTGCGCCGAGGGCTTCATGGACTGAGACAGCCTTTAAGAAGGTGTTTTCCAAATGAAGCATCCCTTCATCGGAACCGGCGCCGCGCTTGTGACGCCGTTCCGGGAGGACTTGTCAGTAAACTTTGAACTGTTTGATCGGCTGATTGATTTTCAGCTGCAAAACGAAACCGACGCTGTTGTTGTATGCGGTACCACAGGCGAAGGCGCGACGTTGACCATACAGGAACGCATGACACTGTTCCAGAGAGCTGCAGACCGGATCTACGGACGTGTCCCTCTCATCTGCGGTACCGGCAGCAACAGCACTTCTTTTTGTCTGGAGACAGCAAAAGAGGCTGAAAAACGCGGTGCGGACTATCACCTGATCGTAACGCCGTATTATAACAAAACGAGTCAGTCGGGCTTAATTCGCCACTATTTCACACTGGCTGACGCACTGAAAAAGCCGATCATCGTCTATAACGTGCCGTCACGCACCGGTATGAACATCCGACCGGAAACGTATGAAGCGCTCGCCAAACACGACAACATCATCGCCGTCAAAGAAGCCGATCCCGATATCGGCAAGCTCACGGAGAGTATCGCACGCTGCAACGGCAAACTGACTTTTTACAGCGGCAACGACGACTTGTCCGCAGCGGCGTGTGCCGTCGGGTGCAAGGGCACGATTTCTGTGCTCTCGAATGTATTCCCGAAATTTGCACACGATCTTAACATGCTGGCCGTCAACGGCGACACCGCAAAAGCCGCCACTATGCAGCAGCAGGCTGTCGCACTCAACAAAGCGCTGTTTTGCGATATCAACCCAATGCCGGTCAAATATGCCATGGAGGTGCTGGGCTATCCGGTCGGCAGCTGCCGTTTGCCGCTCGTCTCGCTTTCCGACAGCACAAAGCGGACAGTGAAAGAAGCAGTCTCAACGTTTAGAATGGAATATTTAACGTAAATTGAAACAAGCGTCCGTCCGGGCGCTTGTGTTTTTGCATGATACATGCATTATAAATGAAATGTATGTTTGATGATTCTTGCTGCTTCTTCTGGCGCAATGCTTGTGTTATCCAATCTCAGATAGTTGTCAAACGGTATTTCTCCCTCAAAGCTAACGCATCTATAAGATTCATCATCAGCAATCAATCGTTGATTCGAGATAGTAATATCGCGCTTTGAGGGTTTATTCTTCAAACGGTTTTCCGTTGCGTTTCGCTGCAAGCGTATTTCTTGCGGCGCAATTAACTCAACATAATAAAACTCAGTACCGTATGGTTCAAAGATTTGTTTCACATGTTCTAAATAATACCAATCGGAAGGCTGATCAAATGCCATCATATAGGTAAAAATCAGCCCATAGAGATCAGAAGCGGCAAAGTGTTTGAAAATCGTTTCACGCATCTCTTGGATCACGGCGCCTTCAAAGCGACCGAAGATTTCCAACACCGGTTCAATCGTCATGTGATTATGGAACAATCGCAAGTCGGTGATTTTCATCAGTTCCTGTCCGACAGTCATCTTTCCGACGGCAGCATCCCCAATTAGAAAAACAAGTTTCATTATATACACCTTATTATTTATTGAATTGCCACAATACCCCCGACATCGGTCAGCGGATACCCGGGAATATCAACGTACTGTGTGCTGTGTTTTTGCAAAAACGCACTGATCTCTGCGCAGTTTCTGTGGGTCAAAAGATCACCGAAAAACGCAATCGTATCCGGCGCGATCATCGCACTCGCGCCGCCGATAAAACCGTAGGGATGTCCGGTTAGCCGAATGTCCCCTTTTTCGAGCAGCAGCGCATCCAGACCGCAGCGGATTGCCACCTGATAAATGCCAAAGTCGTCCGTCAGCATCGCATATTCTCCGACCGGGCATACCGAACAGCGCGCATAGCCCTGTTTTACCGGCTGCAGCGTGATTTCGCGCATTGAAAAGTATCTTTGCAGTTCTTCGTGCAATACCGTTATATGGGCAAAAACGACGCGTCCGAGCCATGCCGCGTTCAGCGCGCAGTCGGTCGGATAATCGCCCGCCACCGTGCACAGGTGCAGTTCCTTGGGCTGCAGAGGTTCGATGTTCGGCACCATAGCCGGATCACAGAAGAATATACCGTTTCCTGCATGAAACACATTCGCGTCGGCGTGGGTACGGACCACACCGGGCAGTTTTCTATTCATCGGTAATCGAATCAGCTCAATGCCGCAGCAAGCAAGCAGCTGTTGCACCTCGTCCGACGCGTCCCCGATCAGCGCCTTTTTCACCGGACGTTCGGGTGTTTGCGGCATCTTGAGAAAGTCCGTCATAAAATCAGCGCTTCGAACGCCTGCCGGATCGTGCGCACGCCGACGACTTCGATCTCGCTTTGCAGCTTTTTGCCGAGACTGCGCAGGTTGTGCGCCGGCACAATGCAGCGGGTAAACCCGAGCCGCGCCGCTTCCTTAATCCGCTGTTCGCAATGAGAGATCGCACGGATTTCACCGGCAAGACCGATTTCACCGAATGCCAACACATCATCGCGGATGGCGTAGTCCTTGAGCGACGACACGAGCGCCATCGCAATCGTCAGATCGAGCGCCGGTTCGTCCAGCTTCATACCGCCCACGATGTTGATGTAGGTGTCCATGTTGTTAAAGAAATAGCCGCCGCGTTTTTCCAATACCGCCAGCAGCATTGCCATGCGGTTGTAATCGAAGCCGTTGCTCATGCGGCGCGGGGTGCCAAACGAAGTGGGCGTCACCAGCCCCTGAATCTCCGCAAGCAAGGGACGAGAACCCTCCATTACGCAGGCAACGCAGGTGCCCGGTGTGTTTTTCGGACGACCGGAAATCAGCATTTCGGAGGGGTTTTTGACCTCCTCTAATCCTCTGTCGGTCATTTCAAATACACCGATCTCGTTCGTTGAGCCGTAACGGTTTTTAACTGCGCGTAAGATGCGGAACGACAAATTCCGTTCACCTTCAAAATACAGCACTGCATCCACGATGTGTTCAAGCACTTTCGGACCGGCGATATTGCCGTCTTTGTTGACGTGACCAACGAGAATGACCGGGATGGACAAACTCTTTGCCGTACGCATCAGCAGCGACGTGCATTCACGCACCTGCGTTACGCTGCCCGGCGACGAGGAAAGCTCCGCGTGGTTCATGGTCTGCACGGAGTCAATGATGACAAGGTCCGGTTTTTCCGTCATGATATGCTCGCCGATCGCCTGCATATCTGTTTCGCAAAGCAACCGCAGACCGGGCGCATGAACGCCGAGCCGGTCTGCACGCAGCTTGATCTGACTATAGGATTCCTCACCGGAAACATAGAGCACGTTCAGTGTTTGCGCCAGAACCTGGCAGACCTGTAAAAGAATTGTCGATTTGCCGATGCCCGGATCACCCGACAGCAACACCAGCGAACCTTTCACAATACCGCCGCCCAAAACGCGGTCAAGTTCACCCATGCCGGTACGGTAGCGCAATTCATTGTCCGGTTCAATATCGTCCAGCGCATAGGATTTCATCGGTGCGGAACGCTTTGTTTTTGCCGCAGCAGCCGGCGTCACCGCAATGCGCGTTTCTTCCTCGAGCGTGTTCCATTCGCCGCAGCCGGGGCATTTTCCGAGCCATTTCGGCGTCTCATAACCACATTGACTGCAAACATAGATCGATTTGGTTTTTCCTGCCATACGCTTCACGTCCTGTATCAGAGTTCTTTATTTCTCGGTTGTTGATTGATTCGTAAGAAAATGCAGCAATCCGTTGACGATACAAACAGCGATTTGCTGCTGATATGTTTCGTCTTTCAGATTATCACATTCTGTCACATTCGACAAAAAGCCGCATTCCGCCATGACCGCCGGTATGTCCGCCTGATATAAAAGAAAAATCTCTGTACCGCAGGGTTTGATCTTCCTTGTGTTTTCCGGCTGGAGCTTTGCAACAAAGGCGTCCTGCAAGCACTGGGCCAGAAACTCCGAATACGGATGATTGGTCGAATAAAACATCTGCGCGCCATCGTATTTCGGATCTGTATACTTGTTCTGATGAATGCTTAAAAGCACACAATCCGGAGTCTGTTCTGTGCACGACAGCCGGTAATGCAGATCGGCGATTTTCTTTTCACGCATTGATCCGGCGGAAGCATCATAATGCAGCGTGTCGTCTGACCGTGTGAGCAACGTTCGAAAGCCCAGCGAACACAAAAGCGCGTTAAGCTTTAGCGTAATAGATAAATTGATATCTTTTTCCATCGTACCATCCGCAGCAACAGCGCCGCCGTCTTCCCCGCCGTGCCCGGCGTCAAGAATAATCAGCGGCATTACACCGGTGAGATTGGCCGACGCTGTTTTTGCCGCCCGGTCGCCGAACAGCAGCGCGATCATGACAACCGCAAACAGCCCGAGCGGAAGCAGCAGCGCCCGCAGCCGGAAGGCGCAAAAACGAAACCTTTTCAAAACGGATCACCTCAGTGCATTCTATGGCGATCCGCTATCGTTCATGCGTGTATTATAACATAGTTACTCGTAGATTTGCAAGTATTCTTCAAGCGTCAATTGTTCTTCCTGTATCAGCTGCGCAGCGTCTGTGCCGACATAGCGATAATGCCAACGTTCATATTGAAACCCAGTTTCCTCTGTTTTGTTTTTAGGATAACGAAGAATGAAGCCGTAACGATAGGCATTATTTTCCAACCATGCATAAAGCTGATCAGCATTTGTGTTGCCTTTCTTTTGAATATCAATCGCCAGTCCCCACTGGTGTTCACTGTGATCCGGCAGTGCGACGGTGAGTTGAGCTTCTGCGATTGCCTGTTCTTCTGAATATCCCTGCTTTACGATTTCGTTGACGCGTGACTGTAAAATATCAGCCTGCTGCTGTTTCGTCCGGTAACAATGGGCTGCCTGTAAATCAAGTCCGTTTGCACGCGCTTCGTCAAACATTACCTGAAGTTCCGGATAGATTCTACGGTCAATCTGTTCACCGTTGGCTAGTTTACAAAGCTCTGGAATATACGTTTTCGGAACAGGATGGGTTTTGTTGACCAAAGTCAGATACCATGGTAACTGATCGTACTTGGTTTCCGTTTTGTTCTTATCTGTCAATAGCAGAAAAATGACAGACGACAGAAGCAAAACAAGTATAACAATAGTTGCACGAAGGATTCTTTGCGTATGCTTGTTCATCATTTACACTCCTTTCGTATCTATGATAGCAAAAAAGCGTAAATGATGTCTTAAGAAATCCTTACGTTATCCTTACATGTTTCTGAAAAAAGAAAAAGCGCCCAATGGACGCTTTAGCTTTTTTTCTTTTCCTTGGAGCGTTTGGTGACCTTGAGGCGTGAAAAATCTTCGCGTTCCTTTTCGTCCAGCGCTTCGGTGATAAACTTGACCGTTTCGCTCAGGCGCGGAATCATAATGTTATTCAGCGCGTTGGAGCGCTTCTGCGTTTTTTTCACAGCGTCCGCCAAACGGTAGACGCTGTTTTCAATTTGCGCCAGGCGCACCGTCAGCGTTTTGACTTCGTTAAACTTGCGGCATGCTTCGTCGAAATCTGAATTGGTAGCCAGAAAGCCGAAGTCGCGCACATCTGTTTCGCGCGGATGAATCTCCAGCGTCGGCACCTCCACGCCCATCACGGAGCGGTAATCGAGCGACACGGAATCGTCTACCGGAATCGCACCGGCAAACCGGCTGCAATCGCCAAGATTCAAAGAGGCACGCTTCAGCGCATCGTAAGCGTCGGCATAGACACTGCCGATTGCCTGCTGAACCTCTTTGGCTTCGTCAATCAGCCGCATCATTTCCCGCACAAGAATGTTGCGCTTGCGGTCCATCAGATCATAGCCGAGCTTTGCAAGCTCCAGCGACTTTTTGGTATTCATTAAATTTGCTTTGGTCGGAAACACCTGCTGTGCCATGCCGTGTTCACCTCCTCAAGAAAGGTTCAAGAACTCAAGGGTTGCTTATTTGTCGTAATATTCGTCAAGGATTGCGTCGTCCACACGATCAAGCTCGTTGCGCGGAATCATACGCAGCAGCTTCCAGCCGAGGTCGAGCGTTTCTTCAATCGAACGGTTGTCATTCCCCTGCCCCAGAAACTCTTCATCAAACGCTTTGCCGAACGCCATGATCCGTTTGTCGCTGGCAGACAGTTCGTCTTCGCCAATGACCGAAGCGAGGGCTTTTGCGTCCTGCACCTTCGCATACAACGCAAACAGCTGGTTCGCCAGTGCGCTGTGGTCCTTGCGGGTAAAGCCTTCACCGATGCCGTCCTTCATCAGACGCGACAAAGACGAAAGCACGTTCACCGGTGGATAGATGCCCGTTGTGTCAAGACCGCGGTCGAGCACAATCTGTCCCTCCGTAATATAGCCGGTCAGATCCGGAATCGGATGTGTAATATCGTCGTTCGGCATTGTCAGAATCGGGATCTGCGTGACCGAACCTTTGGCAGTATTGATGATTCCAGCCCGTTCATAGATTGTGGCAAGATCAGAATACAGATAACCGGGAAATCCCTTTCTGCCGGGGATCTCTCCTTTGGAAGACGAAAACTCCCGCAGCGCTTCACAGTAAGACGTCATGTCCGTGAGGATAACAAGAATATGCTTGTTCCGTTTAAACGCGAGATACTCCGCGGCAGTCAGCGCGCAGCGCGGCGTGATAATACGCTCAATGATCGGATCGTTGGAGACATTGAGGAACATGACCACGCGATCCATAACGCCGGCAGCTTCAAACGACTGACGGAAATAATCCGCCACGTCGTTTTTAACACCCATCGCCGCAAAGACGATGGCAAAATCGTCGCTGTCAGCAATCGACGCCTGCCGCACAATCTGCACTGCCAGCTCGTTATGCTTCATGCCGGAGCCGGAAAAGATCGGCAGTTTCTGTCCGCGAATCAGGGTCGTCAGACAGTCGATGGACGAAATGCCGGTTTTAATGATATCGCGCGGATAGACGCGTGACACCGGATTCATCGGCTGACCGTTGACGTTTCCCATCTCCTCCGGATAAATGTCGCCCAGTCCGTCAATAGGACGACCGAGACCGTCAAACACGCGGCCCAGCAGTTCAGGAGAAAGCGGAATTTCCATCGGTTTTCCGGTGAGTACAGTGCGTGTGTTGACCATGGAAAGCCCACGGGTACCTTCAAAGACCTGCAACGCCACCTTGTCGCCTTCTATGGCAACAATACGACCTGTGCGTTCGGTACCGTCGTCCAGTTTCAGATGGACCAGTTCTTCGTTCAGAGGGTGCTGCACGCCTTCCAGAATGACCAGCGAGCCGTTCAGTTCGCGCAGTCCGCGATGTTCTGTAATCATGGTACCCCTCCTTATTTCCGAAGATAGCTGCCGAGCACGGTGTCAATCTCTGTGATATAATCGTCGAGCATTGCAAGATTGTTGTTCGGCACGTCATATTTAATCTTGGTCAGTTTATCAAACAGACCGGTTTCCAGCAATCGCGCAATAGGAACCTGCAGCGCTACGATCTGCTGACATTTATGATACAGATGCAGAATCACGCGCATCATTTTTAACTGCTTTTCCGGCGGTACAAACGTGTCGTCAGGATGGAACGCGTTCTGCTGCAAAAAGCCAACGCGAATAACACGGGCAATTTCAATCGTAAGCTTCTGATCGTCGGGAAGAACGTCTGCACCAATGAGTTTGACAATCTCCATCAGAGAAGACTCTTCATACAAAATGGAAGAAAGCTCCTCGCGGCAGCGCATGAAGTCTGCGCCAACTTCGTCGTGATACCACTGTTCAAGTTCTCCCAGATATTCACTGTAGGAGCTCGTCCAGTTGATTGCAGGATAATGACGCGCATAAGCCAGCGCTTTATCCAGTGCCCAGAAGCAGCGCGTGAAACGCTTCGTGTTCTGCGTCACCGGTTCGGAAAAGTCGGAGCCCTGCGGCGAAACAGCGCCGATGATCGTCACCGAGCCTTCCCCGTGAGACAGAACTTCCATATAGCCGGCGCGCTCATAAAACTCGGACAAACGCGACGGCAAATATGCCGGAAACCCTTCATCCGCCGGCATTTCCTCCAGGCGACCGGAGATCTCACGCAGCGCTTCTGCCCAGCGGGAGGTAGAATCTGCCATGATGGCGGTATGGTATCCCATGTCGCGGTAGTACTCGGCAAGCGTGATGCCGGTATAGATGGAAGCTTCACGCGCCGCCACCGGCATATTAGATGTGTTGGCAATCAACACCGTGCGCTCCATGAGGGATTTACCGGTACGCGGGTCAATCAATTCCGAGAATTCCTGCAGCGCCTGGGTCATCTCATTTCCGCGCTCTCCGCAGCCGACATACACGATAATATCCGCGTCGCACCATTTGGCAAGCTGATGCTGCGTCATGGTTTTTCCGGTGCCGAAGCCGCCGGGAATGGCAGCAGCGCCGCCCTTCGCGACAGGAAACAGCGTATCAATCACACGCTGTCCGGTAATCAGCGGACGGGACGCAGGCAGTCTTTTTTGTACCGGACGCGGAACTCGGATCGGCCAGCGTTGGCAAAGCGTCAGTTCGTGCCGTTTCCCATGTTTATCTTCAAGCACCGCGACAGTGTCGTTGATATGATAAGCGCCATCCGGTTTCACTTCAATGATTTTACCAGACAACAGTGGAGAAAGCATGATCTTGTGGGCAATGGCAGGCGTCTCCTGCGTTGTGGCATAGACTTCGCCGCCGGAAAGAACGTCGCCTTCTCTTATGCAAAACCTAACATCCCACAGTTTATCTGTATCAAGCGCACTGACGGAAAGCCCTTTACTGATAAACGCGCCGGATTGCGCCTGCAGCGCCGGCAGCGGACGCTCGATACCGTCAAAAATGTTCGTCAGAATACCGGGACCGAGCAGCGCACAAAGCTGACTGCCGGACCCTGCAACCGGTTCACCCGGTGCAAGTCCCGCGGTCTCCTCATAAACCTGAATGGTCGTTTTTTCCGTATCGAGTGAAATCACTTCGCCAACAAGCTTCTGCGTACCGACATAGACCATTTCCAACATGGACAGATCGGTTTTGCCCTGAATGGTGACAACGGGACCGTTGATGGAATAAACCTTGTTTTCCTGGTGCATCAGTCACCCTCCTTTGGCAGGATTGAAAGACCGCAGCCGGACAGAAATTCCACACGAGCTGCATCCAAGCGGCTTTGAAAAGTGTCGCTCAGACATACGCTGCCGTCGGCAGTTTCAACGCGTGCGAGTCCTATCCGGTTTTCATTGTCCACCAACACCTCTGCGGCGGAATTGATCGCACCGGCAAACACTTTCGCTTTTTCAACATCTTCAGCGCGAACAAACAGTCTGACGTCTTTGTTTCCGATTGCCTGCAGCAACGATGTAATACAGGAATGCAGCAACGCCTGATAATCCTGCGTATTGGCAAACGCAGAAAGCTGCGCTTTTGCGCGGTCAAATACGTCCGCAACAATCTCTTCGCGGTGCTGCGCCGCCTGCTGCTTGCGCTTTGCACCCTGTCTGGCAACGGCGCCGTTCGCTTCGCGCTGCAGCCGACCTTCGGCATAGGTCATGCGCTCTTCAAGCTCTTCCTGTGCTTCGGCGCGAAACGTTTCCAGCTGCGTGTTGGAGATTTTTTCCGTTTGTTTCTGGATTTTTTGAACGGTTTTTTCCGCTGTGCGGTTAATCTGCGCGGAAAAGCGTTCCAGTTTATCGTTTTGATTCAGCATAGAATCACCTGCTTTACTGGTGAGGTTTAGACTGCCGTACCAACAGCAGCCGCAATATATCGCGTGATGGCATCGGTATCGACTGTCGGGTTAGCCATATCCGGAATCTCGCTGACCAGCGTTTTCGCATCCCGCTTCATTTCGTCAATACGAGCCGGATAGCGCGCAGAAAGCGAACGTGTAACAAGAATCACGGCGATGTCCTGACGCTTGGAGAGCTGTTCGAGTGCGGCATCCAGCGACGCTTCGTCTGTAATGAGGCAGCCGTCGATTCCTGCAAGGCGCAGCCCGGTCAGCGTATCGTTATCGTTTGAGAGCAAAAACAGCTTCATCTTACACTTTATTAAGAATCAGGATGGAAATAACAACGCCGTAAAGCGCAATGGATTCACCCAGCGCAACAAAGATCAGGCTCTTACCGAAGGATTTCGGATCTTCACTTGTTGCGGCGATGGCAGCCGGTGCGCCGGCGGCAACGGCAATACCGCCGCCGATACCGGAGATTGCAGTAACCAGTGCAGCAGCCAGCAGCCCGAGACCTTTGGAATTGCCACTGTCTGCTGCCGGTGCGGCAGCTTCTGCGGCAGCGTCAAGTGTCTGTGCGTTTTCAGCTGGCGCAGCAACAGGCTCGTCGGAAACAGCCGAAACGGCAAAGGCACAAACGGAAACCATGACGATCAGAATCAGGAACGTTGCAACATTGACGCGCATCACTTTGCGGACAGATCTGCCCTGCATGCGCTGTCTGAACGTGTAATAGGCGGAAAACATCAGGATCAGAGCGGGAACGATGATCAATGCGGCGGTGAAAAAGGTTTTCATGATTAACTCCTCCGTTACAATAAGTTTTAGATTAACGCGATCAGGCGCGTTTGAATTTCTTTTCAAGATAGGTTTGCAGCTTCGCTGCCTGGAACACACGACCCTCGCCTTCATAAAAGCGCGAGAACATTTCGTAAAACTCAAGGCGCAGTCCCTGAATACCGGAAAGCAGACCCTCCAGCGCCACGACAAGCGCGTTGCCGAGAACGATGACAATGATTCCCTTCACACTTGCGGGGTCACCGGCCAACGTGAAGACCACCATCATCATGGACGCGTGAACAATCACAAATGCACCGACACGCAGGAACGAAACGGTGTTGCTGAAATAAGACAGAATATATTCAATCGTTTCAAACAGATTCTGCATCAGATAGTCGGAAATACTTTCGGGTTTAACAAAGCGGTGTTCGTCGATGGAACCGGCAATCATCTCTTTATTAAAGAGAATCAGCAGACCGACAGCTAACAGAATTGCCGCAACACCTGACGGGATCAGCTGCTTGTGCGACATAAACGCATATGCCAACGCAGCGGCGCTGAGATAAACAACAATACCGGTCAGTCCGTTTTCGGAAAACAGCGCAGAGCCGAATTTCTTTTTCTTGATGCAGGATACAATGTTCAGCAGCATTGCAACCACAACAAGCGTGACGCCGATCGCAATGGCGAAAAGCAGTACCGTGTTGATGGATTCCATGACCGACAACGGTTTTCCTGCCCAGCCGAGCTTGTGATACAACGGATCGAGCAGTTCTTCAAAGCCGAACACCGATCCGAACACGAAGCCGAAGATCATACTGCTTGCGCCGCAGGGAATCAGGATTTTGCCGAGATCCATCCCCTTCTTTTTCCACATCAGAAGCCCGACGAGAATCAGAAGCAATCCCTGTCCCAAATCTCCGAACATGATACCGAACAGCAAGGTATATGTAATGGAAACAAATGCCGTGATGTCAATATCGTGATAGCTCGGCACGCCGTACATTTCAACAAAGTATTTAAACGGACGGAATGCAACAAAGTTTTTCAGTCTGGTCGGCGGCACGAGTGCGCTGTCTTTTTCGGGATCCTCAATTTCCACAAGGAACTCCGGATACTTCAGCATCTTATCGCGCAGGAAGTCTTCTTTCTTTGCCGGAATCCAGCCGGTAAAGAACACGCTGTTTTCGTGTGCCACCGCATAACGCCGCAGCTCGAACACGTTGGAAAGCTGCTGCAGTTTGTTGTACAGCGCACGAATGTGTTCGCCTTCTTTTGTCCAGATTTCATTGACCTGTTCACTCAGCTGCTGCTTTTGCGCTTCAATAATTCTGATGTTTTCATACAGGGAGTCAACGATTTCCTGTGTCGTACCCACTGCGGAAGGAATCACCAGACGGTCAAAATGCAGCGCTGCAAAAATCTTGTCAACGTCCGCTTCTTTATCCTTCGGCGCAAAATAACAGCCCCAATAGCCATTATCATCTACCGATGCAGGCACGAAGAGAATATAAGGATTGTCGCCGTAGCCTTTTGTCAGTTTCAGATAGCTGTCTTTCGGCAGATGTCCGAACTGTGCGGAGATAAACTTACAGGAGAAAATCTCCTCCAGCGGAATACCGATACCGGTAAAATGACTGTACTTTTCAATTGCAGCGCGGCACTCGTCAAGCTGATCGTTCAGCGCATTGTTTTGTGCCACGGCGTCTTTCAGACGCTGATCGAGCCCTTCAATATAGTCACGGGTCTTGTCGTCGATCACGGTGCCCTTCAGCGGTTTGCCGGCTTCCAGGTCAATGGAAAACTGGTTGGCCAGTTCTCTGACGGCTGTCAGCGTGGACGTATACGGGTTTTCCTCCGATAAGGGCGTGTAGCCCATCGTCGGCGATATGGCGTGCTGCGCGGGTTCAGGCTGGAAAAAGCCGTCTGCGCACAAGGCTGTAATCAGCCTGTTCAGCTGCGTGAGCGGTCCGCTCGCCATAACGAATTTCATTTTTTCAATTGCCAAAAAATACCACTTCCTGTCGGCTTGCGCCATGAAGTCTGCCCGAAGGCAGCAGGTTATCCAGATAAAAACACTTATAAGATCAGGTTTTGCTCGATCACCTGCGGGGAAACGCCGAATTTGATCCCTTCGATGATCCGCACGAGATTGCGTGTTTCGATACGGGAAAGCTGTAAAAAGCAGAACATCACGACGCTCGGATAGGACGAAAAACGGATCTCTCTTGCACAGTAATCATAAAGACTTTGTTCAAGCTGATATTCGATGCTGCGTGCGCTTTTCGGGTCAAACCAGCCGCGATAGGCGCTTTTTTCAATTATGGCCGCCACATCCGCGACACTTTCCGCTTCGGCCAGCGCTTT
>JAEEGL013735223.1_pt1 | contig 17592 bp, 13 predicted proteins | sample 9134231 | NCBI WGS metagenome assembly JAEEGL01 (sample SAMN16246548, study PRJNA631951) | gut metagenome | biome: gut microbiome; feature: rumen; material: fiber-attached | host: Bos | place: Iran: Karaj | collected 2018-10 | reverse complement strand
ATGTAGGGAATGACTTCTTCTTTGTCTATCCCGAGTGCATATGAAAACTCTTGGGTGATTAGTTTCTCCGCAGTTGTGAGAGTTCTTTCATCGCACAGGTACAATCTTTTCTTTATGCTTTCTGCATCTCTTTTTTTGTTTACAAGGACTTTGTATACATACAGAATGTCTTCAACAGGCCCCATAGTCATAACCTTGTTGAAAACCAGAGCTCTTTCTTTTCCGTCATCTATCCATTTCACGTCTTTTGATTCGACATTCTTGATGGCTTTTTCGACGCTCTTTTTGTCTATTGTTTTTCGCATGAAATTTTCAATGCCTTCCAAGTCCTTAGGAACATAGTAGCTGGATTTTAGACCTTCTTGCTGTTTGAGAATGTAGTATGTCTTTACACCGGCACCAAAATCTTGGTCTATGATCTCGGATATGCAACACAAGCCATTATTCTTGTATATTACGAAATCTCCGATTTGGTATTCGGTTTTGGCTAAACTCATAACAGCCCCCTTTCTCTAAATACAATGCCTACTTCCTATGGCATAATTTTACCATGTTTTGTGATTCTTTGCAAATCAAAAATGGTCAAAAAAGCCAATTTTGTGGTCAAAAAGCGTTTTTTTTGTCCATAAAACTGTATTTTTAAATTATATTTACTTTTTATTGTTTTAAACACTAGCTTATGATATAATCTATGTGCTAATTAAACGGAGGCTATTTATGGCGAAAAGAATATTAACAATTGTTTTAGCAATAGTATTTGTAATGGGTATTTTCCCGATTGCAGCATCAGCGGTTGATGCATCAGAAGATTTGAACATCTCTTCTTTGGACAGAGACTATAAGAAGTATGATCCTATTCCGCTTCTGATTGTCGTTATGAGTTTTGATGCTGATGGCGATGGAGAAGATTCTTACAAAGCCGGAAAATCTACCACTACAAGAACAAGCGACGCTTATGGTGAACAGTGGGCATATTCTAAGGAAAGTCACTGGGCACAGATTTGTTTTGGTGATAATGGAAAAACAATGAAGAATTTCTACAAGTGGCTCTCAAATGATAAGTTCTATTGGGTACCGGTTGAAGAAACAAGCGGCGAAGCAAACAACGGTGTTGTTTATGTTACTATAAATCAGAAACACCCACATGCAATAGCAGGAAGTCATACTTCTGTTTACGGAAATGAGAGATACACAGCTCTTAGAGAAGCAGGAAAGTATGTACAATTTTCCAAATATGACAAAAACGGCGACGGATACCTGGATTTCACTGAAATGTCATTTGTATTTGTCGTCGCAGGATATAACTCCAAATTTACTTCAAGTGCTTTCAGCTCTCAGCGTTGGGGAGAGAACTGTTTTGAAGTCTCCAACAGCAGCGGTTCAGTTGAAGTTGACGGAGTAAAGATGCTTAATGGTTCAAGAAACGGAAGATTTGTTTACGTTGGCGAATACCAGTCCACAAACATGCCGATCCAGTTTGGTACAATTGCTCACGAACTCGGACACGTTCTCGGCGCTAAAGACCTCTATACATACTCTGGTTATACATGGTGCGGAGGACCGGGTGAAAATGCACTCATGGGCGGCGGATCAGGAAACCGTTACTCAGGCGAACAGACAGGAACATCTCCTTCAGCTCACGATCCGTATTATCTTATTGACTACGGATTCCAGAATTACACTGTTGTTTCTCAGGATGGAGAATATACACTTTATTCAAGAGACAGTTCTGAAGGCGATTACAATATCATCAGAATCAATACATACAGTGAGAAAGAATACTACCTCATTGAAAACAGATATTTAAATGGAACCAGCGCTTATGATGCAATTGACGGAAGCTGCAAATCAGTAATGATTTGGCATGTTGATGAAAACATTATGGATTCAACAAATCTCCCGAACTGCTATAAGAGCACACCCCACGCTCCGGGTCTGACACCTCTATATAACAATGGTCAGGTAGGCGGCGCTAACGGAAATGCTTGGGCATCAGGCGAAGTATTTGACTGCAGAAATTATAGATTTGCTGGTGCCGAAACATGGTATTCTTCCATGGATGATGAAGATGCTGCAAACTATAACCTGAAAATCGAAGTCATTTCTGCCCCCGGAAAAGAAATGAAAATTAAAGTAACAGGTGCTCCTCACATTGGTCCTTACGTTTTGGCTACATGTCCTAACAACAGCACAAATTCAGTTACGATAAAAGGCCGTATAGTTAACCTCAATGCGGGTACTTTACAGAGTATGAGTTGCAGCCTATACAGCGATGCAAACAGAACAAAGCTTGTTGAGACCAAAAACATTGTTCCTAACGCCGATGGCTCATATGAAGTGGTTTTTGAAAGTCTGGCAGAAGATAAGGCTTTCTACTATGATGTTGTCACTACTTCAACAGAAGGCGTTACACACAAGTCAAATAAAGCATTCACAACTTCCAGCAAAAATGTAAGAACAGATAGTTATATCGTTTATCTCAACAATGTTCCATACAGATCAAGAGCGTTTGAAGTAGAAGTCAAATTGGGACAAACTCTCAGTTATTCAGTGCCTATGTCAAAGACAGGTTATGTGTTCTGCGGATGGTACTACGATGAAGCGTTTACTCAGAAATATGACATGACTACTACAAAAACTGATACTGATCCTGTTTACCTCGACGGAAAATTCGTTCCGGAATCCGAAGCAGTTGTTCTTAAAGTTGTAGGCGCAAAAGTCACATCAACAGTATTCGGAATTGAAGCAGGCGAGACATTTGATGAGATTGAAATTGCTGACAAACCCGGTTATACATTTGTCGGTTGGTTCTCGGATTCAGATTATCAGACAGGATTCAGCTTCTATGATCCCGTCTTGGATCCGGGCACATGTACAATTTATGCTCTTTGGGAAAGCAATGATCCTGTAGAGACAAAAACAACAACAAACACAGAAACTCAGCAAGAAGTAACAACAAACGACGAAACTACAACAGGTAATACACCTGCTGAAAACAAGGGAATGTCTCCTGTAGTCATAGTTATCATAATCGTGGCAGCTGTTGCGGTAGTTGCAGTAGTTGTTGTACTTGTACTTAAAAAGAAAAAGAAATAAGATATTGAAATAACTCGTATTCACAGGGGACGAAATCATCATCTCCTGTGAAAACTTGTGTATATAAGAAAAAACTGATTTTCAGAAGGTAACATTTGATGTATAAATTGGTCGCATTTGATATGGATGGAACAATAGGGAATACTTATCCCAGCTTTTTCAGGTCAATTCAATTGGCTATGGAAAAGAACATTAAGGGTGAGTGTTCTATTGACTACATCAAATCTTTTCTTGGAATCAGTGATGTTGGAATGATAAAAGCAATGGCCAAGGAAAAATGGGAAAAAGTGTTCCTTGATTATGTAGATTTTTACAGACAAATAAATGACCCTGCGCCTGTATTGTTCGATGGCATGAGAGATTGTGTTCTCGAGATAAAAAAGATGGGCATCAAACTGGCTCTTGTGACCGGAAAATGTCCTAAAACATGTGATATCACTTTGGAAAGATTCAACATGAAGAATGTGTTTGATGTTATAAAGACAGGTGATGAAACAAGGAATGTGAAACACGATTCTTTGATGGAAATCAAAGAAATGTTAATAATGAAAGATTCGGATGTCTGTTATGTAGGTGACGACTTGTCAGATATAATTGAATCAAGAATGGCAGGTTACACCTGTTATTCGGCTGCTTGGGCAAAAGATAGGGAAGAAACTGAAAAACTCGAACAGGAAAACAAAGGCAAGGTTTTTTATAATCCAATGGTTTTCACAGAATTCATTCTGAAAGAATTAAAAAATTAAGATACGGAGAAAGAATATGAAAATAGCAAAAATTGAAATGGAAAATGGCAAGACAATGACTCTCGAGCTGTATCCTGATAAGGCACCTATAACAGTTGAAAATTTCGAAAAACTTGCCAATTCCGGTTTTTATAACGGCGTTATTTTCCACAGAGTCATAAGCGGCTTTATGATTCAGGGAGGAGATCCAACAGGAACAGGAATGGGTGGACCGGGCTGGACAATCAAAGGAGAGTTCTCCTCAAACGGAGTTCCAAATGATTTGAAACACAAAAGAGGAGTTATTTCCATGGCCAGAACAAGTGTACCTGATTCAGCAGGCTCACAGTTCTTCATAATGCACAAAGACGCATCTTATCTCGATGGTCAGTATGCAGCTTTCGGTATGATGACAGATGGATTTGATGTTTTGGATGAAATAGCATCAGTAAAAACAGATTACAGCGATAAGCCATTGCAAAAGCAGGCAATCCGCTCGATAACAGTTACTGAAGGATAAGAGGTTTTTATGGAAAATTATGATGTCATAATTTTGGGTGGAGGCATAGGAGGCCTATTGGCTTCTTACAGGCTTAAAACTTCAAACAGCAAGCTTAAAGTGGCTATTCTTGAAAAAGGTGCTTTTCTTGAAAAGCGCAAATGTCCGGCTTCTGCTGAAAAGGGATGCCAAAAGTGTAAGATATGTGCCATAACTAGCGGATATGGCGGAGCAGGTGCCAGAAGTGACGGAAAACTCAATTTGGGTACTGCTTATGGCGGAACTTTAGGAGAAGAGCTCGGTGAATTGAAGGCAATGCGCTATATCAACGAAGTGGATAACATTCTATCTACTTTTGCTGACCTTGATGAGCACAATAAACCCGACTATCCTGAGATGTATAAATCAAATGAAGAGTTGAAGACTCTGTGTCTGCAGAACAATCTGAGACTTCTTGATATGAATGTTAGACACCTCGGAACAGACAGAAACTTCAATATCCTGAAGAACCTTATCAGAGAGCTCGGCAATCTCGGTGTTGAGATGAAGTCATTGTGTGACGTCAAAAAAGTCACAAAAACTACTAATGGATTTGTGGTTGAGTCAAACACAAAGACTTTTGAGTGCAAAAAGCTGATTATTGCAGTAGGAAGAGGCGGAGCTAAATTCGTTTCAGATTTTTGCAGTGACTTCGGTGTTCAATTCGATTCAAACGCTGTGGATATAGGCGTTAGAGTAGAGATGAAAGATGCTATTTGGCGTCATTTCTCATCAAAGATATATGAGCCGAAAATCCTTTGCAGAACCAAGACATTTGAAGACAGAACAAGAATGTTCTGCTTCAACCAGGGCGGTCATGTGAGCGCTGAAAACAACAATGGTGTCATCACAGCAAACGGACACAGTTTTTCTGATCCTGCTAAAAAGACAGACAATTGTAACTTTGCTATTTTGTCAAGCATTCACTTTACTCAACCTTTCAATAAGCCCACTGAATATGTTGAATCAATATCCAAACTTGCCAACAGCATCGGTAACGGAAATGTTTTGGTTCAGAGATTCGGCGACTTAATTCGAGGCAGAAGAACAAACGAGCACAGACTCAGTCAGAATTCTGTCATTCCGACTCTTAAGGCTACACCGGGTGACATATCTCTGGTATTGCCTCACAGAATATTGACAAACATCGTCGATACAGTCTATGCCCTAAACAGTGTTGCTCCTGGCACAGCTAATGACGACACATTGTTCTATGGTTGTGAAGCTAAGTATTATTCATTGAAACCAATACACAAACCGAATTTTGAAGTCATGGACAACGTTTATATTATCGGTGACTGCAGTGGAATAACAAGAGGATTGTCACAGGCAGGCGCAATGGGTATATATGTTGCTGATGATATTATTTCAAGAAAATAGTAATGTATAATATTTATGGTCAGACTCCTGGGTCTGACCATACTGGTATCTGATATATTTTTGCAAAACTTGAATAGTAGCGTTACAAACTGTAAAATGTAAAAAAACGGGAGGCGATTATGGATATTAACAGAATTACTAATTACGCAAGACTTATTGCGACAATAGGTATAAATGTACAAAAAGGACAGGAAGTTGACATAACTTCCGAAGTTGAACAAATAGATTTTGTAAGGATATTGGTTAAAGAAGTATACAAAGCGGGTGCAGGTAAAGTTAATCTTATTTGGACGGATTCTGCAATAACAAGACTGGATATAGAATATGCTGATGTTGAAAGATTGTCACATCTTCAGTCATTTGAAAAAGCAAGATATGAGTTTAACATGGAAAAACATCCCGCGAGAATATACATAGACAGTGAGGATCCTGATGCACTCAAGGGAATAGATCAGGAGAAATATGGGAAAATTATATCTTCAAAGGGCAGGGAAATCAGAAGTTACAGGGATAAGTATGATGATTATTGCCAATGGTGCATTGCAGGTGTCCCGGGAAAGAAATGGGCAAAGAAAGTATTTCCTGATCTGAAGGAAGAAGATGCAATTGAAGCTCTTTGGAAAGCTATTCTCCAAGTGAGCCGTGCATACGATGGTGACCCTGTTGAAAACTGGAACAAGCACAATGATAATCTCGTCAAACACGCAAATAAGATGAATTCATTGAATTTGGCAAAACTCCACTATTATGCTTCTAACGGAACGGATTTCACTGTTGAGCTATTGGATGATGTATTGTGGGAAGCAGGAGGCGAGTTCACAAAGGAGACAAAGATTCCTTTCCAGCCCAATATTCCGACTGAAGAGTGTTTTACAACTCCTGACAGAACAAAAACAAATGGAGTAGTCTATTCAACAAAGCCTCTGAGCTACAGAGGGGAGATAATAGATGGTTTTTCAATCAGATTTGAAAACGGAAAAGCAGTTGAAGTACATGCAGAAAAGAATGAAGAATTGCTTAAAAACATGATCAATCTCGATGAAAACGCTTGTTATTTAGGCGAATGCGCTCTTGTTCCATACCATTCACCGATTAATGAAACAGGCATATTGTTTTATTCCACCTTGTACGATGAAAATGCTTCATGCCATCTAGCCCTTGGTATGGGATTTGATATGCTGCTCAAAGATGAGAGCAAATACGACACAAATGAGAAAAAAGTGGAACACGGAATCAATAAATCTATCGTTCACACAGACTTCATGATAGGAACTGATGATTTGTGCATTGACGGAATTGACAGAGATGGAAAAGTTCACAAGATATTTGTCAATGGCAACTGGAGCGAAGAATTGGACAGCTGATGCATGGTTATAACTAAAACATGTGACAAAAAGACAGATCTGAAAAATCTTTTGGCAGATCTAGGCTTTTCAAAGGATTATTCTTCGCTTCTGTTGAGAAAAAAAGAGAACATATCTATTAATGATAAGCCCTATGACAAAAACTACAATCTTGATTGCCAAGACGTAGTCAAAATATACATTGAAGATGAAAAATCTGATTATTCTGCTGTAAAAAAAGATATTGATGTCTTATTTGAAGATGAATATTTTATTGGTCTGAACAAGCCAAAGGGTTTAGCGTCTATTCCAACAAGAGCTCATTATGATGACAATTTGTGCGGAAGACTCAAATACTATTTTGAAAAAAACAATGAATCAAGCGGAATACATATTCTGAACAGGCTCGACTTTGAGACAAGCGGGGTAGTTGTTTTTTCAAAAAACAGGTTTATAGCACATTTAGTGAAGAGTTGCGATATTGAAAAGGTATATGTGGCAACTGCAATAGGTGTATTTGAACAAGAACACGGATTTGTGAATAAACCCATATTGAAATTGGATAATAACAAGAAACGAGTTATAGATGAAAAAGGAAAAAATGCAGTAACTGAATACAAAGTATTAAGTGAAAGCATCAATGAGAGTAAACTCGAGTTTATTCTTCACACGGGAAGAACTCATCAGATAAGGCTCCACATGGCTTCAATAGGTCATCCTTTGACAGGAGATAGCTTATACGGAGACGAAAAAGGAACGTTCGACTTGACGTGTAAATCTATCAAGTTCTTCTTTGTGCTGAACGGAAAAGACTATTCTTTTTCTGTGTTGACATGACAAGAATATTTTTTGTATACTGACTTCATACTGAGACAGGAGGTGGTATTATGCATTCAATAGAGAACAATAAACAGATTAATGATCTGAATATTCAAAACGGAACGAATTCAAGACCAGAAGAGTTTCCTCAATATAGCGAATATACACAGCAAAAAGAATACCACCAATTCAAAGAGAGGTCTTTCGTAAATGAAATGGGAATGACAGAAGAACTCAAGCCAAAAAAGGAAAAGAATTCTTCGCAAGAAAAGTCTTTGAAAATAGCAAATGTTTTAAGAAAAGTCATTTCCGCATTTGCCGTTGTGGTAGTCGCAGCAGTTGTTGCACCTGATATAGTTCCAATTTTATCTACCGCATCACCTGAAATCTATTATGCTTATGTTGATGTTCAAGAAGAATCAATCAGTTACTCAATCGGAGTAGAAGGTTATATAGAAGGCGACGAACTATCTGTCATTGTGTACAATGACTTTTTTAAAGATGAAAATATTGAAAAAAGTAAAGAGATATATGGTTACGTCGAAGGATTGAAACCAAACATGAGGTATAAGATCCAGGTAGAGTGTGCAGGAAAAGTTATTTTACAAAAAACTCTGATTACAGGTTCAGGTCAAAATATTGAGATGTCTTCTTCATCTTCTTCGCCTGAACAATCTCATCCCTGATTTGTATATATAGCAAAGACTTGAAAGGAAAAACAACATGGATAAAAACGAAAACAAAAAATCATCCATAACAAAGTGGATTGTACTGGGAATAATGTGTGCAATTACAATTGCAGCTTTCGTTCTCTCCGGTTATTTGTACGGAGCAGGTTCAGTATTTTACAACAATATTTCGACTAATGTTTTTGTAAATACTGTTTATCAGAAAATCCCTGCTTTTATTCGGACAATACAAATACTGACAATTGCATACCTTCTCAATTGGGGATTAAAAACAATTCTGATGAAATTGTTGTCAAAAAACAACAGAGCAAAAACCGTGACAACTCTAGTCACAAGTTTTCTGAAATATTTTATTGCCATTGTTGCGTTGCTTCTGATCCTTTCAGCGTGGGGTGCCGATACTCGTTCACTCATTGCAAGTGCCGGTATTTTGGGTCTTATTATAGGTCTTGGTGCCCAGAGTCTTATAGCTGACATATTGGCAGGAATTTTCATTGTTTTCGAAGGAGAGTTCCAGGTCGGAGATATAATTGTTATTGATGGCTGGAGGGGAACAGTCAGCGAAATTGGCATCAGAACAACTAAGGTAGTTGACTGGGGCGGAAACGTCAGAATTATTAACAACAGTTCCATTTCATCTGTCATCAACCAGACAAAGGAATTGTCAATCGCTGTTGCATATATTTCTATCGAGTATGGCCAACCTATACCGGAAGTCGAAATTGTCATCAAAAACAACTTGGAAAGAATCAAGAATGCTATTCCTGAAATCGTTGAAGGACCGTTCTATAAAGGTGTGGATAAATTGAATGATTCAAGTGTGGATTTGCTGTTCTTGGCAAAGTGTAAAGAAGAAGATCTTTATGGAGTTCAACGCGCCATGAAACGTGAACTCAAGATCATATTTGATGAGAACAACATCGGCATTCCATTCCCGCAGGTTACTATAAGTCATTTGGAAGAAAGAAACGCTTCAACCCAAACATCTGCGTCTAAACATGAGGCTGAACAATTTGCTAAAGAACAGCGAGATTTGTCCAAAGATCTGGAAAACAAAAGATCCTGATATACTGCAAAAGATTGAATAACAGTAATAAAAGACAGGCATGATTTCGGTCATGCCTGTTTTGATGAGCACTTGTAAAAAATACTTTACATATCTCTTTTCTTAATTATGTCTGAAACATCCTGCAGGGAAATGAATGCGGAATCATCAATTTCATGAACAATCTGTTTCAACTTGTTTATTTGAAAATGGTTAATAATGAAGTAAACGATTTCTTTTTCTTTTTTTGAATAGCCGCCCACCGCATTAACAATTGTTCCACTTGTTTTAAATGCATCCGACAAAGCATCGGAAATCTCAGATGCTTTTGTTGTAACAATCATAGCGCATTTGGATCTGTCAAACCCTTCAACGATGAAGTCGACCGTTCGTGATCCGACAAAGTATGTGACGATCGAATACAAAGGCAGAATCCAACTTTGAATTACTATTCCACAAACGATGTAGAGAATTGTGTTGAAAATGAAAACAAAAGTTCCTATTGAGATATTTGTTTTTTTGGCAAATACCACAGATAGTACATCTATGCCGTCTATGGCTCCTCCAAATCGAATAGTTATACCGCTGCCTATACCAGATATTAGACCTCCGAAAACTGCACATAGAAGCAAATCCGTTCCGGCTAACGGAGATACAAATGAAACATCTATCGGCAGAACATTCATGATCAGAAACGATGTTAAAGAATAGATAGCCACTGTAAAGACGGAGTAAATTGTGAAAGAGAGTCCCTGACGTTTAAACCCGAAAATGAAAATCGGGACATTCAGAGCAATCAGGAAAACGGAAAGAGTCAAGTATTCGGGTGTAACCTGGTCCAATAGCATTGACAAACCTGAAATCCCACTATCGTATAATTTGACTGGAAACAAGAAAATGGTTACTCCAAATGCATTTATTATTCCTGCTAATGTAAGGAAGAGAAAGTTGCGTATTTTCAGTTTTTCTTTTGCGTTTTTAATTAATTGCCTTTTTTGCATGTTGTTACATCCTCATATTACTATTATCTGCTGAAACATGGCATTGTTAATCTTTGCTGAGCGAATCGAAAATCGGCCAGGAATACTGCATCATGTATTCGCCTCTGAACATTCTTATTGCGTCGGGGTTGTTCTTCTTGTATTCATATGCATCACAATAAACATTGTCAACGTTAATATAGCACTCGTTGAACCGCTTGACAAAAACATCGTTAACTCCTGCGCTTTTCAGTGTCTGCTGTATGTCTGCAATAAGGTTGCGGCAATATGATTTATGGTCTTCTTCCCACAAGACAGCGTTGAGCTCATTAATGTTAACTGCGGCTCCTTCTCGATCGACAAGATAGGCAAACAATTCTTTTGATTTTTTTCTTGCGAATTTTAAGGGTTCGCCATCACAAAACACATCAAAGTTGCCAAAGCACTTTATTTGTAATTTTTTGTTTGATGTAACTTCAATAGGATAGCGGAGATTGTCGATTTCTTTTCTTATTTTTTCCTCATTTACAGGCTTGCTTAGATAACCTGACGCATGAAGCTGGTATGCACTGAGAGCGTATTTGTCGTACGCAGTGACAAAAATAATGTTTACTAGGGGATTTGAAGTTTTTAATAATTTTGCCAGTTTTATGCCATTGATTACAGGCATTTCTATATCCAAAAAAGCTATGTCGATTTTGTTTTGTTCAATATATTTACTTGCTTCGACAGGGTTTGAAAAACTTATGATTTCGCTTTCATCTTTAATAACTTTTTTAACTTCTGTCTCGAGACGAAGCAACTGTAGATTTTCATCATCAACTAATAGCACTTTCATGATTGATTCTCCTTGCTGAAAGTAACAACGATGTGTGATCCTTTGTCAATTGAACTGTCAACTTTGATATCTCCGTTGCACATTTTTTTGATGCGGAACCCAATATTATTAAGACCTACATGGTTATTGTCTTTGGGATCAAGAGATTTCGGGTCAAATCCGACACCGTTATCTATTATTTCAACCACATAGGATGATTTGTTTTCATATGACTTTATTGTTACGGTTCCACCCTCTAACTTTTTAAGTATTCCATGCTTAATTGAGTTTTCTACAAGTGGTTGAATGCTTAGAGGCGGAATATTAAAATCCGTTGCTTGCGTGTCATATATTACTTCAATTCTGTTTTCAAATCTCAGCTTTTCAAGTGCGACATATGTTTTGATATGTTGTAATTCATTATTGAAAGGAATCAGATTGGTTTCTGTCAAAGATTGAAGATTGTGGCGCAGGTATTCTGTGAAATTGTCAAGAGCTTTTTGTGCTTTGTCAGGATCTATGGTTATCATTGTCGAAATTGACGATAGGGAATTGTAAATAAAATGGGGTTGAATCTGAGATAGCATGATTTTTACCTGAGATTCTTTGATTTCTTGTTCCTGTCTAGACAGTTCCAGATTCTTTTCGATGGTCAAAAATACAAACAGACCCTCTATAGCTATAATAATGGATGCATATGCAATTGCATATCCCTTGAAAATGTTTTGGATAACTATTGCTACAAATGGTAAAAAACAGTAAATGGAAAAAGCTGTTTTTTCGCGTGCATTTAATTTCTTGTTAGACAACGTGACAGCAGCAATTATAATGAACATTATAAATTGATATCCCTGTGAAAGAACCATCAAATTGCTTCTTGTGTATACACCGTCTACAGAAGTAAAAAACATACCGGTAAAAATGTTTGCGATGTCTAAGAACAGGTAAACGATAAATAACGATACATTGATTGTTGAAATGATTGTATCTGTTTTTTCAGGCACATTGACATAACTGCTCATGTATCTGTAGAGCAACAGAACTTCTATATTGTTCATTATGTAGAACGTTGTGTAGAAAGTGATTATGTAGGTGTCGCTGACATATATTTGTTTGACAAATGTGAATATAAGATAAGTCAGAAAATGGATGATTGTGAAAATAAAGAAATATAACAAATCCATTTCATCTTTTCTTTTGTTCTTTTTAATCGCGACGCTAATTAAATGAATAGATAGGATTAATACCCCTATTATACATACCGTTGCATTGAACACAGTGTTGTTTTCCATAAAAAGCCAAGTGATTGTTGAATTTATATGATAAAAATAATCACTTTCTCCCTGATTAATTTACTTGTTATCCTTGTTTATTATTATACACATGCTGATTTTTTTTGTCAAAAAACATAATTTTAAAAAAATGTGCATTTTTGTTGCACGTTTGTGGCACAATAGTATATATAATATAGACAAACAAAAAACAATGGGTGATTTATGCTTGTAAGGGCGAAAATAACCTATTGAAAAAAAGAAAAGGCAGGATAATGCATATGAGATTTTTTAAAGTATTTGTTTCCGTATTACTTGCATTGATAATGCTGTCGACGCCTATTTTGGCAGCGCCGCGCAGAGTTAAATATGTCAGTGATGTAATTGTTGCTTTTGGAAATACTTATGATGAAGCCGTACAGTGGCTCAAGAGCAACGGATGGAATAATTATGTCGAAGCAGATTTGAACAAGAACAGTTCATCAATTTTTGACAAAGATAGAGCAGTAGTGCTTGGATACAGAACTACATACAATGTAGACGAAGCTATTACTGACTTAGCATTGATGAACATGGAAGGCGGATACAGCTATACATCTTACAATGACATGATTACCAAGAGGAAAGATGATTTGAAAATATTTGCCTCCGAGTTTTCAGCTGCTTTGCAAGAGTACAGAACAAATTATGTTAACGGCAATAGAAAAGCAATTGCTGCTTTCCACTTGTTGAATGAATTCATAGATGATGATACAGGTAAAAATGTAGGCACATTGTTTTTGAAACCTCTCAAAGAAGAGATGAACGAAAGTGAGTACGAAGCATTGACTGTTGCAGAGCGCAAAGAACATGCAGATTTCACAACAATGGCTCTTCAGGGTAATGCACTTGCCTTTTTAGCAATTGAACAGATTGTAGCTATGGCAACTGACACAAATGAAACAACATGGCTTGAAAGATTGTCAGAAATCGGACCAGATGGTTTGATAGATAAATATGTAGCAGATAAAGGTTTGTCAATTAAACAGGCACAGAGCGAGATAGCACTTGATTTCGGTGACACAGCTGATCAGATTCTTGCCATGTGGGAACCTTTGCAGAATGCAATCGCTCTCTATGAGTCATCAGGACTCACTCTGGATTCATCAACTGAAGAAATAAATGCTTTCTTTGAAAAATATCCGGGACTCAATGTTCAGGATTGGGCAAACGTGGCTTCATTCTACGACAAACTCTCAGATATGCCATATGGGGAAGATGAAACACTTCTTGACTTGTTTACATACACAAAGGAAGAGATGAGTGAAGATGAATACGGACAACTCTGTACAATCGCTTATGTATTAACACCCGGTCAGAAGAGCACATTTGGATTTTTGACACTTGCTCAATTCATTAATTATGGTGTTATGGGCAATGATAAAGACGTTTGGGAAAAGGCTGACAATGAAGCAATCGAAATTGCCAATACAGTATCTGAAGATGAAGGTTTAGGCGCAGGTTCTTCGGAAGCTATCAGCGTTTACTCTGGTGTTGACAGAACATTATTCCTGGGTGATATAGCATTGACAAGCGATGCAAAAAGAAAAGAAGCCAAATCAGAAACCAGTATTTATGATGGTAATATGTATGGGGTAAACCTTGTAAAACTCCGTAATATATTGTTTGGTGTTGGTATTGGTTGTGCTATCGGCGCCTTGGTAATTAATACTTTTGTTATACGTGCGGTAAAGAATTCTGTAGCAAAATACCTTACAACTAAGTTTTTGACCAGTGAAATAATGGGTGAAAAATATATTGGATTGCCTGGCTCACATGTGTCTACAAGTGCTGGTCTGTGGAGAAAGGTTGCAAAAGGGCTTAACATAGCAAGCGTGGTTATGTGCGCAGCAGGTCTTGCTGTCACAATAGCAGACCTTATTCAGTACTATGGAGAGGACTTTACACCAATTCCTGACAGAATTGTTGATGAGGTTCTTGTTGAAGGATCTTATGATACCAAATATGTTTTCTACAAAGTTGCTCCGTGCAACAGGGTAGAAAAATATGGTCAGAACAGTACACTTGGTAGCGATAATGATTTGCACGCAGATCTTGGAAAAGTATGGCTTTCACTCTATTATACAAAAGACAAAACTGCTGGCAAACCAATTACTGATGGATTTGTTGTAGACAAATCAAACAGTGTAATGGGATACAAACCATTGCATATGTTTGGTGAAGCAAGTCCTGTAAATCTCAGTGATCCTAAATGGTGTTACACTGATGAATTTATAGATATGTTCGGAACTAAAGGAACACAGCCAATATACGTTTATTACAGTGTAGACAATGATGCAACGTTGATTTCATCATCATTCTCAACCGGTGCAATGGCTCTTTCAATCGGAGGAGGCATCTTGGTAGGTGCTCTTGTGGGATTTGCAATAAGCGTTGCAATAACAAAGAGTAAAACAAAAAAGGAAGAATCTAAATAAGAATCGGTCGGAGGGAGGAAATACATTATGAAAAAAACATTAAAAAATATTGCTTTATTTATTCTGTGTTTATCAATGGTGATCTGCATGGCAGTACCATCTTATGCTGCCGGTTCACGTACAGAATACATATCTGAGATTAAAGTTGAAAGCGGCACAAATGGTGAAGCTTGCAAACAACTTTTGTTAAACGCGGGATATAAAATCCTTGATGCAGATATAAATGCGGATTCTAAAGTATCAACATACATTGGATACAAAACAACAACAGACCCGCAAAAAGCAATTACCGACATCAAAGTCATGAACATGAATGGTAAATATTCATATTCAGATTATGAAGTAATGCTGAAAAAACAAAAAGCAGCCATTGAGGAATCAATCGATGCACTCACAGAGTTGATTGAGGAGTTCAGAACCAATTATGAAGCAAACGATCTCACTGCGGTCAACGCGTATGAAGCATTGAACAGATTTTATAATGACGATGCTGAAATGTACATGGGCGACTTCCTGCTTGAATGCGAACTTCAGGCCGGAAAGAGAGAAGAACTCAGCACAGTATTCCTTCAGGGAAACTCTGAACTTATACTGGCCATCCAGCAGGCATTGGCATTGGGATCGGATTCATTGAGCAACACATTCATTGATCGTTTGCAGGATGTTGATTACGACAGCATGGTAGACGATTACACAGAGGAATACGGATCCAGAAAGGCAGCGGTACAGCAGCTTGCACTTGATTACGATGATGCTGCAACGAGAATTCTCGATTCGTGGGATGACTTTAATTACACACTGCAGAAAATCAAATTAAACAATTCGATTGTTTCCGCATCAGAAGAAGACGTTAAATCATTAAGTTCCAGCATGGAAGATGGTGAATTTGCGGTCAGTTTCATTGACAGTTTCATTTATTCTTACCTTGAAAGCATTGAATACGGTGAATCAACAATGCTTGAGTACTTCAGCAGAGATAGCGCAGATGTTGACATAGAAGAAATATATCCGCTGGTTGCGTCTCTTTCAAAAGGACAAAGGGACAATCTTTCCATCCTGAGCTTATACACCCTCGTAGAATGTGCGATAATGGAACAGATTGCCGATGAAAAAGCAAAACAGGGATACAGTGATTTCATCAAAGAAATGCCAACCGTATCTGTTTACAGTGGAGTTGACAGACAACTGTTCAACGGAGGAGTTGCTTTGACAAGCGAGGCAACGGATGCCGATGCAAGAAGTTCAAGCGGAGGCTGGCAGAAGCCGTTTGAAGCTGCAGAAAGATATTATTGGGCAATAGGACTTGTGACAGTCGTCTCAATAGGAGCATATATCGCTACAACACAAAGGATATCAAGTATTCTTTCAAAAATGACAGCGGCAAAAAAAATCACCGACGGCGAAGTTCAGATTTTTATCAATATCCTTACAAAGAATGATGTTATGCGAGCAAAAGAAGCGTTCGCAAGCAAATCCGCGAACTTCATAACAAGAAGATTCAATTATGGTGTCGGATACAGCAAAATCAGCACTTCTCTCGTAAATTTGCACCGTGTCGCATTTGTATTCTCAATTGTTATGGTGTTTGTCAACGCTGCACTTCTGGGATATGAAATACACAAATTAATTAAAGACGAAGATATCGAATATGTAAATATTCCTTTGCGAATGGTCAATTACGTTTCAGATGACAAATCCGGACACTACATAAAATATGATTGCGCAACTTCCGTTAACGGAGTCTGCAGCGATACCAATTCTTATACAAAAGATGAGTGGCTTGCACTTTACTATACAAATGATGCACAGGCGGGAAAGCCGATAAAAGCATCGTCACTTGAAGTGTTGAGCAGCAAAACAATACCTACAGGAAAAACTCCTGTCACACTATTCAACGAAGGAGCACTGTACAATCTCAGCAATTTTGCTAAACAAGATTCTTATCTTGTATTTGAACAGGATAATTTGTCACTTGCTGGTTCAGTATTTTCAAGTACAACATATGCTATTTGTTTTGGCGTTTCAATTGTTGCAGCATTTGCAATTTCTTTCTTGGTTGTGACAATTATTAAAAAGAAGAAAAACAAGTGATATAAAGAATAAGTTATCACTTGTATCACTATTTTTCAGTTATATCTTTTTGTTGGTACATAATACACAAAGCTTCGTCAATCTTTCAATGAATGATTGATGAGGCTTTGAGGCAATGTATTTGCAACAATTGTTTCGAGCAATAATACAAAAGAGAACAACAACAGAAAAACACACAATACAAAAGGAGACGGAGATGAAAAAAAGAATTGCATCGCTAATACTATGCATTATTTGCTTTGTTTCGATTTCTGTAGTTATAACAGTTCCGGCTCAGGCTGCAGGTGAAACCAGCATTGTAACACTTGACGGACAGCAATT
>JAEEGL011309851.1_pt1 | contig 17592 bp, 12 predicted proteins | sample 9134231 | NCBI WGS metagenome assembly JAEEGL01 (sample SAMN16246548, study PRJNA631951) | gut metagenome | biome: gut microbiome; feature: rumen; material: fiber-attached | host: Bos | place: Iran: Karaj | collected 2018-10 | reverse complement strand
GTTGACGGACGACTGCACCGATCACTGATCTGCGCTGCGGCGTTTCCCTGCGCGGCGCATGGCTTCTCGTCGGGTACAGCGTCCATCGCGTTCCTTGTCCCTTGCCCCTAAACAAAAAAACCGCCCGATGGGCGGCTTTTTTGTTTTCAGTTGTTTGCAATCTTTTCGGCACGCTGCGCCTGCAGCTCCTGCTGCATCAGATCGGTCGTTTTCTTGTTGAGCGGATAGAGCAGAATCAGCACGAGCATCAGCACAATCAGCAGCAGCTGACCGAGGGTCGCCACGTTATAGATGCCGTCAATCACTTGTTGCGACTGGGCGCCGATGGCGTTCTTGTCATACCCGATCACGCCGATCAGCAGCGGCACGACGGCGGCGAGCGCCTGACCCATTTTACGCATGAAGGTGAACACGGCGTAGTTGGTGGCTTCCTCGCGTTTGCCGGTGACCCATTCCTGATGGTCCACGATATCACCGCACATCGCCCAGACCTCCAGCACGACAAAGCCGATGCCGAGATTGATGAAGAACGCGAGCGCGATATAGACCCAGATATTGGTAAAGTGACCGAGCCAGCAGATCAGCGCCGCCACAGCGGAGATCAAAAAGCCGACAAGGCAGATTTCTTTTTTGCCCCATTTGCGGATCATCTTGTTGGCAAACGGAATCATCAGCGCCATCGGCAGATAGGAGATCACAAGATAGATCGTGCCGAAGCCGCTCTTCTGATAGAAGTCTTTGAACAGATAAACGTTGGCGGAGTTGATATACAGCTGAAGGGCAATCACAAGACCGCCGATCAGGCTCATCGTCACGAACGCGCGGTCCTTGACGATATCCTTGAGCGTAGACGTGATATGCACCTGTTCGTTGGAGATCTGCAGCAGCTCCGGACGTTCCTTCGTCCATCTGTAGGAAAGCACGTACAGCAGCATCATCATGACGGCAATGATGCACATGGCATAGAACAGGCGTTTGCCGTCCATCTGCTGCCCGTTGGTCATAACCAGGATCGGGAACAGCAGCTGCGGCAGGTTGCCGAAGCCGCCGCCGATGGCGCGGCAGACGGAGAGGTTGGAGCGTTCGTTTTCTTTATCAGTCATCACCATGGCAAGCGAGCCGTAGGGCACGCTCATCACGGTATAGATCATGCCATACACAATGTAGGTTGCGGCAACATAGATCGTGTTGAAGGTGAGATTGCCGGTAAAATGCGTATAGACCAGCACCGCCGACACCGCAAGCGGAAAGCCCGACCAGAGGATAAACGGACGGTATTTGCCGCCTTTCCCGGGCTTTTTGCGCTGCACGATGGTGCCCATCATCGGATCGTTGATGGCGTCCCAGATGCGGGCGATCCAGAAAATCGCCGTTACAACGGCGCCCGTGATGCCGAGAATGTCGGTGCAGTAGGTGGCAAGATAGGTGCCCATGACACAAAACGCCAGGTTGTTGGCGGTGTCACAGATGGTGTAGCCGATATAGTTTTTTGCAGACAGCTTTTCTTTCATGCTCTTTCGTCTCCTTTGCAAAGAAAAGCGGGGCTTGAAGTTGGTGCTTCAAGTCCCGGTGCGTGGTTTCGGTTATGCGACTGTTGTTTCGGAAATAAAGTCACCGTCGAAGCAGGAGCAGGAAACATAATTCTCTCTGTTGTCCGCGTCCTTGGCGTTCTTCTTTTCGATCAGCTTGGTCACGGCAATATACACGCCGACAATGGCAGCGGCAATCGCGGCAACGATGGCAACGATTTTGGCAATTTTCTTAAATTTCTCCATACTGGGTACCTCCGTCTGTTTGATTGGTTTTATTATAGCATTCCCCAAAAATAAAGTCAATCGTTTTTCGGAAAAAACGCACGCCGTCAATAGGTGATCTTATACTGATGGACAGCGTCGCCGTGCATCCGGGCGGTCACACTCATGACGTAGGAGCCGTTGGCGGTTGCGTCGGTAACGACCAGATGATGCTCCATCTGCGTGATGCGCCCGTCTTTGTCGAGCGTTGCCGTGATGGAAGCGTTGTCATACTGCACGGTCATCTCGTCGATTTTGGCAGCCGAGGGCAGCCCCATCGCTTCCACCGTCAGCACGTCCATGCACGCGCCGAGCTTTGCCGGCGGCGCAGACAGCGTTTGGGTATCGCCGCCAAGCGTCAGGTTCAGCGTGCAGCCGCCGTCCGCCGTAGGCGCTGCCGTGGCGCTCTTCACAGTTGACGGATCCAGCGAGGCGTTTTTGCCTGCCGGCGCGATCACAAAGGTTGCCGATTTGCCACTGGCGGCGTCGGACCCGCCGGAAAAGCTGTAGGTCTCCGGCGCCTTCTGACTGCCGTCAATGATCTTGTTGGCGAGCGAGCGCATGGACGAAGGGGTCATTTCATCGATGACCACCTGCAGCGTCTGGCTTTTTTCCAGTGTAAACGTCGGGGTGGCTTTCAGCGCGTTGACCGCATTGATATAGGTGCGGATCACACTGTTTTTATCCTGCGGAACCTGCAGCGCCGCTGTGGTAGACGCTTCGGTGGTGGTCGGCGTGCCGGTGGTCGGGAAGGTCGGATTGCTCTCCTCTGCCAGATAGTTGCCGTCAATCGTAACCGCAGGCAGCGTTTCGCTTGTGGTCGGCAGCGTGGTGCTCTGCGTTTCAGACGGCTGCGCGGCAGTTTCCGGCGCCGGTGTTTCCTGCTTGATTCTCTGCAGCCCCACCAGCAGAATGGTGGTGAAAACCGCCGCCGCGACCACAACGATCGCAACAAGCTGCAGCAGCTTTTTATTGGTCATACGGAATTCCTTTCGCTCAGCGTGTAAAGCTGTAATTGTAGGTCATGGAGGTATTGACGTTCACACTCGTCAGACCCATGCTCATCGTCATGGTGTAGGGATTGCTGATTTCCAGCGCGTCAAGCGTATAGTTGCTGTTGATGGTTGCCTTGATCGTGCTGGTGCCCACGTTGGCAGACGCGCTGCGGATGTTGGCGCTCTCGTTGGTCACAGACAGCAGATTGTCCGGCGTCACGGCGGAACCGACCAGACTCGGATGATACACCAGAGCGGTGCTCGTTGTTACGGTTTCGGGCTTGATCGTCACAGTCACCACGGTTTTGCCGCCGCTCTGGCTGACCGCAACGTTGGAAACGTATTTCTGGAAGGTGGCAAGATCGTGCTGGTTATACAGATAGGTTGCGCCGTCGGACGGCACAAGAATCGTCTGCAGCAGCGAGAAGCTGGTGCCCGTGGTGGCGGCTTTGCCGTCTTCCTCGGTTCTGACGGTCGCCTGCCCCGAACCGCCGTTATAGACGCAGGAAATCGTCTTTTTGGAATGGGTGTTTTCCGACTGTCCGAGCGCGGAAGCGGACGCCGTCTGTTCCGTCACGGCATTCAGGGTCACTATGCCGGTCTCCATACGGGTGTTGTTGACCGCCTGGGTCAGCATCAGGGCATATGCCTCCTTGACGCCTGCAGAGGCGCCGGAGGAGAAAGCTGGCGCCGCCTGAGTGCGGTAGGTCGTGTCGCAGCTGGTCAGATAGACGTTCTGCGCGGTGTATTCTTTATACGCCAGGCAGCTTGTGCCGGCGCTGTTGAGCGCATAGATGCGGAATTTGACGTTGCCGATCGCGCTCACGCGGATGCGCTGCTCGCTGTTCGGCGGGAGCCGCAGCGAAGCGCTTGTGCCGGACACGCTCATCTTGCCGATCCAGTCGTTGGTGTTGACCGACACTTCATTGCGCACTTCGTAGCGTGCGGCGCCGGAAACGGCAGACCATTTTGCCGTTGTTGTCTGATCGCTGCCCGCACTGCAGGAGACGGTCATATCGCCGGCGGTGAAGTCGGGCGACACACGGGCGTTCGTCAGCCGTTCACGCACGGTGACCCACCGGTTCGTCTTGCTGTCGAGCATCTGCACGGTATAGAACGCGCCGGAAACCTCGTCCCAACGGATCGTATAATTGCGTCCGTCTTCCGCAAGCTTCACGGTGATATTGCTGATCGGGGTGTTCGACGTCGGCAGATCGGTCGGCGTGGGCGGGGTTGTGCCGCCGCTCAGCGTAATCTGCACGGGTTCGGACGGGTTGGAATAAACGGCGTTGCTGCCGGAGCCGGTATAGGACCGGACATAGAAGCTGTAGGTCTTGCCGGCAGTCAGACCGGTTGCCGTGTAGCTGGTGGTTGCGGTCTTGCCGAGTTCCCGCCAGCTGCCGTCGTTGATCGACACGCTGTAGCCGGACACGCCGTTGAGACTGCTCCAGGTCAGCTTCACGCTGTAGGTGCTGCCGGAGGAGGTGTCCTGCGCCTGCAGGTTGTTCGGCGCAACCGGTGCGGTCGGCGTTACGGAACCGGCGTTGGTCTTGCCCTTGACTGCGTCGGAGAAGACGCCGACCTGGGCAATGCCGTTGTTGCTGTTGACCGCGCGCACACGGAAGGTGTATTCCGTGGACGCCGCAAGTCCTGTGACCGTATAGGGTGCAACGGCATTGGTATGGATCGTGACAAAATCGTTGCCGGAGGCGGAGCCGCGCTGCACCTCATAGCGCTGCGCGCCGCGCACGGTGTTCCAGTTAAGGACGATGGAATCCGCGCCGGAGGCTGCTGCTGTGACGCCGGTCACCTTGGCGGGCATTGTGGTCACGGTGATGACCGCCGGCAGACTCTGCGTACCGTTGACGCTGTTATAGATGCGCACGGTATAGGTGGAACCGGCCGTCAGGTTGCTGATCAGCAGCGTGGTTTTGCCGCCGGTGACGGTGACATAGGCAGGCACTGTTTTTTCTTCCGCGCCGTTTTCGCTGCTGGTAATCACGTAATCAGTCGTCGTGGCCGGGGTGTTCCAGCTGAGCTGGAACGACGTTTCGGAAACGTTGGAGGCCGCAAGACCCGAAACGGCGCCCGGCATCGGTTTTTCGGAGATCGGATCGGAGGGCTCGCTGTAGCACTTGATTCCCTCAAACACATAGTAAGCGCGGATGCGGTAGGTATAGGTCACGTCGGTGATCACGTCGCTGTCTGCAAACGAACACTCCGGCGTATTGCCGAGCACATGCCAGCTGCCGGCGACGAACTTGCTCACTTCGTAGCCTTCGGCACCCGCCACAGCCGGCCACGCCAGCGAGATGCCGCCGGTGGCTTTGTTGGCTTTGACGTTTAGCGGCTTTGCCGGCGCGGTCTTCGCAATCAGCGTCTGCTCCGTGCCGATGGCGCTGCCGTACAGCGGACGCACCAGAATCACATAGGCGGTGTTTTCCTTCAGGGACGAAACGGTCGCCTGCATCCGACCGTCGGTCAGCGTCTGCGCAGCGGAAACGGTATGCGCTGCGGTTTCGTCCAGCTCACGCAGCTCCACGCGGTAGCCGGTGGCGGTGGTGATGGGCGTCCAGGAAACGACAAGGGTGGTGCCGGTTGCGTTTTGAAAGCGCAGACCGGAGACCGGCGCCATCAGCGTGTGCGCCGTCACCTCCGCTGAAAACGCGCCGCACAGCTTGGAGCCGTTGACGGTGTGGTAAGCGCGGATTTTGAACCGGTAGTCCGACTGCGGCGACAGATCGCCGACGGTGTATGCGGTCGTTACGGAAGCGCCGATATAGACCCATTGGCGCTTGGCGTTGTTATATTGCCAAATTTCATACCCTTCCGCACCGGCAACCTTGGAAAAGCGCAGATTCACGGCGCTGTCGGTTGTGCCGGACACGACCAGTCCGCCCGCCTGCTTCGGCGCAGTCCGCACGGAAAGGTTGGCGGAAAACTGGGACGTATAGTTGCGGTCGTTGACCACGGTGCGCGCACGCACGGCATAGATATAATCTGTGGCAGCCTTGAGCCCTGTGAGCGCAAAGCTGGTCTTCGTGGTCTGTCCGATCTTTTTCTGGGTATTGGTGCCGACCTGATAGACAAAATAGGTTTTGGCGGTTGCAACCTTGTTCCACTTGAGTGTCAAAGAGGTGTCCTTGACCTTTGTCGCCTGCAGTCCGGTGGGCTTTGCCAGCGGCTGGGTGCGGGTTTTCAGCTCCTTATACGCGCCGAAAACGCTGCCCGCATAGGCGCAGACGCGGAACCGGTACGCAGTGTTCGGCGAAAGCTTCTTCACGGTATAGCTCGTTTTTTTCGTCGATTTGAGCACGTTGACCCACTGCTTGCCCACGTACTGCTGCAGCCGGTAGCCGGACGCGTCGGAAACACTGCTCCATTTGAGCGTGAGCGAATTGGACGTTTTGGAAGACGCCTTGAGCGTTTTTACCGTTGGGGCAACCGTTGCGCTGACAGCGGACGACACCGCACCGTAGGTCACGCCGCGTTTGGAGGTCTGATAGGCGCGCACACGGAACCGATAGGTTGCGCCGAAGCGCAGACCCGTCAGCTTGAAGCTTGTTTTACGCGTGACGGCAGCGCTCTGCCAGGAGCTGCCCGTATTCTGCTGCACTTCATAGCCCGAAGCCCCGGACACCTTTGACCATTTCAAGGTCACGGAGCTGGAGGTGACGGCGCTGACCTTCAGGTTTTTCACGGCGGCAGGCGCCGCAAACGCGGGCACCACGGTCGTTGCAACCAGCAGCAGGCACAGCAGCAGCGATAAAAAGACGTTGCGTTGTTTTTTCATTGGAATGCCTCCTTGTCGAAACTGTCCCAAAATAATACATCATAATCATAACATGCCGCGGTGTCAAAAAGCAATCGGTTTTGCAGATTATTTACAAAACAATCACGATTGCGCCACAAAAAGAAAAAGAGACGGGAAACCCCATCTCATCATCCGCAGCGTTTTATTTCGCAGCTTTGAGCATCAGCGCAGATTTTTTACGCGCAGCGTTGTTCTTGTGCAGCAGACCCTTTGCAGCGGCCTGATCGATCTTTTTGATCGCAGCTTTCACAAGCACGTCCTTGTCTTCCGCGTTCGCTTCGATCGCAGCGTTCGCTTTTTTAATTGCGGTTTTCAGCGCAGAATTGTTCGACTTGTTGCGAGCCTGTTTCGTTGCGCTGACGAGCACACGTTTCTTCGCAGACTTGATATTCGGCATCCGTGATACACCTCCCTTAAAAGCAATGGTAACTTGCGTCAATGAATCATAACACTTTTCAAAGAAAAATGCAAGGTTTTTTTGCATATTTGGATATACTTTTTGAAATGCGACCATAATGATACTACATTTTTGTTTATTTTTCAAGTGTTTAGGAGAGAAAAAATGATTTTTCGTACAGATCTTGCGCTCGAAAAGCAGGAAGCGCTTGCCGACGCCTCGCCGCGTGGCGTGCTGCACGCGGTGAAGGAAGAGGACGGCGTGCGCGTGACCACCATCTGTATCCGCAACGAAAAAGGCGAACAGGCGCTCGGCAAGCCCAAGGGCACCTATATCACGCTGGAGATGCCGACGCCGCTGACCGACAAGATGCTGCTCTCTTCCCTGCGGCGTGCGCTGTCGTGCGAGCTGCAAAAGCTGCTGCCGCAGGAGGGCACCGTGCTCGTTGCGGGTCTGGGCAACGAAAGCATCACACCCGACGCGCTGGGACCGCGGGCGGCGAAGTATCTGTTTGCCACGCGGCACATCAACGGCGAGATTGCGCGCGTGTCGGGCTTTGGCCATCTGCGTCCCGTGGCAGCGCTGGCGCCGGGAGTGCTGGGGCAAACGGGCATTGAAACGGCGGAGATCCTGGAATCCGTGGCGCGGGGCATCTCCCCTGCCGCCGTCATCGTGATCGACGCCCTCTCGTCGCGGCGGCTTTCAAGGCTGGGCACCACCGTGCAGCTGACCGACACCGGACTGTCCCCCGGCTCCGGCGTTGGCAACAAGCGCGCCGAAATCAGCCTGCGCACCCTCGGCGTACCCGTCGTCGCCATCGGCGTGCCCACCGTTGTGGACGGCGCAACGCTCATTGCCGACTGGCTCGACAGCTACGGGATCGACCCCCGGCGCGAACCGCGGTTTTCGCAGGAAAGCTTTATGATGGTCACGCCGAAGGAGGTTGATCTGCTGATTGACCGCGCGGCGCAGGTCGTCGCCATGGGTATCAACTGTGCGCTGCAGCCGACGCTCAGCGAACAGGAACTGCTGGAGCTTGTGAAATAACGCGGCATAACCTTGTCCTGCCCGTCATACACTATCATAGATTTGCGGAAACGGGGCATGGGTATGAGACACCATAAAAAAGCAGCGCAGATTTTCTGTGTGCTGGCGCTTTCTGCGGCATTTTGTGCGCTGCTTTGCTGGCAGCACACGGCGGTCCTGTCGCTTTTTTGCACCCTGACGGTCCGGCAGGCTTCGCTGCTGCTGCCGGCGGTATCTGCGCAAAGCGCACCGCAGCAAACGATCCCCGCCGAGGATACGACGAAGGCGCATTCTGCGCCGGACAGCACCCGGGACGCCGCCGCGGTACCCGCCGCACCGGAAGAAACCGCCGAAGCGGACCTGACGCAGACGCCGCAGGACATTCTTGCGCTCATAAAACACGCACAAAAAAGCGCCGCCGCAGACAAAAAGGCAGGCACGATCCGCTCCTTGACCTACACGAACGAGGGCGTGACCGACCAAAGCGGCGTCGTCAAAGTCAAGAACATCAACAAAACGAAGATCGATGTGGCAAAGCTGCTGCGCAGAAAGGCGGATCTGTCGGTCAACAAGCAAACGCCGTGCGTGCTGATTTTTCACACGCACACCACGGAGTCGTATCAGTATCTCGACCGCACGTTTTACACCGCCGGGTTTCCCACCCGCGACAGCGACCCCGGACGCAACATGGTCCGCGTGGGCGACGAAATCTGCGCACAGCTGGAGGGGATGGGCTTTGCCGTGATCCACGACACCGAAATCCACGACGCACACTACAACGGCGCCTATGAGCGCTCGCGCGCAGCGATTCAAAAATACAGGAAGCAGTACCCGTCGCTGCAGGTGCTGCTGGATATCCACCGCGATGCGATTCAGCAGTCGGACGGCACCAAGCTGAAGCCGGTGGCACAAATCAACGGCAAAAATGCCGCGCAGGTCATGATTATCAGCGGCTGCCAGGAGGACGGCAACGGAGTCACCGACTTTCCCGACTGGGAGCAGAACCTTGTGTTTGCGCTGCTTTTGCAGCAAAAAATGGAGCAGACCTTTCCCGGTCTGACGCGCCCGGTGTTCTTTTCGCCGCGGCGCTACAACATGCACCTGTCGCACTGCTCGCTGCTGCTGGAGGTCGGCTCTGATTCCAACACGCTCGAAGAAGCCGCCTACAGCGGACGTCTGATCGGGCATGCACTCGGGCTGCTGCTGCAGGACTATCTTTCGGAGGAACCATGAACCAAAATCTCAGACGTTTTCTGCTCATCGTCACGGTGTTTCTGTGTCTGCTGCTGATCTTTTACGGCGGCGCGCTGGCGGCCTACCGCACGGCACAGGTTTGGGGATGAAGGTGCGGCGTTGCCGCAGGTATGATTGCCGCACAGCGACAAGTTTAGATTGCTTCGCAAGTGATGAGACCGCTGCGCAGTCGTTATGGAGTTAAAAAACGATCGGCAGCCGTCAGGCGCCGATCTCATCCCTGCGGCGCAGCCGCAACGAAACTGTAAACTGAAAAAAGCCGCCCGAAGGCGGCATTTTTTTCGTTTATTCTGCGGCATTTTCGGCAGCGGATTCCGCTGTGATCTTGCCATAGAAGAAGTCTTTGCGCTCCGGGGTGTTGAGCACGATGACGGGCTTGATCTGGTTGAGCACGCGACCCTGCGAAAGCAGCAGCTCGCGGTAGGCGGCATAGGCGCCGTCTTCCAGTTCAAAGAACACCGAATCGCCGATCATGTTCCAACGGCGGTATTTCTCATACTTTTCGTTGCACTCGCGGAAGAATTCATCCACCGCAAGGCTCAACTCCTTGCGCAGCTCGGGCGTGAGCGCCTTGTCGGGTTCGGCAACCATGACGTAGTGCGGCATGCCGACGTTGGTTTCGGAATAAAAGCTGTAGCCGCGGAAGCTCAGGTCAAACTTCTGCTGCATCTTTTCGGCCACCCAGTCAAGCATCTGGGTCGTGGTCTTTTCGTTGGCGAGGTTCAGACCCATGTTGGAGCGATACAGGAATTCGATCTTCGGGGTGTTGTTGTGCTTGCCGGTGATCTTCACGATATCCATGATACGGTAACGATACAGACCCGAGAAGTTGGTGATGATGATCTCGTAGTTCTTGCCGACCTCCACTTCGTCGAGCAGCAGCGGACGCATATCGTCCGGCGCATCCTCGGGCAGGAATTCATAGATCAGCGAACGCGGCAACAGCACGGAGTCGTTGGCGTTGAGCTCCACCGGCATCGCCATATAGCCTTCGGAGGCGGCGTAGCCCATGTTGTGCAGGGGGATATCGCCCACATAGCGGCGCAGCTTTTCCACGTACACAGCCAGCGTGGAGCCGATCATACCGTAGCCCCAGACGAGCTTCGGCCAGATCTGTTTGCCAACGGGCACGGGACCGTCAAAGCCGCCTTCAAAAATCTTGCGCAGCTCGGCGGCACGCGCCGGGTTGGGCTTCATTTGCCCGTAGTTCTTGCGCAGGTTGTCGGTGGCGCGCACACGCGGGTCGATGGTACCCTTTTCGATATCGTCGCAGATCATCTGCCAGTTGTCTTCGAGATATTCGAACATATTGGTCAGCAGCGTGATGACCAGCGAGCCGAGGTAGGTCACGTCGGTATTCACCAGTGCAAAACGAAGCTGGAAGTAGGCGGTATCGGTATGCTCTTCATCCTCGGGGAAGAGGATGTCCATCGGCGTGGTCGTGATATGCTTCAGGAGCGGACGGATATAATAGAACGGAATCTGCGCGGCGCCGTTGGCCATAAAGCCGTTCTTCATCTTGACACCGTTGAGCGAGAGCACCAGCGGACCCATGGCGGTGGGCAGCTTTTTGAGACTTGTGTTCTTTTTCAGCCAGTTGTTGGCGCATGCCGGTGTGGCGGCAAAGCCCATGCACTGCATGTTCCACAGATCGCGCGCAGTCTTCGGCTGCAGCTTCGGAATACCGACGGAACCGGAGGAGGAGCAGTAGCGGTGAATCTTCTGAGAGGTGATAATCTTGCCGTTGTCGCCTTCGAGCATGCGACCGATCATGGGCAGATAGTCTTCAAACGTGGAGATGGGCACCTTGTCCTGATATTCGCGCAGGGAGTGGATATCCTCAAAATGATACTTTTTGCCGAGCTCGCAATCCGCGTTCTTTTTCATGATTTTCTGCAGCGTTTTTTCCTGCGTTGCCATGGCTTCGGTCGTGAAATGGTTGAAGCCCTTGTAGACGATGTTGCCGAGGAATACGCCGTAATCTGTTGTGAATGACATAAGTGACCTCCGATTATGAAAAAATTATGAATCTATGCCTTTATACTATAGCATATCTTTTTGTATTTTGCAAGAGGATTGCATACAAAAAAGCTCGGAAAAAAGGGATCTCCCCCCGGCTGTTGCCGAGGGGAGAAACAAGAGGAGATTGAAATGAGGAACGATCAATTAGAAGAGGTTTTTGAAGAAGTTGATGATTCTCTGGAAGAAACCGCGGATCGTGCTGATGATGCGCTGGAAGAAGTTCTGGCTCTTCTTGCCGATCGTCTGGGTTTCGGTTGCGCCGCAGACGGAGCAGGTGCGGGTCCGGGAGCCTTCTTCATCTTCGGTAGCTTCCTTGGTGGTCTTCCAGTCGCTCCAGCTGTGGCCCTTTGCGTTGATGGTTTCGGTCTTGGTTTCGCCGCAGCCATTTGCGCATGCATACTTCTTGTAGCCGGCTTCGGTGCAGGTTGCATCCTTGCTGTCAACAAGCTGCAGGTTGTGACCCTTCGCGGGAACGATGTCTTTCTTTTCGGTTGTGCCGCAGCCGTTTGCGCAAGTGTAAACCGTGTAGCCTTCAGCTGTGCAGGTCGGTGCAACCGGTGTGCCGGAGACCATGTTGTGACCTGTTGCCGGGATTTCGGTAGATTCGCTCAGAACCTTGCCGCAGATCGCGCAGACAACTTTTTCGGTGTAACCGGCTTCGGTGCAGGTTGCTTCTTTTGCAGGAACGGTTTCTTTTTCGCCGTCATGTGCGCAGGCATCCTGCTTCATGGCAAGTTCAAGACCGGATTCTCTCAGAAGATTCAGTGCGCACGGAACAAGGTCAGCCTTGCGGTCTGCGATATCCTGCATGTTGCGTGCAGCAATTTCGGGATCGTTCTGATAACCGGTGAAGGAATCCTGAACGGTTTCGGATGCTTCATAAGTGGAAGCGGAAACGGTGGTCGGGAAGAACGCGGAGACGATCTTGTCAGACGCGTTGATGAGCGCCTTGGTGACCGGGGTGTTGCCCGCAATAGCGTCGTCCTTCACTTCGAAGTAGGCAAGGAAGTTGCCAAGGTCGCCGTCGGCAGCCTTCACGAAGAAGTCTTCGTTCATCTTTTCAAGACCTGCGTAGTTGGAGAACATGGAGGTCATCGGCAGCACTTCGCCGGCGATGTCGCTCAGCTTTGCGATCGCGTTCTTGCTCTTGTCAAACTGCTTGATGAACAGACCGTCGGTCAGGTCGATGAAGCGGTCAAGCAGCGCGTTGAGGGAGCCTTCCGCGTCGTTTGCGTCATAGGCAACACCGAGCTCGAATTTCACTTCCATGGTATCGTCGATCTTCTTGACAAGTTCGGTTGCCTTTTCGTTGATCTTCGGCACTGCGAAGGAGGCAGCGGAGTAAAGAATGTCAACGATCTTATCCATCACAGCGTCTTTTGCGGTGACAGTACCGTTGTCAACAGCTTCTGCGTCGATGGCGGTGTAGGTGTAATCCCAGCCTTCGATGTCAACCTTGGCAAGGAGCTTGCCCAGAACCATGTCAACTGTCGTTGCGGCGATGGCATCCAGGGTATCGAGGTCTTCCACACGCATATGGAATTCATAGAAGATGCTGTCCGGATCGTCTTCGGCAAGCAGGTCGCAGGCGACGCGGATGCCGCAGTCAAGGGCGTTCTCGACGGAGGAGAAGTCCATGTCATAGATCATGCCGGCGTTGAAGCCGTGTTCGGACGCGAATGCAGCGCTGATGTCAGCAGTCTCAGCAAGGGCGACGAAGGTGTCGCGGTCGATGTACTGCTTCATGGTGTCAAGCAGACCGGAAACCTTGTTGCAGATCTTCTGCAGATTGCTGTAAAGATTCGCATTGGTACCATCTACAAGGTCAAGGTCAGCCATGCCTGCGTCGGAGCAGATCACATCAACCAGACCGTAGAGGATGTGGTTGACCTGACCGACAACGCCCTTATAAGCGTCGTAGTTTGCGGAAACGTCAAGCAGATCATAGTTATAAGCAGCGTCGGTGTCGATGTAGCTGAGCAGGGTCTTGATCTGTTCGAGTTCTTCGATCTTGCCGTCAAGGTTGTTCACAACGACGGTTGCGAACGCCGGATCAGCGAAGAAATTCTGACCGTTTTCATCCACAACAACGCTCTTGATCGCGTTGATGACCATCGCATCGGCATCCAAGCCAAAGCTCTTGGCCATGGAAACGAGGGTTGCAGCGCTGCCCCAATCAATGACAGTCGCATCGGGATTCATGAGGTCAACATCAGCAGTTGCGGTAATGGGAGAGGTAATGTTCACTTTTGCGGTTGCGCTCTCAACCTTAACCTGAACAGCAAAGGAATCCACATCCTTATATGCCTTGTAGGAGAAGGTTACCTGTGCGTCGGAAATATTGAACGCAATCGTCTGACCGCCAACCATCGGCGTGCCTTCCGGAATAGTGATGGAAGAGCCTTTGCCGTTGAGTTCATCAACGATCGCAGTCTTGACTGCATTTTCAATATCGTCAAGCTTGATCTTGATCGGAAGCGTAACACCTTCCGGCAGGAATTCGTCCGCACCCGTCGCATTGATGATCACATCTTTGCCCCAAGCTTCGCCTGCACCGGCGACAAGCGCTGCGTCGGCTTCCGGCATTTCGCCGTTCTTGATCACAGCGATGCCGAGGTCTTCGTTCGCATAATCCTTCATCGTGTCATACGCTTTGTCGTTGACATAGATGGTCGGCATATAAGCGTTGAAGTCGGGATCTGCCGGATGATAGGTTGCATAGGGATCATTGCCGGTATAACCGATGGTCAGCACGGGAGGTTCAACGTTTACGCCGGATTCCACAACCTTCACCATGCCCTGAAGCGCGGACAGGAAGGAAGCGAGCATGCTGTCGAACTGACCTTTATAATCGTTCTGCAGCAGACCGACATAAGCTTTCACAAGCGTATAGACGTCTGTCGTCTTGAGGTTGAACGCATCGTAAGCAGCTTTGGAGGCGTCCGTTTTCAGGATGTCCTTGAGCACCGGAGCAAGGGCTTCTTTCATGCCGTTGTTCAGGGTGTCGTCAAATTTTTCGCCTTCGGGAATCGTGTAGCCCATTTCGCGGGCGATTTCAGCGACGAATTTTGTCTGAATGTCATAGCCGTCTTTCAGATACTTCACATAGAAGTCTTTCATCTCGTTGCCGTCTTCCAGGCTCATGATATATTCGCCGACTTTGCCGTAATCAAACGCTTCGCCCGGCGTCCATGTGAAGACCTTCTTGAAGATGTTCTTGTTCGCAGCCATGAAGTCGATCACGCTGTTGATGAATTCCACATCGCCGGCGGCGCGGGTCTTCAGCGCGGAGGTGTCAAGATTTGCGAAGTCGCCTTCGAGGTCCGCCGCATGATCTTTGTATGCAAGCAGATCGTCAAGACTGTCGATATCTTCGATGCCGAGGTCGATGCCAACGCTGTTTTTGAATGCGTTGAAATCAGCCATCGCATCGGCAATCTTTGCGTCGACCCAGTCAAGCAGCGTTTTGGCTGTGGACGCGGTTTCGGTTTCGTCATAAGCAGACGCCATGGGGACCAGACAGGTCAGCGCCATGAGAACTGCCAACAACACTGCGGATAGTTTTTTCATGAGTATTGCCTCCTTCATATTTTTGATGTTTTGCGGTACAGCGACCGTATTCCGTGGCCGGGACGATCTCCCGATCTCCCTTAGCTCGTTTCCCATTTTATGCCGTTGCAAATCGTTTTTCAAGCAACAAAAAACACGGATTTGTCAATCAATACAACACATCCGTGAATTTAGTTATGAATGTTGCACAAATTCTGAACGAATTGTGAACACGGTGTCACATCAGGATTTTCAGCGCTTTTGCGGTGATTTTTTTCACGTCCGCCACGTTGCGGCAATAGGTCTCGTAATCGATCCTTCGAAGGTAGTACCAAAGCGACACCGTTGCCATCACGCCGATGTAATAGATCAGCGCGCCTTCCTCTTCGGGGTTCAGCGTGCCGCGCTCTTGTTCCAGCTGTTCCTTGTATCGCACATAGAGATTTGCCACGATATAGGCGCCGTATTCCACGATTTTCCCCGTGGCGAGCAGACGCCGCGTCGCCTTCTGATTATAGGACGCATAGATCGTCTCACGCATGGCGGAGACCTCCTCCTCCGGCACCGGGTCGGGACGGCGGCAGACGTAGAGCATCAGTTCGATCACCAGCTCAAAGCAGGTGTAATAGAACTTTTCGCGGAAGTCGTCCATGTTTTTGTAATAGAGATAAAACTGCGTGCGGCTGATGCCGGCGGTGTCGAGCAGTTTGGTAACGGTGATGTTCTCCTCGTCGTCGAGCGTCGTCAGCTTGATGTATGCGCCGAACAGGGCATAATGGAAATCGCTGCTCCCGCCGAGGTGGGCTTCCATGTAATAGGAAAGATTATCGGGAATGGAGTGGGTAAAATCAAAGACCTGCTGCTGCGCCGCAAGATTGGGCTTGAGGACGTCGCTGCCCTTGAGTTCAATGAACAGCCGCACGATAAAAAGATACGGCGTGTAGCGGATGTTGCGGTAGACGGCAGGGTCGGTCAGCTTTGCTTTTTTGGCAAGGTGCTGCAATCGCTTGCGCAGCGCGAGACCGCACATCACAATCATACGCAGCACGCCGGGCTGGGTGAGCATACGCAAAATATCGGTTTTGCGCGACACCAGCCGGTTCCAGATGAGATTGGTATAGGCCTCCAGATCCTGCGCCGTTTTGATTGCCATGTCGTCCAGCACGGCTAAGATTGCCTTGATATAGCGGTGGTAGACCGAAAGGATCAGATCGGGCATCCCGGCGTAGTGCTTATAGAACGTGGTGCGGTTGATGCCGGCGATTTCGATGATCTCGCTGACCTTGATCTTGTTATACGGTTTTATTTCGCAAAGCGCCACATAGGCATCGTGGATTTTCTCCTCTGCGGAACGCTCTTTTGGCTGTTCACTCATTGCACCAGTTCCCCTTTCCCGGCTAACGATTGCTGCAGCGGCTGCAGCCGCGCCATGCAGCGGTGCAGCTCCGGTTTGCCGATGCCGCCGGCATAAAACGCCAGCATATAGCTGACACATGAGCCAATGCAATACAGGAGTTTGAGCTGCTTTTCCTCAAAATCCATCACCGACTGCGGTATTTCCCGGCTCATGCGCACAAACACGCTGCCGATCAGGGTTGTGATATAATAGATGATGTCACCGCGCTCCATCACGCCCCTGAGCGTTTTTTGCACAAAGCTGTAGTTGATTTCGGAAAACTTTGCAATCAGCTCCGCCGCTTCGTCGCCCTGCGCTTCACTGGTGTACAGCACATATTGGGTAGCGCAGTTGTGGACGGTTTCCAGATACAGCGTACGGAAATCCTCAAGGTTGCGGTAATACTGATAAAACTCGGTGCGGCCGATGCCCGCCGTTTGCAACAGCCGGGTCACCGTCACCTGCGGCACCATCCGGTCGAAAAACTTGACAAAGGACAAAACGAGATCGTAATGGAACTGCATACTGCCGCCGCGCCGGGCGCAAAGCTGAATGGCTATGTTTTCAAAAAAGGTTTTTGAAACGTCATAGTCTTCGGAAAGCGTTTGCTGCCAGCGCGCCTGCAAGCGCGCTTCATTCACGCGTTCACAAAGCAGCGATGCAAAAAAGCCCGGTGCGCTGCGGATGTTGCGCAGCGCCGCTTCGTCCCGTATTTCGAGTCGTGCAGCCTCCTGCTCCAGCTTTTGGCGGATGGCGTCGCCGACAAACCAGAACGTGCGCACGTCGCCGTGGTCGCCGCCGAGCAAAGAGATTCGTTCCATTCCATCGCGCAAAAGCTGCTGGACCAGCGCGCGGGTATACGCCTGCAGTGCGTCCGGCGTTTGCGGCGGCGGCACATCGCTGTCCAGAACGGCAGCGCACAGCGACTGTTGCTGCTTTTCGAACAGATCGGGTACGGAGGTGTAGCTTTTATAAAACGTGCTGCGGTTGACGTCGGCCAGCCGGATGATCTCGGTGACCTTGATTGCGGCATAGGGCTTTTCCCGCAGCAGCGTGTAAAAGGCGTCAATGATACGAATTTCGGCGGATCCGGCAACAGCTTCCGGCATAACGGCACCTCCCTTTGCAACAGCTTATATACCGTTATATTGTATCATAGTTTTAATACTTTTTAAAGATTCGCCAAGGCAACACTTTGGCGTTTTTTGTCAGTGCGCCTGTTTTATTTTTCCGCAATAAAAAAAATGCCGCCGAACGGCGGCAATGTAACAGGACGGATCAGCGTTTTTCCGCCGACTTCACAAACGCGGCAGTGATAAAGCCGACCACCGCTTCATAGAGCAGCG
>JAEEGL011272309.1_pt1 | contig 17592 bp, 12 predicted proteins | sample 9134231 | NCBI WGS metagenome assembly JAEEGL01 (sample SAMN16246548, study PRJNA631951) | gut metagenome | biome: gut microbiome; feature: rumen; material: fiber-attached | host: Bos | place: Iran: Karaj | collected 2018-10 | reverse complement strand
CATACAGAGTATATACCTTCTTATCTTCAAGCGTTATTTACAATTAAACTCCAGCACCCGTCGGTCTTCCAACCAGCCTACCAGATGGTCGTCGATGTGCACTGGTCCTACGCCTACTGGCGTTCCTGTATAGAGCAGGTCGCCCGTTTTCAGCGTAAAGAACTGCGAGATGTAACTGATGAGCTCGTCTACCTTGTACAGCATGTCGCTCGTACATCCCTCCTGCACCGTCTGTCCGTTGATGTCCAGGTGGAAGTGCAGTGCCTGGATATCCCTTAGCTTGTCCTTCTCCACCCAGTCGCCAATGACTGCCGATCCGTCGAACCCCTTGCATATTTCCCAGGGTTGTCCAGCCTGGCGGGCTTTCCGTTGCCAGTCGCGTGCCGTGAAATCGATGCCCACAGTCACAGCGTCGTAGTAGCGATGAGCGAAACGCTCTGGTATGCTCTTACCCAGCCGGCAGATACGCACCACCACTTCTGTTTCATAGTCCACCTGCTCGCTCCAATCGGGTATGAAGAAGGGCTTATGGTCCTTCAGCAATGCCGAATCAGCCTTGGTGAAGATGACGGGTTGCTCTGGTTTATATAACGCTCCATCCAGCTCTTTATTGTGCTGGATATAATTCATTCCTACTGCAAAAATCTTCATAATCTCTCTTTTTTTGCTGCAAATTTACGAAAAAATTGTAACTTTGCAGCGAAATGCGTACGTTTTTGACATATCTGATGCTCTGCGTGGTCACCCTGCTGTATGCCGAGGGCGACCCACACAGCCTGCGCCTTATGGGCATTGCCCTCGAAGGGCCTGCCGACAGCGTGCGCCAGCAGCTCATGGCAGGCGGCTTTGCTGAATGGGGCCAGAGCGACGATGGCGAGGACCTCTACTTCCGAGGCAATTTCTATGGCATCCGTTCCAAGCTCATCCTTACCAAGTCTACTGAGACCCATCTGGTCACCTCAGCCTACGTCACCATAGGCCCCTACAGCACGGAGGCTATGATAACCCGCAATCTGCAGTATTTCCTTTATAAGCTACAGAAGGAACATGGCGAATACAGCCAGCGCGACGACTCCTATTTCTTCCTCGACGATTTTGGCAGCGTAAAGCTGTCACTAGTCGACAATGGCAATGGGTCACGTGACATCCGCGTACTCTACTTCCCCAACAGCGCTTTCTACAAGGATGCCATCAGCACAGGCTATCACGGTCATGTACAGGAGGTAGTCACTGAGAATGCCGTAGCCGAGGAACAGTTCATGCGCTTCGGACAGGACGGCAAGTTGGAGAATCCAGATTTAACGCATCGCCAGTACAATCGTTACGGCTATCTCATCAGTGCACAGATGACGGAGCAGACGGGCCATAGCAACGTGCAGTATGAGTACGACGACCACTACCGGCTGAAACGTCGCATCCTGGCTAACCCTGAAGCCAACATCACTTATATCAACGAATATAACTACAACGAGCGAGGCGAGATAGCCACCCAGTATCAGAAGGTATACGACAAGAACAAGGAGTGTATCCTCACCATCACCATGCGCAACAACTATCTGACACGTGATGATGAAGGCAACTGGACCACCAACTCACTCAGCCTGTCGTATTGGGAGAAAGGGCAGCAGAGCCAACAGACCACCGTACTGCAGAAGCGCACACTCACCTATTGGGACTAAAAAACTGATATACTATGGAACAAGGAATTTTTTACGAGATTTGTGGCATCTTGGCCAGCGTAGCCATGATTTTGGGCTATCTGCCGCAAGCCATCAAGACCATCCGCACCCGCGATACGGATGGTATCGCCATGCCTACCTTTCTGATGATGGCCATTGGTGCCATCTGCTTCATGCTGCAGGGACTGCTGCACAAACCTGAGATTATATGGTCACTCTTCCTGACCAATCTGGTCACCGGTGTATGCAGCGCCATCGTCTTCGGCATCAAGATATACAACGACTATTTCAAGAAAAAAACATAAGCACCATCATGCACAAACTACTGACCAGCAGCCTCTTGGGTTTCTGTCTGATGCTTCATGCCCAGACCTACACGAACCCTATTTTGGGAGGCGACTATCCTGACCCAACCATCATGCGCGAGGGCAGTGACTACTACATGACCCACTCTGCCTTTGACTACCAGCCAGGACTCACCGTCTTCCATAGTCGGGACCTCGTCCATTGGCAACCCGTCAGCTATGCCCTCAAGACTTATCTGGGCAGCGTATGGGCTCCTGACATCTGTAAGTATCAGGACAAATATTATATCTACTTTACCGTAGCCACCCAACCACGCAGCAATTATGTGGTCTATGCCGATAGTCCCAACGGACCTTGGAGCGACCCCATCGACCTGCATGTGGCCAATATCGACCCTTGTCATGTGGTGGGCGAAGACGGTTCGCGATGGCTCTTTATGAGTGGCGGCAAGCGCGTCCGACTGGCAGACGATGGGCTCTCCATCGTTGCTGGTACTGAGGAGGTAGTCTATGCTGGATGGCAGTATCCACAGGATTGGGAGACGGAAGGATTTTGTCTGGAAGGTCCCAAACTACGCAAGATAGGCCGGTACTATTATTACTTCAATGCCGAGGGTGGAACGGCAGGACCACCAACCAGCCATATGGTGGTGCAGGCCCGTTCTGAGAGCATCAACGGTCCGTGGGTAAACGCCCCCAACAATCCGCTTATCCACACGTGGAGCAAAGAAGAGCGCTGGTGGAGCAAGGGGCATGGTTCTATCATCGACACCCCTGACGGCCAGTGGGTCATCGTCTATCACAGCTATGAGAAGGACTTCACCAACCTGGGGCGCCAGACCCTTATGGAACCTATCTATATGGGGGCTGACTGCTGGTTCCATCGCTATGATCAGGTTGATGTGGCACAGCCTATCGCCTGTCCGATACAGCAGACACAACCTGTAGATCGTCATGCCCGTCTCTCTGAGTTCCGTCTGGGCTACGAATGGAAATTCTACAAGGCCTTTGCCCCTGAGCGTGTAAAGGTTGCTGATGGCACGCTGACCCTTCAGGCTCAAGGCACTTCACCTGGCACGTCGGCCCCGCTGATGTTCGTAGCAGGCTGTCACCGTTATCAGATTGAGGCCGAAATCGAACTGCATGGTGATGTCACAGCAGGTCTGGTCATGTATTACAACAGCCTGTTCTACCAAGGCACGGGCTTCGACCGCGATCGCCGCTACCGCTATCGCAAAGGTGGACAGTCGCGTGGAGGCATGAATACCACCCATACTACCCACATGTGGCTCCGACTGGTCAATCGCGACAATATCATCACGGGCTGGTATAGTCTCGACGGACGTGAGTGGAAACGGGAGACGTGGGGTATGGACTGCTCAGGATATAATCATAACACGCTCTACGAATTCCAGAGCGTGTTACCTGGTGTCTTTGCCTCAGGTCAAGGCTATGCCACCTTCAAGAATTTCAAGTATACGGAGCTATAGTCCGAAGGTCTCGCGCAACACCTGTTCTACCACCTTTGGATAATAAGCCATCTCCAAATGGTGCTCCTTTTCAGCAATGTCGTCTGCCGTATCCGTGGGCGACAATGCTGTCTTGTACTGGGCAATGATCTCGCCACTGTCGCAGACTGGCGTCACGTAGTGTACCGTCATGCCTGTCTCCGTCTCACCCGCTGCCTTCACAGCCTCGTGCACGTGGTGTCCCCACATGCCCTTACCACCATATTTCGGCAGTAGCGCAGGATGAATGTTAATAATCCGTCGTGGGAAGGCTTCAATCAGGAAGTTAGGCACCAGCGGCAAAAAACCAGCCAACACAACGAAATCTATTCCATAACGTTCCATCAGCGGCATCATCACCGTTTCATCGTTCAGCTCAGGCTTGGTAGCTACTGCCGTAGGAACGCCCAGCCGCTCGGCCCTCACCAGTGCATAGGCATCTGCCTTGTTGCTGACCACCAGCGCACAGTTCACACTTTCCGATCCGCTGAAATACTTGATCAGATTCTCACAGTTCGTGCCTCCTCCAGACACAAAGATGGCAATATTAATCTTCTTCATATGGTTGATTGTAGTGATTCCATTAATAACTCCACAAGACGAGGCACACCATAGCGGTCAACCTCCGTCTCTTTAATCCAGATATAATCCTCAGGCAAGTGGGGACGCACAGTCGTTTCCCACAGCCAGAAGTCGGCATATATCACACGATGCGTAAGCACGTGCTTGACGTCTTTTCTCAGCAGACAGGCTCCTGTAGGCACCTCATCCGTCAGCCAGGGTTCATACAGTCCCTGCCAGATGTCGCCCTCGCCACGACGATGAATGGCCATTTCGCCCTGACACCTGATGTAGACGTATGTCAGTCTGCGCTCCTTCACCTTCAGCGTGCGCAACTTCACAGGCAACTCGTCTACCCTGCCCTCGCGTAACGCCACACACGATTCCATCAGCGGGCAGTCGCCACATCGAGGCGACTTGGGTGTACATTGTATCGCTCCAAAGTCCATCATCGCCTGGTTGTAAGCCGATGGCTCGCCTATAGGCAACAGTTCCTGAGCCAGCTGGGCAAACTCCTTCTTTCCCTCTGTCGTATTGATGGGGGTACTGATGCCATAGTGGCGTGCCAGCACGCGATACACATTTCCATCCACCACCGCAGCAGGTATTCCAAACGCTATCGAGCCGATGGCCGCTGCCGTGTAGTCGCCTACCCCTTTCAACGCCTTGATGCCCTCCAGTGTCTGTGGGAATCCACCCTGAGCTACGACCTGTTGCGCTGCCGTGTGCAAGTTTCTGGCTCGGCTGTAGTAGCCCAGCCCCTGCCATTCGCGCAATACCTCATCCTCCGTAGCCTTCGCCAGATCGTCCACCTTAGGCCATCGCGCCATGAATCGTTCCCAATACGGAAGCCCCTGCTCGATGCGCGTCTGTTGCAAGATGATTTCCGACAACCAGATAGCATACGCATCCCTCGTCTCACGCCAAGGGAGTGTCCTTCCGTTCTCCTGAAACCATTGCAATATGGTAGTGGTGAAATTCATGGGTGCGAAGGTACAAAGAAAAAATGGAACTGCCAAGCGACAGCCCCATTTTCTTTATTAGAGCTGAATCTGAACGCATGCTGTATTATTCCATCAAATTCATCAAAAGGCATTGTAATATATAATTGTATTATATAATTATATTATATTTCAATGTTATTATATTATATAATTACATATCACAACTTATGGATTTACAGCCAGAAGTAGCAAACGGAATTTTTATAAATAATGTTAAGAAACAATTGCGGTTTAGAGGAAAATGTCTATTTTTGCAGCAAATAATATAATATAAGTATATAATATATGGCTATAATATTAGAATATAATATATTAATATAATATAAATAAATAGTTATATAATATAAAAATGAAAAAAATTATTCTATTCTCAAACATTAAGGGAGGTGTCGGCAAGACCACGTTAAGCGCCCATTTTACGGAGTTTCTTGCAGAAAACGGATACCCTGTAGCAGCTGTGGATGCGGACTTGCAGGCATCGCTCTCACGACACAGGGAGCGCGACGTCAAAGAAGACCCAAAAAGACAGCTTCCCTGGGAGGTCATCAAGCTCAATACGTTTGACGGCATGAAGGTAAAAGCCGTTGTCGAAAAACTGAAGGAGATAGACGGTATTATTGTGGTAGACTGTCCTGGCAATCTGAACGACAACAACCTGGGTATTCTTTTCGAGGCAGCCGATCTTATTGTGGTGCCGATGGCCTACGATATCGACACGATAGATGCTACGGGTATCTTCGTCAATGTGGTACGTAAGCGCAGTCAGGCGAAACTGCTTTTCCTACCCAACCGTATCAACGTTTCAGAAGGCAGGGCAAAAGACATAGAGATGCGCGACAGAACCATCAAAGAGCTGAACAAATTAGGAAAGGTATTGCCCAGAATCAAGCAGAGTGTGGTGATCAAGCGCTACACTACCATTTATCCGCTCGACATGTACCAATACATGGCGTTGGAAGAGCCATTCCAGGCTATTCTCAAAGAAATCAAGAAAAAGAAGTAAAGCAATCTAGAAAATATGGCAAACAAGAAGAAAAATGCGAATAATCCGCTGATGTCGAAGGGCAATGGCAAAAGTCTGGCTGAAATGGTAGCTGAGGTGACCAGCGACAGCGCCGACGTACAGGTATCCACAAAGTCAAAGACCGTTAACGGCTTTCAGGTGTTTAAGGAGAACCTGGAACTCTATACCGGTGTGAAAGGCCAAGGGCTGGCCATCTGGGTGCCTGCCGACGTTAAGAAGCAAGTGGAGCTGCTATGCGCAAAAGCCAAGACGAACATCCCCATCCGTTCGATGGCAGCGGCCATGATTATGGCCTTTATAGAAGAGCATCGGCGAGAACTGGGAAGCCTATAAATCTCTAGGGTTCGCACAGCACGCGGCAAACCTTATCCTGGAAGGCTTTGCCTTGGGCAGCTCGCATGACACCCTGGTTGATGATGGAGAAGCAGAGCTGATGGCCATTGGCTGCCGTGCAGTATCCAGCCAGCGAGGAGATACCTGTAACAGTGCCCGTCTTAGCACGCACATTACCTTGTGCGGCTGTGTTTCGCATGCGGTTCTGCAGAGTGCCGTCGATACCAGCAATGGGTAGCGATCGGGCCAAATGTTCATAGATATTACTATTGCGCCACGCATAACGCAGCATCATGGTCTCCAGTTCAGCGCTGACATAATTGTAAAGCGAGAGTCCTGAGCCATCAGCAATGCGATAAGGCAGATTGCCCAATCCGACACGTTTGATCAGCTGACGCACGATGGCAGAAGCATCGGAGGCTTTACAGAGCGGCTTGCCTGTAGAGGCTGCTATTTGGTAGAACACGGATTCGGCATGGAAATTGTCACTCTTCTTCATCATACGGTCCATCACCTGGTCGAGGTTATGGAAACGCGAGCAGATCAGACGTGCGTTGGGAGGACATACAGCATCTCCGATGGTGACATTCTGCAGCACGACACCGATGTTGTTCAGTTCCTGCTGCAAGTGGTCAGTAAACGTATCCTGACGTCCCAGCGTCAATGGATTCAGACGTGGATTATCATCGTCCCAACACCAGCCCTCGCCATACTCCAACGGCTCCTTCATCGAGCGGTCGGCATAGATATTGCCACGCAGCGTGTCGATGCCCAGTTCGTAGAAACGAGCCACCATATACTTGATATCATCGTCATTCAGCATGGGGTCGAAACCACCCACACAATACAGATTACCCGTCAGTTTGCCATTACGAATCTGACCTGTATAGCACAGACGTGTGCAGAACATGTAGTCGCCCCCCAGTCGATCAAGCGCAGTGACGGCCGTGATGACTTTCATCGTAGAGGCAGGACGCATCAGCTGGCGCGCATTATACTGATAAAGCGTGCGATCGGCAGTCAGGTCGTAAACCATCATCGACACCTGCGAGGTCTCGAACAAGGGGTCATCGAGCAGCGCATTAAGCTTAGAGCGCAGATGCTCTTGGGCGCTGAGGGCTGTTGCAAAGCAGCATAAAACGAGTAAAATTGCTAATTTCTTCATAATCGCTTGCAAAGTTACAAAATTAATTTGTACTTTTGCAAACGATAAACGAAAAACAATGGTATACAAGTACGATTTCTTGATTATCGGTGCTGGCGTGGCTGGTATGAGCTACGCGCTAAAAGTGGCACGAGCCCATAAAGGCAAGATTTGTATCATCTGCAAAACATCGCTCGACGAGGCTAACACATCGTTCGCACAAGGAGGCGTGGCCTCAGTGACCAATCTCGAGGTAGACAACTTCGACAAACACATCGAGGACACCATGATAGCAGGCGACTACATCAGCGACCCACAGGCCGTAGAGCAGGTGGTGCGCATGGCCCCTGAACAGATCCAGGAGCTGGTGCAGTGGGGTGTCAACTTCGACCGCAAGGAGAATGGCGACTTCGACCTGCATCGCGAGGGTGGACACTCAGAGTTCCGCATCCTTCACCATGCTGACGACACTGGTGCTGAGATACAGCGTGGACTGATGGAGGCCGTCAAGGCGTGTCCAGACATCGATGTCAAGGAACATCACTTTGCCGTTGAAATCATCACCCAGCACCATTTGGGTGTGCGCGTCACACGTCGTTCGCCCAACATCCAGTGCTATGGTGCCTACGTGCTGAACCCCAAGGAGAAGGTAGACACGTATCTGGCCAAGATGACAGTGCTGTGTACAGGTGGATGCGGTGCTGTATACCTGACCACATCAAACCCCGTCATTGCCACTGGCGACGGCATCGCGATGGCCTATCGTGCCAAGGCTAGCGTAGCCGATATGGAGTTCGTACAGTTCCATCCCACCGTGCTGCACAACCCCAAGGAGACGCACCCTGCCTACCTCATCACGGAGGCGATGCGTGGCTATGGCGGCATCCTGAAACTGCCCAATGGTCAGACGTTCATGGAGAAATACGACGAGCGACTCTCGCTGGCACCACGCGACATCGTGGCTCGCGCCATCGACAAGGAGATGAAGATTCACGGACTGGACCACGTCTGTCTGGACGTCACCCATAAGGACGCCGAAGAGACGCGCCACCACTTCCCCAATATCTACCAGAAATGTTTGTCGATGGGCATTGACATCACCCAAGACTATATACCCGTTCGCCCTGCTGCTCACTACATGTGTGGCGGCATCAAGGTTGACCTGAACGGACAATCCAGCATATCACGACTCTACGCATTGGGCGAATGCTCCTGCACTGGACTGCATGGTGGCAACCGCCTGGCATCCAACTCACTCATCGAGGCTGTGGTCTATGCCGAGACAGCTGCACGCCACTCGCTGGAACATGTCGATCTGTACGACTTCAACACCAGTGTGCCTGAATGGAACGATGAGGGCACGATGACCAACGAGGAGAAGGTGCTCATCACGCAGAGCGTGAAGGAGGTAAACCTGATCATGTCGAACTACGTGGGTATCGTACGCTCAGACCTCCGTCTGCATCGTGCATGGGACCGTCTGGACATGCTCTACGAAGAGACGGAACGCCTCTTCAAACGTGTAAAGGCCAGTCGCGACATCTGCGAGTTGCGTAACATGATCAACGTGGGTTATCTGATTACACGCTGGGCCTTGGAGCGTAAGGAGTGTCGTGGTCTGCACTTCACCACCGACTATCCCCATCACGCGTATGATAAAAGCGTTTAGAGTTTAGGGGTTAGAGAGATTCCTATTATCTTGTTAAGGAGAACTTGAGCGACAGTCCGAAGTCATGGGTTGTCGTAGGATAGCTGCTGCTCGAGAGCAGAGGCTTGTTGGTCTGGCGATCGTAGTAGGCAGAGAGTGTCATCAGACGCGACAGCGTATAGTCGGCCATGAACGACAGCTTGAAAGCCGAGTTACCACTAGATGCTGACGAGGTGCGCGTGGCAATGTCACGCGTGATAGCAGCCTGGTCGCGCAACGAGATGTCCAATCGCAGGTTCAGGTCGTGATTGATGCCTGATTTTTTGTTGCTAGTTGAACTAGTATCACTAGTCTTTCCGGTTCTGCCTGATTGGGCTTTCTTAATCTTACGTGTAGCACCGCTGCCAAACAGACGGAAATCAGAAATCTTATAACCCAGTCCGATAACGAAATCGTTGGAGCGCGACTCGTTGATCTGCACACTCGTCATCGAGAGGTTGAGCACGCGCGAGCGACGATACTCAGCCTTCACCGTCAGGTTGTTATGGAGCGTCACGTCAACACCCAGCAAGGGTGAGAACGACTCGTTAATGCTAACGGTAGGCACGTTCCATCCCAAGAGCGAAGCCGTCTCGCTGCTACTCGTATAGCTACCCAGAGCGAAGATGCTCTTGTAGGAGTGCGACAGGTTGACCGACTTGAAATGCTCGCTGAACCAATGGAGTTTCGACAAGCCAGAATAGCGGATGGTCCAGTTGGGCAACAGTTTGGCCAGCGCAGGCATGAAGTCTAGCGAGCCGCCACCACTGCCCGTATAGGTATCGAGGAAGGCAGGTATCATGACGGCAGCCGAGTATTGCTTGATGTCCGTCGTGCCGTAATGAGCCATCGCCATCTCACGGAATCTGGGGAGCGCATCGCAAAAGCGATTAAAGGCTGCCGAGGGATAGCCGCTGTTGGCATCACCAATACCCTCGAATGCTGACGAAATGGATATGGTGGTCATGTTGAACGTACCCGTCTGGGTGGTAGGCATGCCTGCATACATATACTGTATGCTACGTGAGCGGCTCTCCGTACGCGAGGCGTTCAGGTCAATCTTCAGGTCGCGTATGGGCTCCAGCGTAGCACGTATCTGCAGGTCGGTAGTCATATTGGTGGTGGCTGGCGTGGCTATACTGTCAGCCATGATGAGCCATCCGTTTTCAGCGGCTTTCTGCACGTAACTGTCGCCCGTCAGACCAAAGGCGAAGCCCAGTCCTGGTGCCATCACACTACCTGTTCGCTGACCCAGCATGTCACCCACGTCAGGCACAAATCCTGGCAACGACATGGAGTACTGGTTGCGATAGCTAATGCCGATAGAGCGTACCATCATCAACAGGCGTGCTGCACTCTGGGCTGGCTTATACCACCACTCGTTCTCCAGCGACGGCTTTGCAGTAACCGTCAACTTGACGACTGCTGTATCGCGATTCTTGATGAGAATCTTGTTCTGGTCGACCACCTTATATTTAATAGGGTACATGCGCCCGTCGCGCGTGTGAGCTGTCACGATGAGCCGTTTCGATTTCTTATTGTGGGTGATGGTGAAGCTGCTGTCAGGGCTCAGCGTCAGCTCCTTCTGGAAGGCGTTTTTGTTCTTGGGGAGCTGGGCGTCGGTGGTCTTGCTGGTAGCGCTAGTCTTGCTAGTAGAACTAGTCTTACTAGTAGTACTAGTTTTACTAGTCTTAGTTACCTTAGTGATGGGCTTGCGGAAACGCTCGTTGACCTTCTTGAGGAAGGGGAAGTGGTTGTAGAGCGTCTCCATATTGAAATTGCCGTTGATGTTCAGCTGGCGATTGTTCGAGATGGTGTTACCCAGACTGGTACCATCAGTCAGTTCCGTACCACGCACCCAGTTGTAGGTAGCATTATACGATGCGTCAGAGGTCACCCAGTCGAAGATGGGCAGCTTATTCAGCGGTAACTGATAGGAAGCCGTGAACGTCTGGCGATAGTCCAGCGGCCGACCGAAGTGCTTGATGCTCTGCCATACGGAGTCTTTCCACGCCTCATAGTGTTCTGGATAGAGGTCCTTGTTGACAGGCAGGTTGCTCAAGGGCTGTTCGATCTCAGCCTGAGTGCCCGACTGGAAATTCATGTGCAGGTTCTTGGTCAGGTCCCAGCGCATGGAGAAGCTACGGTTCCACAGGAACTGCGAATTGAAGGTGACGGGCAGACGCGAGCCTCCCAGATCCTCCATGTTACGCTCCTGCAACTCATAGTAGTTACGTAGAATCTCCGAGTTGAAAGTGACGTTCTGCGGTAGCCAGTTCAGGGCGAGAGTCTTAGGCAGATTCATCCACTTCGACTTGCTCTTCGATTTCTTGAACGGTTCCCACGCCTTGTAGACGGGCGTATAGCTGTAGTTCAGCGCACCACGCCAGCGGTCCTCCTTCTCGTAGACGGTAGTCTGCCCTGAAGTATAGCGATGCGAATGGCTGTAGGAGAACGAGAAGTTAGCAGGGTCGTAGGGCATGGGGTGACGCTTGGTCTTGATGCCGAAGCGCACATTCGACAGCGAGAAGTTGGTATTGGTGGTCTTGGTGACAGCAATGCTCTCTATCGAGTCGCGTTCATGCTGGTTGATGGTCGCATCGAGTGCATCGTCCAGCTCCATATCCGTATCCAGCGGGTTATACTTCGGACGTGTCTCCTCCTTGGTAATCGAGTAGTACAGCGGAGCCGTCACCTTCATCTTGTCAGGGAAGAACTTACCCAACTCGACATTGGTGGTCAGCGAATAGGTCTTGTAGTCCTCCTTCGAACGGGCTGCCACACCATCCTCCAGACCTCCGAATCCCTCCGTCACAATCTTACCCGTCAGATTGACGGTAGCGACGTCAGAGAGTTGCATGTTCAGTGCTCCAGATGCTGCCCAGCCACCTGTGCTGACCACGTCCATCAGGCGCAGCTCGTTCACCCATACCTCGCCCGACTTGATGGTTCCTGACAGGTTGCGCACACCGATCATCATCGTCTTCACCTCGCCCAGCGACGGGTTACCCATAATGCTCACCTTGTTGTTAGGATGATTGGGGTCGTAGTCGGAGAAGAGCCTGTTGAAGCTGCCCGTTCCTGCGGCACGTGCCTTGTTGCGTGCCTTCTTCAGCTTGGTGAAGAGGCTCAGGTCGACGTCCAGCATATTGGCCTCAGGCCATACGGCACGACAGTCGTTCAGATTGTATTTATTGTAGTCGCTGCGATCAGGTGTCAGCTTCAGGGGTATCACGTATTCGTAGTAGTTGCTGGTGTAGTCGCTACCCATACGGATGAAGACTGCCAGTTGGTCGTCGCTCAGGTTATTGTCGTTGATGAGATGGTTGGCGTGCACGAACATCTGCATGTGCTGATACTGGCGCAGGTCGAGTGTGGTATTACGATAGACGGCCTTCGACTCACCCGTCGAGAGATTCTTCACCACCATGTTCAGCGCCTGCTCGTTGGCCTCTGTCAGCTGGGGCTGTGAGGGGTCTGTCACACGCGAGATGCCAGGAGGCAGTACGTAGTTCACAGGGCGCTTGTTGTTGTTCTCTTCGATGTTGACGGCGCTGACCTCAATCGTACCGCTATTGCTGCCTGTGGTCAGGGCCTGCTCGTAGATGCGCCATTCACCACGCACCAGGTCGAGCGAGCCGAAGCGCAGCACGATGGGCTTGGTGAAGTGGGTCAGGAACATACGCATGAAACGGATACTGGTCAGATCGACAGAGCCTTGTTTGTTGGTATATTGCGACAGAGGGATGCGGAACTGGTACCACTTCACCGTCTCGCGACTGCCATTGCGCAGGGTGACTGCGGCCTCACGGATGTCCGTGATGAAGTTTTGGCCCACCTGCATGTCCTGCGGACGGATGCTCACCTGGTATTGCAGGTAGCGCTCATACTCGTTCAGCGTATAGTCTTGGTTGATATCCTCGACGTCAGGATAGGTCTTATACGACGTATCATAGCCCTCAGGTTGCTGGTCGCTGTCTGGCGAGTTGCCCTGTGGCATGTTGATACGCTTGTAACGCTCCAGGATAGAGGCCTTGCGTTCGTCCAGATCGGAGCCGCGGAAGTAGTGGTAGTCGTCGTTGGCTGGGTCGGCAATCCATGCAGAGCGCACGCTGTCGTTCACAACCACGTTGTTGAGGAAGTTGGCATAGGCAGGATAGCTCAGCTCCTCGTCGTCCGTCAGACCGTTGAGTCCCACGTCCTGCTTGGCTCGTGCACCACTGGTCGTGGCGAAGGCGTAGGTCTGTGTGGCCTGCTGGGGAATCTTACCCCACGGTGTCCGGCTGAACGTTCCAGTACCGTCGACAGGCATACCACTCTCGTAGAACTTCTTGCCGTCGCGCAGGATGTCCTCGCTCACCTCACCCAGGTCGATGAACAGGTCGCCGCCATAGTCGGCAGCATCGCTCTGATTGCTGGTATAGATGAAGGGGTCCAGCAGCCAGAACTCGATATACTCGACGTTGGCAGCCTCGAAGTCGTTGGTGTCCAGCTTACGCATCATTCCACCCCAGCGCTGATAGGGGTTGCGCAGCGTACCGTTGGGATTGACATCCGTATTCAGGTTGTAGGGACCACGCTCCTCAGGATAGTAGGCCAGGTCGAGCACGTTGAGCGTATTGGTGGCTCCGCTGTAGGTCGACTGGTTGCGGTTGGGATAGAGCTCGTTCACGTAGACGGCTCTGACGTAGTGGTTCGACAGTTGGTCGAGGTCGCTCTTGATGTGAGCTGGCGTCAGACTGGACGAGCGGTAGGTGAACAGCGGGTCGATGTTGTACCAAGCCAGCAGCGAACGGTTGAAGCCGCTGGTCACCGAGTCGTTGGCATACTCGCTGAAATATCTGGGCACACTGGAGAGCACCCACGACTTAGGCTCAGAGACGCTGATGCCGTTCTTGGCACTCTCGAAGTCGTCGATATACGAGGCATTGTCCTGTGTGCCGCCTGCCGTACCTGCTATCAGATGGGCAAACTCGCCCGTAAACGTAATCTGCGAGGGCTGGGTGCAATGCAGGAAAGGCAGCTTGTCGAGCATACGTGTGAGCCACTGGCTCTCCTTCTTCCAGTTGATGTTCAGACCCCACAGCGTGTTCTTCAGCGGCTCTGAACCCATGGTCACCTTCGACGTCAGGGCCTGCTCCGACAAGTGTTGCAGCGTACCACCAATCTGGAAATCCTTCGAGAAGTCATACTCCCAGTTGAAGCCGAACATACGCTTGCGCTGCATACCATATTCCGTGTTCGATTCGAGCGACACGTTGACGTTCGTGCCTGCATCGATGATGCTTTGGTTCAGGATAGTCACCTCGCCAGCTGAGTAGTCGACGCTATAGTCGGAACCCTCCGTCAGTATCACACCACCTGCCGTCACCACCACAGAGCCCTGTGGCACGTTATAGGCACCCAGCGAGATGACATTGGCCGAAGTGCCCTTGAACTGGCCCACCAGCAAGTACTTGTTTTTGTTCGTCATCTGGCGTGCTGCCGTACGCGTGGTGTCATAGAGTTCTTCGAAGGTGTATTTAGCAATGCTGTCCTCAGGCAGCCCACATTTCTTCAGGAAGTCGTACATCGTCTTGCCAAAAGGCTCGGCTGATGGGAAGAATACGCGTCCGTTGCTGATGGTATAGCCCTCCACATAGTCGAAATAGCCGTTGGGATTCACGCGGTTGTTGTCGTCCAGACGGTCACAGCCCAGTCCGCGCAACAGGGTGGTATTCTTCGACCTCGAGTCAGGGATATAGCTCAGGTAGACGCCTGCCGTATCACTCTGGTACTTGATGTCCAGACGGAAACGGGTGCGCTCGACGGTCGATGCCAGGTAGTAGACGTTCTTCATCATCAGGTCCCAGTTCGACTGGTGCGGACTATTGCTCGTGTTCTTCAGTGCCTTCACGTAAAGGGCCTGTTGGGCATTGTCCGTCTGGTCGGCAGCAAACTCACCCACACGGAAGGTCTGTCCATTATAAGTGAACTCATAGGCCACAGCCAGCACTTGGTCGGTCTGCAGCGTGCTCTTCAGCGAGATATAGCCCAGCGCAGCATTCAGCGTGTATTCTGACGATGTGAGCAGTCGGGCTGCCGACAGCTTCTCATAGTCCTCACCACCCGTGAAGGCACCTTCCAGCACACTGGTTGTCTGGTCGATATTTCGCGCTTCAGCATAGGTGGTGGTCAGTTGCTTATATTCGTTGTTGGCATTGTTCTGTGGGGTCGACGATGTCGTGCCGCTACCCCCCCATTTCTCCGCCGTGCTCTCGCCCAGATCTGAAAAGGCCACGATATTACGCGTGTTCGATGTCGTACCCGTCTTGTTGGTCACCCACACCTCTACCCTTGTCACGTTGATGCCCGTCGTCAGGTTAGGCAACTGCTGCATAGCGGCATCGTAGCGTTCGCGGAAATAGCGCGACAGGAAGAAGTGGCGGTTCTCCTCGTAGTTGGCCACGTTCAGCTGGAAGGGTGTGGTCTGCGTGCCACCTTTCGACGACACGCTCTTGCTGGTCGAATTTTTCTGCGAGATGACGGTCTGCAGCTTCAGTTTGCCAAACTGCATGTCCGTGCGGATACCAAACAGGCTGCTGGCTCCCTTCACCAGCGAATTGTTCGAGGGGAAGGTGACGTTACCGGCCTCCACCAGCTTGATGATCTCGTCTTCCTTGCCTTCATAGCGCAGCTTGATGTTCTTTGTGTCGAAGTCGAAGGTGGCGTCGGTATTGTAGTTCAACGACATGTTCACCTTGTCGCCCACCTTACCCGTCACGTTCAGGTTGATCTTCTCGTCGAAGTCGATGGCTTTGGTATTACGGTTGGCCTCGGGCAGCGAGGGGTTGTCGATGCTCTTCAGCGTGCCACCCAGCTTCAGCTCGGCCGTTCCTTGCGTCTTGATGCGCACACCACCAGGGCCGAATATCTTCTCGGCAGGTCCCAGGTCGAAGTGCATGTCGGCAAAGTTGAATTTCTCCTTGCCTTTATTGGCTACATTCTCGGCGTCTTTCTTGCGGAAGAAGCGCTGCAACTCGCGTTTCTCGCTCCATGCCCGATATTCCTTAGGAGTCATCAGCACGGGGGCATTCAAGTACGAGTCGCCTATCTTCGAGCCAATCACATACATGCCCGTCGAGTCGTTATACTCCACCTCCTGACGGATATTCTCAGGCAACCGCAGGTCGATGACCGACGAGTCCAGGTCGGCCACCTCCACAGGTGCGATCTTCTGTATGCGCCAGCGCGCGTGCAAAAGCGAGTCAGGGATGGTATCTTCCTCTACTTTGATGACAGGCTGCTCCTTGGCCGCAACCTTCCGTCGCGACTTGGTATCCTGCGGCGTCGTGGCCAATGCCGTCATGCTCAGCAGGACTATTGCAAGATAGAGCAACCTCTTCCTTCTCACTTCTTATTTGATTTGTTTTAAGGCCAATTTGACGACCTGTTCTACAGGCAGATCGGGCTGTTCGCTCAGTATACATACCACCACCTTCTGCGTAGGTGCAGGAGCAAATCCCAGCATGGTCAGCGCTGCTACCGCCTCGTCGCGAACGGCATTGTTCACAGGTGCCGCCATCGTGCCACCAGCAGGAATCTCGTCGGCAATGCCCAGTGCCACAATCTTGTCGCGCAGGTCGACGATGATGCGCTGTGCCGTCATCTTGCCGATGCCCTTGATACCCTTCACCAGCCGCTCATTGCCCGTCGATATGGCGTTGCACAGCTCGCTCACACTCATCGACGACAGCATCATGCGGGCCGTGTTAGGACCTACACCGCTGACGGTAATCAGCAGCTCAAACATCTCGCGTTCTTTCTTAGACACAAAGCCGTAAAGCACGTGGGCATCCTCGCGAATAGCCTCATACACATACAGTTTCACCTCTTTCTTGCCCTGAATGGCGCTGTAGGTGGTCAGCGAAATGTTCAGCCCGTAACCCACGCCGGCCGCCTCTACCGTAGCTAACGCCGGGGAAAGTTCAGTCAACTCACCTTTGATGTATTCTATCATATTCTTTTCAGTTTTTTGTATTCATACAATTCAATAAACGGCTCGCGCACGTATTTTATTGTACGGATGGTCGAAAACATGCTATTTTATAGCAATTTGTAGGTAATACACAATTTTTTCTGCCTTTTTGTTACGTATTTCAAGAAAAAGATGTACTTTTGCAACCGAAATAAGCAACACGACAACAAAAAACATAAGAAAATGAAGAAAATTCGTGCGGCCGTCGTAGGTTACGGCAACATCGGTAAGTACACCATTCAGGCTCTCGAAGCAGCTCCCGATTTCGAGATTGCTGGTGTAGTACGCAGAAACGGAGCAGCAGATAAGCCAGCCGAACTGGCTCAGTAT
>JAEEGL010520611.1_pt1 | contig 17592 bp, 15 predicted proteins | sample 9134231 | NCBI WGS metagenome assembly JAEEGL01 (sample SAMN16246548, study PRJNA631951) | gut metagenome | biome: gut microbiome; feature: rumen; material: fiber-attached | host: Bos | place: Iran: Karaj | collected 2018-10 | reverse complement strand
TATTTAAGGATGATTTTGTTTCTAGATATGGTGGAGAAGAATTTATTATCATTACTAAAATGAATGGTGATGTAAAAAATGCCTTTGAACAGCTAGAAGATTTTAGAAAGGCTGTTGAAAAGCATGATTTTAAGTTCAACAATAGAACGATTAATTTAACTATAACTATTGGCCTTGCCGCATTTAATAATGAACAAACCATAGAAGAATGGATTGGCCGGGCTGATAAGAAGCTATATTATGGTAAAAATAGCGGTAAGAATCAAACGGTATATAATTTAAAATAATAGACAAAGAGGCTCTATTCTATAGAATAGTGCCTTTTTTCTTTAATTTTAAAATTAATAATAAAAACACTTGAAAGTTGGACTTAATAGTGTTATCCTTTTTAAGGATACTTTAAGATAGTCCAGTGAGGCTAACAAGAACAGAAGGATATTATTGAATTTAGGATACTAGTTTTCTGGTCTTTTTGGCTAGGAAACTTTTTTGTTTATATAAGAACACAGGAGAGTATTATGAAGGTTGAAAAAAATCGAAAATTAGTATTATCTAATGGAATGGAATTTCATGGTGTAGGCTTTGGCAGTAATAAAACTGTTATAGCTGAGGTAGTATTTAATACATCAATGGTTGGATATCAGGAAATATTATCTGATTCATCATATTGTGGTCAAATAGTATGTATGTCATATCCTCTAATTGGTAATTATGGTATTACAGATGATGATTATGAATCTAAGGCAATTAAAATGAGCGGCTTTATAGTTAGAGAATATAACGATTTGCCATCAAATTTTAGAGCGACTAAGACATTAGGCGATGTAATGGATGAAAATAACGCGGCAGGTATTTCAAATATCGATACAAGAAAGCTTGTAAGAATTATTAGAGACCAAGGCTCAATGCTTGCGATGATAACAGATATAGATAAGCCAACAGAAGAATGCCTAGAGGAAATAAGACAAAGAGGCTTTGAGCATAATCAATTAGATAGAGTTTCTACTAAAAAGGTATGGTATTCAAGAACTGCAAATCCTCTATATACTGTAGTTGCTATAGACTGTGGTATAAAGATGAACATAGTTAGAAAATTTAATAAATTCGGCTGTAATGTAGTTGTTCTTCCTTATACATCTACTTTTGAGGATGTTATGAAGCATCAGCCAGATGGACTATTTATTTCTAATGGTCCTGGTGACCCAGAGGATGCGAAGCCTGTAATTGAGCTTGTAAGAAGATGTAAAGGCGTTTTACCAATATTTGGTATTTGCTTAGGACATCAAATTATAGGTCTAGCTTATGGTGCTAAAACATATAAGATGAAATTTGGACATCGTGGTGCTAACCACCCTGTAAAAAATTTAATAAATGGCAAAATTGAAATAACAAGCCAAAACCATTCCTTCGCGATTGATAAGGATTCGCTAGAAGGAACTGGTCTAGAGCTAACTCACGTAAATGTAATTGATGGTGAGCTTGAGGGAGTAAGAGATGTTAAAAATCATGTAATTTCAATTCAGTACCATCCAGAATCTGCAGCTGGTCCTGAGGATTCAGAATATTTATTCAATCAATTTATTGATTTATTAAGAGATTTTGGAGGTAACAAAAATGCCTAGAAGAAAAGATTTAAAGAAAATTATGGTAATAGGCTCTGGTCCAATTGTAATTGGCCAAGCAGCTGAATTTGACTATGCTGGTACTCAAGCCTGCCTTGCTTTAAAGGAAGAAGGCTACGAGGTTATACTTGTTAACTCAAATCCTGCAACTATTATGACAGATACAAAAATTGCTGATAAGGTTTATATGGAGCCTCTAGATTTGGAGCATGTAGCTAAAATCATCAGATATGAGCGTCCAGATGGACTTCTATGCTCAATCGGTGGTCAAACAGGCTTAAATTTAGGTATGAAGCTTGAAAGAAAAGGTATCTTAGATGAATGTAATGTTGAGCTTTTAGGTACTAATGCAGATGCAATTGAGCGTGCTGAGGATAGAGAGCTATTTAGAGAGCTTTGCTTAAATATTGGTGAGCCAATCTGTGAATCTATTATTGCAACAACAATAGATGAGGCAGTAGCTGCGGCAGAAAAAATTGGTTATCCAATTATTATTAGACCAGCCTTTACACTTGGTGGCACAGGTGGAGGCTTTGCTGATAATGAAGAGGAGCTAAGACCTTTAGTCAAAAATGCTTTAAAGCTATCTCCAGTAACTCAAGTTTTAGTTGAGAAGTCTATAAAGGGCTTTAAAGAAATTGAGCTTGAGGTAATGAGAGATAAAAATAATACAGCTATTATAGTTTGTTCAATGGAAAACCTAGACCCTGTTGGTGTTCATACAGGAGATTCTATTGTAGTTGCTCCAGTTCAAACATTAACTAATAAGGAATATCAAATGCTTAGAAATTCAGCATTAAGAATTATAAGAGCCTTAGGTATTGAGGGTGGCTGTAATGTTCAATATGCTTTAGACCCATATTCATTTAATTATTATGTAATCGAGGTTAACCCAAGAGTTTCACGTTCATCAGCCTTAGCATCTAAGGCATCAGGATTTCCTATTGCTAGAGTTTCAGCTAAAATTGCGGCTGGTCTTACTCTTGATGAAATTGCGATTTCATCAACTGTTGCCTCATTTGAGCCAACACTAGATTATGTTGTAACAAAATTTCCAAGATTTCCATTTGATAAATTTCAGGATGCCAATCGTAAGCTTTCAACTCAGATGAAGGCTACTGGTGAGGTAATGTCAATTGGTAGAACCTTTGAAGAATCAATTTTAAAGGCTATAAGATCACTAGAAAATAAGGTTGATCATATTGAGCTTGTTAAATGTAAGGAAATGGCAAATGATGAGCTATTAGCCTTTATTGATGAAAATACTGATGAAAGAATTTATGCAGTAGCTGAAGCCTTTAGAAGAGGTATTACTGTAGAAAAAATATATAGAATAACTAAGATAGATAGATTCTTCTTAGATAAGATTTATCATATTGTTGAAATAGAAAAAGAATTAAAAGCTTCTAAGCTAGATGAAGAAACTTTAAGATATGCAAAACAGTGGGGCTTTAGCGATTCATATTTAGGAAAGATATGGAATAAAAATCCATATGAAATGTATGAATTAAGAGAAAAATATAATATATTCCCAGTATATAAGATGATTGATACATGCGCATCAGAATTTAAAGCATATGTCCCATATTTTTATTCAACATATGAGGATGAAAATGAATCAATTAGAAGTGATAGAAAAAAGATTGTTGTACTAGGCTCTGGCCCAATTAGAATTGGACAGGGTGTAGAATTTGACTACACTACAGTTCATGCAATATGGGGTATTCAAGAGGCTGGCTATGAGGCTATAATTATCAACTGTAACCCAGAAACAGTTTCAACAGATTATACTGTTTCAGATAAGCTATATTTTGAACCTCTTACCTATGAGGATGTTATGAATATCATCCACTTTGAACAGCCAGAGGGCGCAGTAGTTGCCTTAGGCGGTCAAACAGCTATTAATTTAGCGTCTAAGATTGATAGAGCTGGAGTTAGAATCTTTGGTTCATCATCTCACTCAATTGATTTAGCTGAGGATAGAGAGCTATTTGAAGAGGCAATGCAAGAGATAAATATCCCAATGCCAAAGGGCTATGGCGTATTTTCAGTTGAAGAGGCAGTAAAGGCTGCAAGAGAAATTGGCTATCCAGTTTTGGTGCGTCCATCATTTGTTTTAGGTGGAAGAATGATGCATATTGTATATGATGAAAAAATATTAATTTCTAAGGTAAAGGAAGCCTTAGCCTTCGATAATGAGCATCCAATTTTAGTAGATAAATATGTATTTGGTCAAGAATGTGAAGTAGATGCTATCTGCGATGGTGATGATGTGTTTATCCCAGGTATAATGGAGCATATTGAGCGTACTGGTGTTCACTCAGGAGATTCTATGAGTGTATATCCTCCATATTCACTATCTGAACATGCTCAAAAGGTAATAATTGAATATACTAATAAGATTGGTAAAAAGCTTAATATGGTAGGTTTATATAATATTCAATTTATAGTTGATAAGGAGGATAATGTTTCAATTATCGAGGTTAACCCAAGATCATCTAGAACAGTACCTTTCCTAGCAAAATCAACAAATATCCCTATCGCAAATATCGCAACAAAGGTAATGCTTGGTGCTAAGCTAAAGGATTTGGGCTATGTAGGTGTAGCTCCAAAAAGAAAAAGATGGTATGTAAAAACACCTACCTTCTCATTTACTAAGATTACAGGCTTAGATGTAGTGCTTTCACCTGAGATGAAATCAACAGGTGAGGCAATAGGCTATGACTATTCACTAAATAGAGCCTTATTTAAATCACTAAAGGCCTCAGGTACTAGAGTTGCCAATTATGGTACTATACTTGCTACTATAGCCGATATTGATAAGGATGCTGCCTTACCATTAATAAAGAGATTCTATGATTTAGGCTTCAATATTGAAGCTACAAAGGGAACAGCTATGTTCTTAAAATCTCATGGTATTAAAACAAGAATAAGAAAGAAGCTATCTGAAGGCTCAGAAGAAATACTAGACTCAATTAAGGCTGGTTATGTTACTTATGTTATTAATACATCTAGTGAGGGCGCAGGCTCAACAGCTGATGATGGAAGAATAATTAGACGTGCCGCAATTGATAATAATGTTAATGTATTTACATGCCTTGATACTGTTAAGGTATTACTTAATGTATTAGAAGAAATAACAATGAAGACTTCAGTAATTAATGAAGAATAGCGAAAAAGCCTCTAAAATTGAGGCTTTTTTATTTTCAAAATATTCTTTTTTTAAAAAAGTTATGTTATAATGATTAAAATGCGAGGTGATTTTATGGAAAATGAATCATTGTTGCTCGATACTTTATTGAAAAAGGCTAAAGAAAAACAAGATGAGGATGCTGTTAGAGAATTATATTCTAATACTTTTTTAACTTCGCTTAAAAGAGTAGTGAGGCTAACTAATAGATTAGGTGTTCCTCTATGCAGTGAAGCCGTTAGCCGTAACGAATTTATCGATGATATCAACTTGAAAATCTCTAGAGCTTTAGTTAATAATTATTTAACTTTTTATTATGTTAATGTGTTAACTGGAGAATATGTAGGCTATAGTGCTTCTAAAGACTATAGATCTTTAGATATAGAAGAGGAAGGAAAAGATTTCTTTAATGATGTTCTAACAAATATTGAAAAGGTAATATTTGAAGAAGATAGGCATATATTAATTGAAGGCTTGACTAAAGAAAAGCTTTTAAATGAGACCTCAGGAGGAAAACCTTATATTTTAACATATAGATTATTTATGGATAATAATCCAACCTATGTTTCCCTAAAGGCTATAAGACTTGCAGATACAGATACTAACCTTATAATAGGTGTTTCTAATATCGATGAGGAAAAGAAAAAGGAATTAGACCTTCAGCGTAAAATTCAAAAAAGTATTACATATACTAATATTGCCCTCGCACTTGCTAAAAACTTCTTTGATATTTTTTATGTAAATATTGAAACAAATTTTTATGATGAATATAAGATAGATAGTGAAAATCAAAAGCTAATTAAGGTTAGTAGTGGTGATTCATTCTTTGAAGAATCAATCGTTAACGCTAAAAAGCTAATTCATAAGGAAGACTTAGATAATTTCTTAAGAGCTGTAGATAAAAAGGTCTTAGTTAAAGAGGTAAAGACAAACAAAAACTTTAGATTAACATATAGACAGCTAATTAATGGCGAATATGTTTACGTATCATTTGTTGCTTTATCATTAATTAATGATTCTACTCACATATTACTTGGTATAAGTAATATTGATGAGCAAAAGCGTCAGGAATTAGAATATTCTAAGAATTTAGAATTTGAAAAATCTATCGCTAGAACAGATGCCTTAACAGGTGTAATGAATAAGTATTCATATGGCGAAATTGAGGCTGCTCTAAATGAAAAAATATTAAAAAATGATTCGCTAGAATTTGCGATGGTCGTATGCGATATTAATAATTTAAAACAAATTAATGATACATATGGTCATGATGCTGGAGACCAATATATTATCGATGCTAAAAATATGATTGCTGATGTATTTAAGGATTCAACAATTTATCGTGTTGGTGGAGATGAATTTGTCTTACTACTTGATGGTAGTGATTATTATAAAAGAGATCATCTATATAAGGAATTTGTAAAAAGAAATCAGCAAAATAAGAAGAATAATAAGGTTGTTGTAGCCTGTGGTATGGCAGATTATGATAGAAATACTGACATTGTTTTAAAAAAGCTATTTATCAAGGCTGATGAATTAATGTATAAGAATAAAGAAGAATTAAAAGAAAACTAGACTTGCTAATTCGCAAGTCTTTTTTAATCGCCTTCTTTATGATAAAATATCAAAATAAGGAAGATAAATAATATGAAGATTTTTGTTGTCATTTTAGTGCTAATATTAATATTTTCTCCAATGCTTATTTTTGGTATTTATAGAGCGAAGAAAAATAGAGAAATAATGAATTTATTAAATGAATTTTCAAAGCTAAGAGCTGAAGAGGCTTCTATCCTAGAGGAAATGAATTTATTAACTAAAGAGAATAAAATAAATAAGGTTGAAGATTTTAATTTAAAGATGGATAGATTAGAACAAAGAAGAAGTGAAATAAATAAAAGACAGGAAGAATTATCTAAGATGGTAGGTGAAAAAAGTGTTTAAGGCTAATTATCATACTCATGTTAAATATTGTAATCACGCTGTTGGTGATGTTAAAGATTATATAGAGGCAGCTATTAATTTTGGTTTAGAAGAAATTGGTATGACAGATCACGCACCTATTTTAGAAAGCTTCATGTCAGAAAAAGATTATGACCGTATATATGGCTTTGAAAATATGAAGATGCCTACTGTTGATATTTATTTAAATGATATTGAAGAGGCTAGAAAAAATTATGGTGATAAAATAAAAATATTATCTGGCTTTGAATCTGAATATATTGAAGGACATTTAGATTTTTATAAGAATTTAAGAAAAAGAGTCGATTACCTAAATTTAGGAGTTCACTATTATGTTCATGATGGAATCTTATATGATACATATTTTGAGGTTAATTATAAAAATTTAGATTATTATGTAGAAACAGCTAAAAAGGCAATAGATACTAATTTATTTAACGTGCTAGTTCATCCTGATTTATTTATGTATAGCTATAAGGATGAAAATGGTCGTAATACCTTTGATGAGCACTGTATAAAAGCTACTAGAGAAATATTAGAATATTGTATAAAAAATAATGTTTATGTAGAAATCAATGCAAATGGATTAAAGAAGGGAGATTTAAATGATAAATCAACCTGGAAATATCCATATCCTAAATTTTGGGAAATAGCAAAAGAATATAAAGATTTAAAGGTTTTAATTGGAGCTGATGCTCATAATCCAGCTCATATTTATAATGAAAGAGTAAAAACAGCAATTCAGTTTGCAAAGGATTTAGGAATTAAAGTAGAAGAATATATGAAAATTAATCATTAGGAAGTGATTAAAATGAAGCTAGAGCTTAATAATGTTTTAGCTAGTGGTATTACATATGGCAAGGTTTTACATATTAAAGATAATAATAAAAGTGCTAAGGCAACCACAAACGAGCTTGAAAATTTTAATAATGCGATAACAAAATCTATTGGACAAATAGATTTAATGCTTAATCAAAACGAAGATATTAAGGATTATTTAATTGCTATAAAGCTGATGATTGGTGATCATAAGCTTTTAGCTAGAGTAAGAACTAAAATAGAGGAAGGTAATTCAGCATATGATTCTGTAAAGGAAGTACTTGCTGGATATAAAAAGACTTTACTTGATGCTGATTCTTCATATCTAAAGGAAAGAGCGGCAGATATTTCAGATGTAGAAATTAGAATACTATCTAATTTGGGCTATGTTGAAAATGATATATTAAATGATAAATACATACTTGCTGTTGATATACTACTTTCTACATTTTTAATAACAAATAAAAATAATATATTAGGTGTTGTTGCTAAAAATGGTGGATATACATCACACGCGGCAATATTATGTAGAAGCTGGAATATACCTTATGTAATAGTAGATAAGGATATTGAGGCAAATGATATGATTATTAATACATATAATAATTTATTAATAATTAATCCAACTAAAAAAGAAATTGATAAATGCAATTTAGAAATTAAAAAGGATGAAAATTCCTATAAGGCAGTATCACATGAGGGCTTTAGCTTTTTAGCTAATGTTGGAACTAATTATGACATAGATAAGGTCTTAGAATATGATTTTGATGGAGTAGGCTTATATAGAACAGAAATGATATTTATGAGATCTACAAGACCTTTAACATATGAGGAACAGCTAAGTACCTATTTAGAGGCTGCCCACAAGCTAAAGGATAAAAGTATTTGCTTTAGAACATTTGATGTTGGTGATGATAAAACTATTAAATATTTAAAGACTGATAAAAAGGGCATTGATAATTATTTAAATAATACAGAAATATTTGAAAATCAAATAAAAGCTATATGTATGGCTAATGCTTATAATAATGTTAAAATCATGTTTCCTATGATTGAAACAGAGGCAGAATTCCGCTTTTTAAAACAATGGGTTAGAAAAATAGCTAAGGAATTACAGGCTAATATGCCTAAGATTGGTATGATGCTAGAAACTAAAAAGGCATTAGAAAATATAGAAAGCTTTTATGATGCTGATTTTATATCAATTGGAACAAATGATTTAACACATGAACTTTATAATATTAATAGAGAAGAATCACTGGATAATTATGATAATTATTTAAAGGATTTATTATATAAAATTAAAAGAGTTGTTAAATTTTGTGATGAAAAAAATATATTTTTGTCTGTCTGTGGAGAGCTTGCTGGAGTGAGTAAAACAGCCTTAGCCTTATATAAGCTTGGGATTAAAAATTTATCTGTTTCACCATCAGGTATAAAAGCTTTAAATACAGCATATAAAAAATATACAAATGTTAAATCTAAACTTTAAATAATTATAGTTTTTTTGTATAATTAAATGTGGTTTTAAGAAATGAGGATAATGATATGTCTACATTAGTAATTGTTGGCTCTCAATGGGGCGATGAAGGTAAAGGAAAAATAACTGATTATATGGCTCAAAGAGCTAATGTTGTAGTAAGAAGCCAAGGTGGTAATAACGCTGGCCATACTATAACATTTGATGGTAATAAATTCGCTTTAAGATCTATTCCTTCTGGAATATTTAACCCTAACATTAAAAATGTTATGGCTAATGGTATGGTAATTAATCCAAAGCAAATGCTAGAGGAATTACACGGATTAGAGGAAAGAGGAATAACTAATCATCAATTATTTATTTCTTCAAGAGCACATGTTGTTATGCCTTATCATGAGGCTTTAGATGGAGCTTACGAGCAATTTAAAAAGGATAAAAAGATTGGAACAACAAAGCGTGGTATTGGTCCATGCTATGCTGATAAGGCCAATAGAATTGGTATTAGAATCTGTGATTTAATTAATCCTGAAACATTTAAAAAGGTTTTAGCTGATACTTTAGCTATTAAAAATATGGAGCTAAAGATGCTAGGATTAGAAGAATTTGATTTTGATACTATCTATAATGAATATGTAGAATATGGTAAAAAGATTAAACCGTTTGTTTGTGACACATCACTTTTATTAGAGGAAGAATTAGAAAAGAATTCTAAAATATTATTTGAGGGTGCACAAGGTGTAATGCTATGCTTAGACCATGGTACTTATCCATATGTAACGTCATCTTCACCTACAGGAGCTTCAGTTCCACTAAATGCTGGTATCGCAGCTAAAAACATCAATAATGTATTAGGTATCTGCAAAGCTTATACTACAAGAGTTGGTGAAGGTCCATTCCCAACAGAGCTTGATGGTGATTTAGCTCACTATATTAGAGAAAAGGGCCATGAATATGGTACTGTAACAAAAAGACCTAGAAGAGTAGGCTACTTAGATTGTGTTGCCTTAAATTATGCAAGAAGAGTTGCGGGTATTAATTATTTAGCTTTAATGCTATTTGATGTTTTATCTGGTGTTAAGGATTTAAAGATTTGTTATGCATATGAGCTTGATGGTAAGGTAATTAATACAGTTCCAGCATCACTTGATGATTATTCTAGATGTAAGCCATTATATATTGATATGGAAGGCTGGGATGAGGATATCACAAATGTTAAATCATTTGATGAATTACCAGAAAATGCTAAAAAGTATCTAAAGAAGATAGAAGAATTAACAAAGACAGAGGTTGTAATATTCTCTGTTGGTCCAGATAGATATCAAACTATTGAATTAAAGGAATTCTTCTAATTGGAATACTTATTAATATCTTCTTGTCTTCTTGGCAATAATGTTAAATATAATGGTAAAAATAATTATATTAAAGAAGTAGAATTATTAAAAAATAAATATAATTTAATTGTAATCTGTCCTGAGGTTATGGGAGGACTACCTATTCCTAGAATACCTTCTGAAATATTAAATGATAAGGTTATTAATAAAGAAGGAATAGATGTTACTTCAAATTTTATTAAAGGAAAAGATGAAGCAATTAAATTAGTAAAAAAGTATAATATCAAAAAGGCCTTATTAAAGGAAGGCTCCCCATCGTGTGGTTCTAAATATATATATGATGGAACATTTAGTGGTAATAAAATAGAAGGATATGGAATTACAACTAAAGCTCTAAAGGAATTAGGTCTAGATATTTATAATGAAAAAGAAATAGAAAAGCTATTATAGAAATCTCGTTAAAATGCGAGATTTTTATTTTTTCTAAAAAAATTTAAAAAATTAGCACTCACCTATTGACAGTGCCAAAATATGTGGTATACTATAAGTGTAATTGGCAGATAGCATATGAGAGTGCCAATAGAAAGAAGGACAAAAATATGAGAAATGATTTGTATAGTTTTGTTAATGAATTAAATAATATGTTTTATGATGGAGGTTTTAGAAGCTTTCCAATTGATGTTGAAAAGACAGAAAATGGTTATATGATATTATGCGAGCTTCCAGGAGTAAAGAAAGAAGATATATCTATAACATTTGATGAAGGAGAACTTCTTATTGAAGCCACACCAAAGAAAAACAATAAGGAGAACAGATTTGTTATCCATGAAAGAAGCTCTCAAAAGCTAAAGAGAACTATTAGCCTTGGTGATGACATTGATGAAAATAAATTCCAAGCTAAATTAGAAGATGGTATTTTATATGTCAATGTATTCAATAAGGAAAAACAAGAAAAGAAAGCTAAAAGTATAGTAATAGAATAGGGAGATGTTTGATATGTTGTATTTAAATGATAATTTATTTGATGATATGTTTAATTGTTTTACTCAAAACGATTTAAGAAGTGATGTTTCAGCTGATGATAATGAATTTGATATCACAATGGATGTTCCAGGTGTAGATAAGAAGAATATCGATATTAGCTTTAATGATGATGTTTTAACAGTTAATGTTAAATATGAAAAGAAGAATGATAAGAAGAATTATTCAGTTAAAGAAAGATTCTATTCTAACACATCTAGATCATTCTATTTAGAGAATGCAAATCCAGAAGCAATTAAAGCTAAATTAGAAAATGGTGTTTTAAATATTAAGGTAGCTAAAATGCCAAAAATTGAAACTAAAAAGTTAATCGCAATTGAATAGTTTTCTCCTTGGTGTAGCCAGCTTTGGCTACACTATTTTTTTTATATTAAAAATATAAAATTCTTTTGGAATATAACTAAAATAGTGATAAAATAAAACGTGAGGTATAAAAATATGACACTATTGGCTAAAAGAAGTATCATAAAGGAAGATAAGAGTAATATTATTACACTTGGAGCTATTGCTAAGGAAGAAAAGAAAAAGGATCCTTCAGTAATTAATGCGACAATTGGTATGTATTATTCAGAAGATGGTAAGCTTGTAACCTATGATTCAGTTAATAAGGCCTTAAATGCTTTAACTGATGATGAAAAATATGCTTATGCATCAACTCCAGGCTCTGCCACATTCCATGAGGCTTTAAAAAGATGGGTTTTTAGAGAGTATTATGATGAATTTATGGAAAAGACCTATGTTTCTGTTATGGCTACTCCAGGTGGTAGTGGTGCAATATCAAATACCTTTTCAAATTATTTAAATGAAAATGATAAAGCCCTACTTCCTTCATATATGTGGGGAAATTATAAACAATTTGCTTATGAAAATTATGCATCTTTTGACACATATGAATTATTTAAGGATGATAAATTAAATCTTGAAGATATAAAGGCTAAGATGCTAAAGCATAAGAAGGAACAAAAAAGAGTTTTACTTGTTATAAATGATCCTTGTCAAAATCCAACAGGCTATACAATGACTAATGAGGAATGGCAAGAATTAATCAAAATTGTAAATGAAGTATCAGAAGATGGAACACCAGTTGTTTTACTTCATGATATGGCTTATATAGATTATGATTATAGAGGCTTTGAGGCTACAAGAAATAATTTACGATTATATCAAGGCTTAAATAAAAATGTATTAGTTGTTTTAGCATTTTCAGGTTCTAAGACATTAGCCTTATATGGCGTTAGAATTGGTGCCCAAATTGCTATATCTACAAATAAAGAAAATGTTGATGATTTCGCAAGAGCTAATAAATTCTCATCTAGAGCTAAATGGTCTAATACAACAAACCTAGGTGCGAATTTAATTTCAAAAGTAGTTTTAGATGAAAATTATAGATCAAAATTTGAAGAAGAATTAGAGATTGCAAGAAATGTTTTAGTGACAAGAGCTAAAACATTTATCGAAGAGGCAAATAAGGTAGGCTTAAAAACATTGCCATTTAAGTGTGGATTCTTTGTAACTATTCCATGTGATAATCCTGATTTGGTTTATAAAAAATTAGTTGAAAAGAAGATCCATATAATCCCAATGGGCAATGTAGTTAGAGTTACAATTTCAGCTATTTCAATTGAAGACTGTAAAAAATTACCACGGTTAATTAAAGAAGCAATGCTATGACATTAAATGAGAAATTAGAGAATTCAGTAATTATTTCAATTAAAGAAGTATATAATAGTGCATATGGAATTAAGCCTACACAAAAAAGAATAAAAAAATATATATTCTTTATCCTTATTGCCGCTTTTACAATAGCTACAAAATTTGTATTTAAAAAGATAACAGATTGGGATGTTTCTTATTTGTTTTTAGCTATTAATCTAATTGCCTTATGTGTTACTACAGTATTAGATGGACATCAAAGGAAATATAATCACTTAGTAATGTATAAGACTGCGTTTTTAATTAGTAAATTATGTAAAACAGTTATATTTATATTCTCATTCTTCGTTGCTTATCAATTTTTTGATGTATATTACAAGGAAATGGTAGGCATGAGTTTCTGGGAATTTTATGGAAAAACTCTATTTGTAGGGGATTTTGAAGCCTATTTTGATGCTCATGGCTTATCACATATAGGTCAATATATAACTGTAGATGGCGTTAAGATGCAATATAGCGATGTTTTGATTAAACTTATTATGTTATATGTTGCATTTGTTACTGCAGCTCCTGCTTTCTTATTTTTGTTTTTTACAAACTTAACGCTAATAGGAAAAATAATTAAATTATTAATTATATTAGCAATACCAATTTATAATATTTATTGGTTTATTAAGTGGTTTATATCAACTAATGTAGTCTTCCTTCATTACGTTCCTAAGGAAGGCTCAGATGACATGACAATTATCGAAAAAAGAGAAATTGTTAAGGGACGGACACGGATTAGATTAAGACAAATATTTGCACATTTCCTTATAACTGCCTCAATTATTGGAGTTATATGGTATGTTCAATTCTCATTTAGAAATTTATTTAAAATATAAAATCAAGAGGTGAATATGAAGCTAGCATTTGATAATGAGAAATATCTCGAATTACAAAAAGAAAATATTTTAAAAAGAGTATCAAAATTCTCTGGTAAGCTTTATCTAGAATTTGGTGGAAAGCTATTTGATGATTATCATGCATCAAGAGTATTACCAGGCTTTTTACCTGACTCTAAGCTACGTATGCTATTACAGATTAAAGATAAGGTAGAAGTAATAATCGTTATTAATGCTAACGACATTCAAGAAAATAAAATAAGAGGAGACCTAAACATATCTTATGAATCTGAGGTATTAAGATTAATTGATGCCTTTAGAGATTCAGGACTTTATGTAGGCTCTGTATGTATTACAAGATATCAAGCTTTACCTTCAGTTTTATGCTTTAGAAGAAAGCTTAATAATTTAGGTGTTAAAACATATTTATGCTATGATATTCCAGGCTATCCACATGATGTAGAAAATATTATTTCTGAGAATGGCTTTGGAAAAAATGAATATATTGAAACATCAAGAGAAATTGTTGTTGTTACAGCACCAGGACCTGGTTCTGGTAAGCTAGCTACATGCTTAAGTCAGCTATACCATGAAAATAAAAGAGGAATTAAAGCTGGTTATGCTAAATATGAAACATTCCCTATTTGGTCAATTAATTTAAAGGATCCTGTTAATTTAGCTTATGAGGCTGCAACAGCTGACTTAGCTGATGTAAATATGATTGACCCATATCATTTAGAAGCTTATGGCAAAATGGCTGTAAATTATAATAGAGATGTGGAATCATTCCCTGTGTTAAAATCAATGTTTGAGGCTATCTATGGTTCATCACCATATAATTCACCTACAGACATGGGCGTTAATATGGCAGGCTTTGCTATTGTTGACCATAAGGTTTCAGATGAAGCATCTAAGGCTGAAATTATTAGAAGATATTTAAATACTAAGGTTTTACTTAGAAATGGTAAAGCTACTCAAGAAGAGGTAGATAAGATTGCTTTATTAATGAGAAGCTTAAATATTACAGTATCAGATAGAAAATGTGTAGAAGCAGCAGAAAATAAAAAGAAAAAGACTAATACTGAATCTATGGCATTAGAATTTGAGGATGGTACAATTGTTGATGCTAAAACTTCACCACTATTATCAGCTCCTGCAGCATTACTTTTAAATGCTTTAAAGCATCTTGCAAAAATAGATGATAAGATGGTTTTAATTGCTCCAGCTGTCATTGAGCCTGTTAGTAAGATGAAGATTGATTATTTAGGTAATCATAATCCAAGACTACATGCTGATGAGGTTTTAATTGCTTTATCAATTTCAGCAACTCTAAATCCATTAGCTAAGGAAGCTTTAGAACAAATAAATAATTTAGCTCATACTCAAGCTCATTCAACTGTAATACTTTCTGAAGATGATGCTAAGGTATTTAAGAAATTGAAAATTGATCTTACAACAGATGAAGAGTATTATGCTCATAAATTATATGTAAAATAATCAAAAAATTAAAAAATTTATAATATTTTCAAAAAAAATTGAAATTCATCTCTATTATTTTATGGAGGTGAATTTTTTAATGTTTATTTTAACCAAATATTAAGTAGTTATATTCAATTTCTATAGTAAAAATGAAAGGAGATAAAAATGACAGAGGTTGAATATAATTTTACTAGAGATTTAATATTTAAATTAACATTACAGGAAGTACCAGAGGCAGCTATAGAGCTAGCTAAAAAATTTATACCTAATATGGAGAACTTAGTGTATAATCCAGAAACTTTTTCAGTAGATAATCCAATTAATATGGGAGGTATTGATATCAAATCAACAGAATTTGATTTTAAGTTCTCATTATCAAATGAAAAATCATTTGAATATGAGATGCAAAATCATAAGGTTCCATATGATTTAAAATCTAGAATACTTAAGTATTATAGTGACTTAATGTCAGCGTGCTTCAAAAAGGGAGAAGGCTATAACCATAAGAAGTGCTATACAATATGGTTTTTAGAAAATAATTTATTCGAAGATGATAAATCTATTAGAACTTTTTATCTAAAGGATGAAGATAATAATAAGCTATATGACTATGCTTCTATAACCATTGTCGAATTTGCAAAAATAAGTGAAGAAGATTATAATAAGGATGTATGGAAAAGACTATTTATAACTAATGATATGGACTTACTTAAAGGGGTTGATGAAATCATGGATAAGGTAGTAAATAAAATTCTAGATTATAATTCTGATCAAGCAATTAAAGAACAATTAAGAGCTGAAGAGGAATGGCAAAGAGGCTATAATTCAGCCGTTGCAGCCTCTAAGGAAGAAGGTAAAGCTGAGGCAAATAAAGCAACCGCAAAGAAGCTTTTAGAATTAGGCATTGATGTTGAAATAATTTCAAAATCAACAGGCTTATCTTTAGAAGAAATATCAAAGTTATAGTATGCTTAAAGGCTATTGTGAAAACAATGATTGTTTTTACGGTAGCCTTTTGTGTTATAATATATATAGAGGTGATTCTATGGGACAATTTAATATTTTAGTTGGCAATATCGTAAGTGATGATATTTTAAAAGGACACGATGTCATTATTAATCCAACAAATCCTGCAATGCGTAATGGTGGCGGAGTGTGTGGTGCTATATTTGATAAGGGTGGAGAAGAAAAGCTTTTAGAATATAACAAAAGCCATTTTGATAGTGTAATGAAGATTGGTGAAATTAGAATTACTCCAGGCTTTGATTTAAATATGGATATTATGTATGTTCAAGGACCAAAGCAATGGGAATTTGATAATTCTGATGAGGTATTATTACTTACATATCAGAATATGCTAAAGGCTATAGTAGAAAAAGGCTATAAGAACGCACTTGTTCCAAGTTTAGGCACAGGAATTTATGGATTTGATCATGAGGATGTAGGTCATATGGTATATAAGGTAATAAAAGAATTTGCTGATAAAAATAATGTAAATATTGACCTTGTAATATATGATTCAAATTCAGCAAAATTTTATAAATAATCATAAAGGCAAAAATCGTACATTCAAAGTACGATTTTTATTTACAAGGATAATTTTTTATAATAAAATAATGCTGTAAATAAATAATGCTCTTAAAGGGAGTAGAAGCCAATATTGGTATATATATCGTCAGCACGAGGAAACTCCGGTATATATTTAATTTTCGAGACTTTACATTTAGTTGTGAGTCTTATTTTTTTAGTCAAAATTAGGGGGGAAACGAAAATGGTTAGATATCGTGTTGGTGCAAGAGCTTCTAGCGTAATTAGTGCTATGCTTTTAATGGCTGTGGGTATTGTAGTGCCTATAATGGTTTTTGTAAGTGTTGGATTTAATGAATTGTTCGGTTTGGCATTATTTTTCTTTGTTGTCTTCATTGTAGGGGCGATAATACTTGGAGTTGAAATTAATTATCAAAAACGTCGGGATTTAGCTTTAAAAGGAAAGCTATCTACAAGTCTTGTTAAAGAGGTTGAAAGAATATGGCGAGGTCGTAATGGTAGAGTATATAACCTTATCATTTCTTGTCATAATGATATGGGTGAAAAGTTCGAGACTTGTATTCCAATTTCATATTGGGATAAGGAT
>JAEEGL017317557.1_pt1 | contig 17593 bp, 11 predicted proteins | sample 9134231 | NCBI WGS metagenome assembly JAEEGL01 (sample SAMN16246548, study PRJNA631951) | gut metagenome | biome: gut microbiome; feature: rumen; material: fiber-attached | host: Bos | place: Iran: Karaj | collected 2018-10 | reverse complement strand
CACTCTATGGGAGGAGTACTTGCTGCACACTTAGCAAGTAAATATAAAGAAGTTAAAAAGTTAGTATTGGTAGCTCCCGCATTTCGTCACTATGGTTTTGAAGATGGAACATTTAGTTTAAAAAATACCTTTGTAAAAGGCAATAAGATAATAGAACAATATGGTTTTAAAATGGTTGCTAATCGTTTTCTTAAACTTCCTACTACTTATATAACAGAATTTAGAAAACTAGTTAAAGAGAATCAAGAAACTTGTAAGAAAATTCATATTCCTACTTTAATACTACGTGGTACAGAAGATGAAATTGTACCAGAGGATGCTGTTAACTTAATATATGAACAGTTATCTAATCCTTATAAAAAGGTAATACACCTAGATGGCATTACTCATGATGTCTTTAGAGAGAAATATGCTCTTGAATCATGTTATTTAATAAAAGAATTCTTAAAGAATAAAAATAGTATTAAGAACATGCCAGAACTAATAAAGAAACAAGATTAATTGTTTCTTTTTTATTTATTTTGTTATAAAATTATTATAGGAAGGCATATATGAATAAGAGTTATATTAATAAAATATTAGTTAGTATACTGTTAATTCTTTTTGTAGGTATGGGCTATTATCTATTAAAAGGTAATAGTGATACTGTTAAGAAAAGAACAATAATGATATATATGTCAGGTTCTGATTTAGAGACTAAAGCAGGAGCTGCTACTAGTGATATAAATGCTATTAATCCTAGGGAAGTAGACTTAGATAGCATGAATATTCTTTTATATACAGGTGGTTCTTCAAAATGGCATAATAGTTTAATAAATAATAATGAGAATGCAATCTATGAATTAAATAAATCAGGTTTTAAGAAAATAAAATCTTATGAACAAGAGAATATGTCTTCAAGTGAAACACTAAGTGACTATTTAAATTATGTTTATGACAATTATAAAACAGATATATATGATTTATTAGTTTGGGATCATGGAGGAGCTTGGCAAGGAGCAATATCAGATGACTTTAATGAAGGGGATTATTTAGAGTTAAAAGAATTTAGAGATGCTCTTGATAATAGTCCATTTAAAGACAATAAGATGGAAGCTGTTATCTTTAAAACTTGTCTTAATAGTTCTTATGAAGTAAGTGTTATTCTATCTCAGTATGCAAACTATTTAATAGGATCTGAGGAAGTAACCTTTGCAGGAAATATTATTCATGCACTTGATTTCTTAAATACTATTAATGGAGAAACAGATCCAGTAACTATTGGTAAAGAATATGCAGAGTCATATTACGATAATACAATTGTTAAAGGTAATTTAAAAGGAAGAAGAGTAATGGCATTCTCTGTAGTTGATCTAAATAAAATAAATGATCTTACAGAAGAATTAAAAAACTTCTTTAATGGTATCGATATCAATGAGAATTATGAAGATATATCAAGAACAAGAAATAGTTTACATGAGTATGGTGGTAATAAAGTTAGAACTTTTGATGTCGTTGATACTTACCATTTAGTTAGTGATCTATCATCTTATTCAACATATGATAGTGACAAAGTAATAAAGGCTTTTAATGATACTGTTGTTAACTGTTATACAACTAATGAAAGAACCTCTAAGTGTTTATCTATTTTCTTTCCTTTTAATGGATTTGAAAAGTCTAAAAACTATGGTTTCACTGTTTATAAAGATTTAGAATTAAATGATGATTACTATAACTTTATTAATAGTTTTAGTTTTAAACAATCACAAGCAGCCACAAGTACATCTATGTTAAGACTAGATGAAGGTCATTTTACAAATGATATTATTATTAATAATAAAGAATTATCTTTAGAGTTAACAGATGATGAAAAGAAAGATATCTTAGATATCAAGTATTATGTCTTTAAGAAAGATAATAATAATTATAATTTAATTAAAAAGGGAGATAATACTATTATAGAAGGTAATAAACTATTAATAGATTTATCTAATAAATATTTAAAAGTTAATAATGAATATGTTACTTTAAATTATATAGATAATAGTTATACTGTTAATGGATATCTAGATAATGAATTAAAAGATATCAGTAGTCTAAGTAATAGTGTTAATTATACTATCAGTGATGATCATAAAATATTATTAACTATGGATGATATTGGAGATGAAGTAATAGGTAGTATTATTTATGATTATAAAGATTATAATTATTTATACTTTAATAAAGAAAACTATGAGTTTAATAAAGAATTTGATATTAAATGGAAAGATAGTTTAAAAGAAGATATAAGAACTATTAAGAATGATGATTTAAATATAAACTTAGGTTATCTTGATAATGGAGATTACTATTGTTTATTAGAGATAAAAGATATTAATAATCGTTTACATTATACACAGTTAGAGAAGATTAAGTAAGATTTTACTTTACATAAAAACAACAATAGTTTTACAGTAAACAAAATAATTAGAAAAGACTATTATTGACATATATATCATCAAATGATAAAACTTAAAGTGTAATAATACAATATGTAAACATAAATAAAAGATATGAAAAGAGGGATAAAATGAATTGTAAAAAATGTGGTACTCCATTTAAACCAGGTGAGAAGTTTTGTAGTGAATGTGGAGAAAAATTAGAAGTAATGGAACCAGTTCCAGAACAACCAGAACCAGTAATTAAACAAAATGTAGTAGAACCTGTTGTTCCAGTTGTTCCAGAACCAGCACCAGTAGTAGAACCAATTCCTGAACCAGTTGAACCGGTTAAACCAGTAGAACCAGTAACTCCAGCTCCAGTACCAGTAGAACCTGAAGCAAAACCAGTTAAGAAAGGTGTTAATCCAATACTATGTGTATTACTTGCAATAGTTGCTTTCGTAATAGGATTCTTTGGTTTTAAATTCTTAAATGGAGAAGGAATAGATATATTCTCTTCAAATACAGATGTTAGTTTTGGTGGTTATACATTCACTGTTCCTAAAAGTATGAAGACAAGCTTAGGAACAACAGAAGATAAATCTCCATATATTGAAATGAGTGATAGTAAGTATTCAGTTACTTTCTCTATCTATGATAGTGATAGTGAATTTGATTCTTTAAAACCTAAGACTACAGAGACTAATACATATATCGCTAAAAGAGATTATAAAGGTAATTCTTACTATTTATTTGATAGACTAAGTGATCAAAAGAAATCAAGTGCAATCATAGGTAAATTTGATAAAACAAAGATTGTTCTTGCTTATATCACAGTAGGTAATGGTAGTACATCACCATCAACTGAGGATGTAGAAAATGCACTTAAGATTATATACTCAGGCGTAAAAGATGAAAATGCTAAAACTAATACAAAAATCTTTAATAACATTGAAAGTGAATTCTTTGAAAAAGAAGAAGCTATAGCAGGTGATGTTGCTGAAGATGTTTATTCAGAGATTTATGTAAATATATCTTTAGATGAAATAAATGAATAAGATGGTTTAAAACCATCTTTTTTTTTGCTATAATATTGATAGAATAGGGTGATTAGTATGTATTGTGATAATTGCGGATATAATAATAACAGTAATACAACTTATTGTAAACAATGTGGTAGACCATTAAACAATAATATTATTAGTAATATAGACCCTAAAGAAAAAATAAAAAGAGAAATTGATAAAAGAGAAAAACTTAATAGACAGAATAGAATAATATTTAGTATTGTAATAGGTTTTGTACTTACTAGTACAGTATTAGGTATTGTAATGAAAACTAATCAAAATAAAATACATTTAAAAAACGATATAACTACTTCAAGTATTACGAATATTGTTAATACTAAGAAAACTGTTATCGAAACAGATAACACTTATTCTAATATCGATATTAATACGATTAATGAAGCAATTGATCTTATTAGGGAAGACTCTAATAAGCAAAAAGATTCTTGTCCAGAGAATATCAAAGTAATAGAAAATAAGATAATTAATGAATTTAATATAGTAGCAGTTAATTTATGTGAAATGACAAGTACCTTAGCTAACGAACTTTATAAAACATTAAAAGTTGTTTATGAAATATTCCCTAGTATAAAAGGTAATATAACAAATCTAACTATAGGTAACTTTGATAGTAGAAACACAGGTGTAATTGCCTTCTATCAACCATTATTTCCATTTGCTCAAAGCAAAAACTATAATAAAGTTTATAAAATGAGAATAGTATTAAATGCAAGATTCTTCTTGAATGATAATTTGCTTCTTGAAACTGTTAAAGAGTCTTCTTTAACAGGGTATTTTCCAAGTAATGCAACGATATCTTCACCACTAGCTCATGAATTAGGTCATTATATATCATTCTATGCAATGAGAAAAAATAATAAAATAGATGAATCTCTATTATTTAAAAAAGATGATAATAATTATTATTTACTTGTAGATAAATATGATTCTAGTGAATTTAGTAAACAAATACTTGATGAAGCTTATAAATTATATTTAGAAGATGGTAACAGTAATATTGATTTTGATAAGTGGAGAGAGTCTATCTCTAAATATGCTGTTATAAAAAATGAAGCTGGTAATTACTTATATGATGAAACAGTAGCAGAAGCTTTTCATGATTATTATCTAAATAAAGATAAAGCAAGTATTGCAAGTAAGTATATTATTAAAATCCTTAGAAACTATGTGGAGGGTGTATGAAGAAAATAATAATAATTGTTATATTATTTCTTCTTGTAATAACAACCTCGGCATCCAATAATAAATTTATTATAAAAGATGTAAGTTTTAATAAGGAAGAAGAGATAATAAGTAAGTTCCCTAGGGAATATTCCCTAGCATACAAAATAAAATATCAAGATCTAGATAAAGACATTATTGAACTATCTAAAAAAGTTACATATTTATTACTAGGTCCTAGTGAATCTATAGAAAGTAATGAAGATTATTATAAACGTCATAAAGATTATCTTAATATGCGTTATAAACCAGTAATACCAACTAAGAATGGTAAGATTGATACTAATAGTCAAGAATATAAAGATGAATTAGTATCTAGTTTCACCGTATCAACAATATTTAATAAAATAAATGAACTTGATATTAATTATTCTACCTTTGGTGATATTACTGTATCTAAGAGTAATGATTTAATACTAAGTACTGTAGTACTACCTAGTGTAACTATGAAGAAAGAAGATAGTCTTGATTCAACAAAGTATAATACTATTCATACTAACTTAGTAATCTATTATTTCTTTAAAGAGAATAATAATGATTATCAATTATATTATTTAGTTGCTGACAGTAAAGATGATATTGATGAATATTTAAGTTATATTAATGAAAATGGATCTAAGAATAAAGTTAATATCGCTAAAGACTATAGTTATACTTTAAATAATTTATATAAAGTAACGGATCTTAATAAAGTTAGTAGTAACACTATAAATAATCTCTATGAAAGTAATAAAGATAAAATAGTTAAATTAATATCTTTCTATAAAGATGGAAGTTCAATGATAGGTAATGGTATCTTTATAGATAAAGGTCTAATTATAACAACCTGGGATTATTTAAAGAAATCATTAACAGAAACAGAGTATATTAACGTAATATATAATAATAAATCATATGATATTGATGGTATTGTTACTATTAATAAAGATAGTAATATTGTAGTTATTAAACTAAAAGATCAAGTATCTAGTGGTGTTAAATTAGCGAATAACTATACCATTGGTGAAACGGTAATCTCTATATCTAATAAAGCTATAGGTTATAAAGCTAATAAAGGTTTATTAGTAACAGATAATGGATATTTACAAAGTACAATACCAGTATCTATATCAGATAGTGGTAGTCCATTATTTAATACTAAAGGAGAAGTAATAGGGTTAACAACAACTTTATTAACTAATAGCCCATCATCATTTTCTATTCCATATTTAGCTTTATCTGAAGTTAAAGATAAATTTACTATGGCTTTTAATGAAATTAAAACCATAAGCTTTGATGAATTAAAGAAATCTTACTATGTATCATATGGTAATGAAGAAATAGAAGACACACTTAGTTCATCTAAATGGAAAGAAATTAATGATCTATTTGATATATCTAATAACATTCATATGAAAATAGTTAAAACCACAAGTCATCAAGGAATGGTAAGTATTAGATATAAGAATAATACTAATAATACAAGACCAATGAAAATGGCTGAATCATTTAAAAATTATTTACTAAATAATGGTTATAAAGAATCATTATATAGTGATAAAAAATGTATATATGAAAAGGATAATTATCAAGTAATGATGATTGAAGAATTTAATTACTTAATAGTTATAATGGTGATATGATGAAAGAATTATATAAAAAATATCATATACCAGTATTAATTATTATCTTGATGTTAGGAATAGGTTTTATACTATCATTCTTCTATCTACTTATTTTTGATAAGGATAGTACATTTCAAAATGATTATTACTTAGTATCCTATGATAGCAGTTGGCATATTACTAAAAAAGATAATAATTTATTAGAGTTAAGTCATGGTAAGGGAACACTAACATTTAATATTTTAGAGTTAACAGATAACAAAGTATACTATGATATAGATAGTTTAATAGATGATATTAAATATGATATAGAAAAGAATAATAACAGTTATAAACTATTATCCAAAGATAAAGTTTATATAACTAAAAACCATTTTGTAGGTTATACATACTTATATGAAAATAAAAATAATAATGTTAAAGTAAGTATCTATAAAGATAGTAAATATATTGTAATAGTTAGTTATGAAGCTAATAAAGATTACTATGATTTATTACTTGATAGTGCAAATAGTATTATATATAGTTTCAAACTACAAGATAAAAAATATGACTTTATAGAAAAACTAGATATTAAAGCAGGTAAAATTATTTACTCAAATAGTGTTGATTATAAGAATTTAGATGATACTTATATTGATGAGATATCTAACTATAATTATGTTGTTAACTATAATTTACCTAAAGCTTATCAAAGTAACAGTTATAATTCTTTATATGGATCATACACTTATAAAGGATTTAATGACTATTTAAAATCATCTAACTTAAAAGTTAATATATATAATCGTAATATCTATGAATATATTAAAGATGATAGTAATGATTCTTTATATCAAAAGTATAATAGTATACGAAGTAATAATAATTATAAAGAAAATATTGAAAAAGTAGATAATAAAGATAACTTTATATATAAAAATAGTTATGTAATACCATCTACTTTAGGAGATAATTTCTATGAAAATATGGAACTAGTTTATTCTCTTGATAGAAATCATATATTGGTAATTAGTTTTGAGAATAAAAACACTTCAATATCTGAGGAATTAAAGAATAGTATTAAGATAAACTATTATCATAATATTGCAAACTATGTTAATAGAAATGAAGTTAATAATAGATTAGTAAGTATTTTAAAAGATAAAACTATGGATATTAATATTAGTGTACCAATAGAGTATAAAGAACAAGGCCATAAGGATAATATCTATGAAAAAAGAATCTTTGTTAATAATTATGATGATTACTTAGAAACATATAAAAACATTGTAGAATATCAATTATATTCTAATGAAAAATATGCTTTATCATCTATTAATTCTTTAGTAGAAACGAATAAAAACAATGGTAATTATCATAAATTAACATTAGAAGGTAATAAGAAAATAAATGATAAAGAGTTTAAAGTTTATAAAGCTAACTTTGTTGCTAAAACAGGTATTTTCTATCAGAAAACATATGAATCAAATATCAAATTATTGATTTATAAGTTAGCAAGTGATAAAGTATTATGTATAAAGATAACGGTGAACAATGATCATATAACAGATTCACTAATTAATGAACTAATAGACTTTAATATTAATAATAAATAAAGAAGGATGTGTTAAAATGAATTGTAAAAATTGTGGATACCCTTTATTTAGTAATGACAAGTTTTGTAAGAACTGTGGACAAGAAGTAGTTAAAGAACCTGATATAAAACCTGTTGTTGAAGAAAGTAAAGTTAATGATGGACCTATTATGCCAGTAATTAGTGAAAATAATAATGTTCCTAATAATGATAACTATGATAATATTGAAGGGCCTAAGGAAATAAACAATGTTATGTCTATGCCTACTATTAATAGAAATGATCCTATTCCAGATTTTAATGCACCTAAGATAGAAAAGAAGGAAGAGGAAGTTAGTAGTACTGATGAAGGGTTAAGTAATGTTAATCAGGCATTACCTTCAATACCTAGTGAGAGAAAGACAACTACAAGTTCTGTTATTATTCCAACTAAACCTCAACCTATTAATAATCAAAGTAGTGAACCTGTAAATAATGGTATGGTTAATAATCCTGTTAATAACAGTAATCCATATAATAATTCATATAATGGTACATACAATAATCAATTTAATAATCAAGTTAATCAACCAATAATGGAAAAAAAGAAAAATAGTTTCTTAAAGCCTATTATTACTTTAATAGTAATAGCTTTACTAGGAGTTGGAGGATACTTTGGTTATAAATATTTAGTTGATAATGGTATTATAGGGAATAAAGAAACTACTAATGAAGTATCTTATAGTGGTTATAAGTTTGATGTTCCTACTAAGTTAAAAACGCAGATTAATAGTAATTCACTTGTGGCTTATGATGATGTAGCACTATTATCATTTAATTTTGTTACAGGATCATATGAAGATATATCAACTTCACTTATTGTGGAGAACTTTACATCCTTAGGTAATACAGCTACTTACTTAGGAGAGAAAGAATATGAAACTCATAAATATCACTTATTCCAAGTTAAAGTAGAGGATAAAAATGGTTATGTTGGTTATATTGCAAGTGGTACTACAAAGATTATTTGCTTTGCGGTAGAACCTAAGACTGGTAATGAATTACCTAGTGAAGATTATTTAAATAAGGCTGTTAAGATTGCAATATCTGCAACATATAATGGATCAAGTAATATTGAATCTAATGTTGTAGATGAAGATTCTACAGTACTAGAGGCTTCTAAAGCTTTAATGGGTGAAGAAGAAGTTGCTGGTGATATTAATGAAGAAGATCAGTATGAAGAAATATACGTTAATATCACATTAAATGAAATAAATGAGTAAAGATGATTTAAATAATCATCTTTTTTTTATACAATAATAGTGGAGGTTATAATGAGAAAGTTAAAAGTTAATGCAATTTATAAACATTTTAAAGGAGATTATTACTTAGTAATAGATAAGGCTAGGGACTCTGAAACTAAGGAAGAAATGGTAGTATATAGAAGATTATATGGAGATATGACATTATGGGTAAGACCATTATCAATGTTTTTATCAGAAGTTGATCATAAAAAATATCCTAAGGTAAAGCAAAAATATCGTTTTAAATTAGTAAAATTTTCAACTGTTGCAGATAAATTCAATGGTATTAGTTGATAGAGATTAATTTTTGTTATAAAATAAAAATATAATAGGAGATTATATGGATGATGATGAATTCGATATAGAAGAAGATGATAGTGAATATAGTGATAGTAGTAAGTCTGGTATGGATAAACTACTTGATATATTTAACGAAAATAAAAAGTTAATAATTATTGTTGGTGTCATTATCTTATTATTGATAATAATGTCATTGTTTACTAATTCTAGTTCTAAGTCTATTAAGATATCTGAGACTGAGAGAACTATTACAACATCTAGTGGTGTTCAATTAAAATTATTAGTAGATAATCATGAAACAAGTAATGGTGTTACTTGGGAAAGTAGTAATCCTAGTATAGCTACTGTTGATAATAATGGTAGTGTAAGAGGTTTGTCAGTAGGTAAAGTAACTATAACTGCTAACTATGATAATAAAAAATATAAATGTGAAATAACAGTTAGTGGTGGAGATGCTGGTATATCAGTATCTAGTGTTAAATTCCCAGAGGGTTCTTTAATAATGACAGTAGGTAGTAGTTATACACCTATTGTTGAAATAGAACCTAGTGATGCTAAGATAATCAATAAAGTATTTAGTGTTAGTGATACTAGTGTTGCTAGTGTTAATTTAACAACAGGTATGGTTACAGCTAACAAAGCAGGTACTGCCATGTTAAGAGTAGCTGTTAATAATGCCGATAAAATGAATAGTATTAAACTACAAGTAATAGATGAAGAAATAACATCAGGTTTCTATGTATTACCAACTACTGTTACTTTACAAGAAAAAGAAATTACTTTAGTAGAGGGTGAGACTAAAGAACTTATTTATACTCAGGAACCAATGACTTCATCAAAAGATTATATTAAATGGATAAGTGCTGATCCTACGGTAGCTATTGTTGAAAATAATCAATTAAAAGTTTTAAAAGCTGGTGATGTTGAAATAATGATTTCATCATTTGGTGTAACAGATAAAATGATAGTTCATGTTAAACCAGCTAGTGTAGAAGTTACATCAATTCAAATAACTAGTAATACATCTATGTCTATGAGCGTTGGAGATAGACAACAAATAACTGCTCAAATATCCCCTGATAATGCATCTAATAAAGAATTATTATTTGAATCTAGTAATTCTACTGTTGCTGTAGTTGATAGTGTAGGTAATGTTATTGGTATTAGTGAAGGATCTGCAACAATAACTGTTAAATCGGCTTCAAAACCTAATATCTATGGAACTGTAAATGTTTATGTAACAGGAAGTGGTGGAACAATAGATCCAGGAGGTCAAGGAGGATCTGGTGGTTCAGGTGGATCATCAGGTGGCTCTGGAGGATCTGGAGGATCTGGTGGATCAGGCGGTTCTAGTGGATATGATAATAGTGTAGGAACTGTTAAATTAACAAGTAATAATGATGCTGTAGAAGCTAGTGTATCTGATTTAAGTAATAAAACTATGACTTCAACAAAACTAACTATTTCAACATCAGGTAATGTGGATAGGGTACTATTCTGTAATTATGAATATAATGTTAAAAATGATTGTATGTCTTATACAGTATATGAAGGTCCTTTTGATTTTAGTACCCCAGGTACCTTTGTATTTAAAGTAATACCATATTATAACAATAATGCAGGTACTGAAATAGTTAGATATGTAAAAATAAGCGGTAATGGATCAAGTGGTGGTTCATCAGGAGGATCAAGTTCTGGTGGCTCTAGTTCAACTACAAGTAAATGTCTACCAGGTCGTTATTTAAGTGGTAGTACATGTCTTGCTTGTCCTCCAGGTAATTACTGTGCAAATGATAAAAAGACAGCTTGTCCTGCTGGAGAAGGTAGTATTGCTTACTCATCTTCATATCAAGATTGTGAAAGATGTACTGCAAACTATTATTCAACAGGTGATGGTACAGGATGTAAACCATGTCCTAGTGGTCAAACTAGTGGTTCAGGTGCTACTAAGTGTACAACATCTTCTGGTGGCTCTGGTTCTGGTTCAGGTTCAGGCTCTGGATCAGGCTCTGGATCTGGAGGATCCAGTGGTTCAGGAGGTTCTAGTGTAAACCCACCAACACCACCTAAAGATAAATGTTATTGTAATACTCATGGTGCATGTATCTTTGGACAAGAATCTGGTAATTATACATTTAATGCTACAGATATGATTGGAATATCTGAGTCAAATTGTAAACAATATATAAATAATGGCCAAAAAGGTTGTTTCGTTCATAATGGAAACTATGTTTGGGGTCAATATATATCTAATGCTTCAGAATATGTTTATACGGCAGATAAATCATCATCACAAAGCACATGTAAAACAGGATTACCTAGTTCAACAATAACTTGTGAAAAAGGAACTTACTATAATGGTAGAGGTGGATGTACTGTTTGTCCTGCAGGCTATTATTGTCCTTATGTATTAACATATTATAAAACAGATACAGATGTTAAAGGTAAAATTGCATGTCCTACTGGAAAGAATAGTCCACAAGGAGCTAAATCACTAGGTGAGTGTAACAGTTGTAAAGCTGGATACTATGGAGCAAATTGTGATGCTTGTTTAGCTGGTAACTATTGTGCTGGTGGTAAAATGATTTCTTGTCCTCCTGGACAGGGAAGTGGACCTTATGCAGCATCTTATCAAGATTGTTATAATTGTACGGCAAATTATTATGCTACTGGTGATGGTACAGGATGTAAACCTTGTGCTAAAGGTTATGTAAGTTCTGCTGGTGCATCTAAGTGTACACTTGGTTCTGGTGGAGGACCTAGTGGTGGAAGTGGAGGAGCTTCTACTACTAAGATAACAGCTATCGATTATAAGATAAGAAAAAGTGATGGTAAGATTAAATTTACTTGTAAAACTAATGATGGATCACCATGTAATGCAACATGGAGCGTAGATCCAGAACGTAGATTCTCTATAGATAGTAATGGTTTAGGAACAATTAGTTCTTTTGCTGCTAATCCAATTGAACACAAGATAACAGCTACTTTAAGTAATGGTCAATACTTTACTAGACCATTTACCGTTGAAGATGATTTTTATGCAATCTATGATTTAAAATTAGGAGTTATTGATGGTAAATCAAATAATTCTACTAATTTCCATGTTGCAAAATGGAATAATGGAGATTTCCCATTTATCTTATTTAATAATATTAAAGTAAATGGAACGAAACCAACACGAAATCACTATGGTGTAGTAGGTGCATATGAAAAGAATTCTACTGGAACATGTAATTATAGTTTATTAAAAACAAATATCGATAATAATAGATTAAGAAATGAACCATTACAAATATCTACTAAACATATGAAAGCAGCGAGTGGTAATAGTGCTACACTATATAATGCCTTTGATTATGATATGAATTGGACATATCATACTTATGAATTAACTAATGTTGCTCTTGAACTTCAAGAAATGAAAGATGAGAGAAAACAAGGTAAAGGTAATTACTATGTAATTATGTTTGCTCCTGCTTACTATAGTAGAGATAAAATACATGTAAATTATAATTTACAAAGATGTGTTGTTGTTAAAACAGCTAGTGTTTCTAAGACTTCTGAACATTTAATGTATAGTAATTGGACCGTTGAAGAGAAAACAAAATCATCAATGACATCAATGTTTATAAATGAATAAAAATAAGAGAATAATACTAAATAGTATTATTCTTTTTATTATTAATAATTGCATTTTATTATTTAAAAACGTATAATTATGTTGGGAGATGTTATATGAAAGATGACGATGAATTTTTTGATGATGAATTAGATGAAGAAGAACAACAAAGTAGTGGTAGTACATTAAAGACTATTTACTATGAGAATAAAAAGTTAATATGGATATTAATAATAGTAATACTTTTATTAATATTAATGGCTTTGTTTGGTAAATCAAGTTCATCTAATAATAACAATAATAAAATAACTAACATCACAATGTCTCAAGAAACATTAACTATATCTGTTAATGATACTAATCATTTGGATGCTAAAGTAAGTAATGATAATAATCCTGTTATCATATGGACCAGTGGTAATTCAAGTGTTGCTTCAGTAGATGCTAATGGTAATATTAAAGGTGTTGGTGAAGGTACAACTATTATTACGGCTACTTATAAAGATAAAGATGAAAAGGTTTATACATCAACATGTACTATTACAGTAGTAAGTGGTAATACTGGAGTTACATTAACTTCTATTAATTTTAAAGAAGGATCTATATTAATGAATCCTAATTCTACTTATAACTTAGTATATGAAAAGACACCTTATAATGGTATGGTTACTTCTACAACTTATTCATCAACAAATGAATCTGTTGTTAAAGTAAGTGAAGATGGTGAGTTAACTGCAGTTAATATTGGTACAAGTACCATAAGAGTAACAGTTAATACAGGTTTATCTGCATCTATTAATGTATATGTAATAGATAAACAAGTAACACCAAATATCTATGTAATTCCAACATCACTTGCTTTTACTGATGAATCATATGAAATTGAAGTTGGTGATAATAAGAAATTAAGTTATACAGCAATACCTAATAGTGCAACATCTAATTATATTGAATTTACAAGTAATAATTCTAATGTAGCAACTGTTGATAACAGTGGATTTGTTAAAGGTATATCTGCTGGAGATGCTGTAATTACAATATCTTGTGGTGGAGTATCAGCTACTACAACTGTTCATGTTAAAAATAAAGTAATTGATGTAACAGGTATCCAAGTACAAGAAAATACTGTAAATATTAATGTTGGTGGTACTCATCAAATAGTAGCAACTGTACTTCCTAGTGATGCAACTAATAGAGAAATAGAATATACATCAAGTAATCCAACAATATTAGCAGTTACACCAACTGGTTTAGTAACTGGTATTAGTGAAGGTAATGCTTATGTAACTGTAACTTCTAAGGAAAATACTAGAAAAGCTGTTAATGTATTCTATAAAGTAGGTGGATCTGGTAATAATGGAGGTAATGGTTCAGGAGGCAACGGTGGTTCTGGTGGATCAGGAGGATCTGGCGGAAATGGTGGCTCTAGTGGTGCATTAACAGTTAAAATAACAAGTAATAATAATGCTGTTCAAACATCATATACTAATGCCTTAAATGAAGTTAGAAAGACATATCCAACAATAACTATTACACCTAGTGATAAATATAGTTATATTAGATATTGTACTTATACTTATGGTGTTAGTGATACATGTACACCTAATATTAATTATGATGGACCTTTTGAATTAAGAAGAACTGGAGTAACTGTTATAAAAGCTCAAGCTACTTATAATGGAAATCCTGGGGAAGTATTAACAAGATATGTTAATGTTCAATTAGATACACCATCTAATACAGTTAGTTGTTATTGTAATCCAAGTAATGGAACATGTACTTATGGTGCTCAAACAAGTTACTATAATACAGATGTTAACTTAACAGAAACATATTGTAAGGATTATATAAATAGAGGTAATAAAGGATGCTTCCTTAATAATGGAATTTATGTATGGGGTAGTTACTTAGGTAAATCTACAACTCATGTATATATGTCTAGTCGTACTAATGAAGCAAGTTGTACAGGAAGTAGTAATGGAAGTGGAACAATAACTCCTACTTATCCAACTAATCCAAGTAGTGGAACAGAGATTATCCCTACAGGAACAATTCATGTTAACTGGGGTAAATCATATGGATATAGTTTATTCTTAGATAGTGTTCGTATATTACAATTTGATGTTAGTTCAACAGCAAAACTAAATAAAGTTTATTTCTGTGAATCATCTAATAATACAAAATGTGTAATAGATATGAATAATGCAACTAGAGTAACTAGTCATTATGATTTAAGAGTTTTAAGCGGACATGTATTTGATACTAATTCAACTTATAATAGAACATTCTATTTTGATGAATATAGTGGTACAAACTTTAAATTCTATATTACAACAGAGAAAGGACATTCTGTTACCTTATTAGCAACAGATGTTAATAACCAAATCTCTGAAACTTTTTCAACAACTGCATAATTAAAGAGTGACTTAAGTCACTCTTTTATGTTATATTAATTGCGAGGTAATTATGAAATTTCTTGATGAAGTATATAAAAAAAATAAAGTATTAGATGATATCTTTATTAAACTATTTGAAGATAAAGATATGTTTAAAAAAAATAAATTAGAATTATTAGTAGAAATAGGGGAATTAGCTAATGAGACTAAGTGTTTTAAGTATTGGTCAAATAAAACTCCTAATAAAGATTTAGTTTTAGAAGAATATGCAGACTGTATTATTATGACTTTATATCTACATAATTATTATAATTTAGAGTTAGAAGATATTGAATATAATAGAATAACTGATATCAATGATCAATTTGCTTATCTTTATAAACTAAGTACAGATTTATACTTTAATGACAATAAAGAAACTATAAGAGAAATACTATTTAATCTTCTTAATCTAGCTACTTTATTAAATATTAGTAAAGATGAAATAATAGAGTCTACCTTAATGAAAATAGATAAAGAAACCACAAGATTGTTAGGTGATAATTAATGAAAAAATATATAATTATAGAGATCATTCCAACACATTCTAAAAGTGATAAAGGAAAAATAATTCAATTACAAGCTTTAAAGATAGATAATTTAAATTTAATAGATAGATTTGATTATAGACTTAATGATGATAAAATAAGTAATAAAGATTTAGTAAACTTAATTAGCTATGATAAAGATTATTTCACTTATTTAGATGATGATAAAGAAATATTAAAGAGATTCTCTAAATGGAGTGATAAACTACCATTATTAATTATTGATAATAGTTATACAAGAAGTTATTTAAAGAGTTTAAAGAATAGAAAATATTCTATATGTAATTACTTAGATACTAAGTATACAGATGATTTAATAAGTGAATTAATAAAAGAATATAATTTACAACCATCTAACCATATAGTAGATATATTATATGAAAGTATGATTTTACATGAAAATAAAAAAAAGAGTTAAAACTCTTTTTTTATTATCTAAATTTTATAAATTTAAAATGTTGTAAATCTATTTTATAACCTGTTATATTTTCTATTATTCCAATAAAGTCTACTTTTAAGAAGTATATCAGTGAAAATATTATTAAAGCAATTAAGATAATAGCAATCAAATAAGATCTTGCAAAATTACGTCTATTAAGGTTTTTATAACTTGCAGAGTGTACTAGGATTACTATTAAACCAATAATAGGAATGTTATAAATAATAGTTAATAAGATATATCCCATTGGTCTAATTGGTATACAATCAGGAGGACATTCAAAGAAATGAGGATTTTTCTTTTTTTCTTTTTCTTTATCTTCTTTAGCTAGTGGTTCTGTTATAACATTAGGACCTAATTGTTTAATAGCTTCTTCTTCAATCTTAATACTTTCTTCTTGTTTATCATCTATATTTTCTATTTGTTCTTCTTGTTCTTTTTTATCTTCAATAACTTCTGTGGTATTAACCACTGGTTCACTAACTACTTTATTCTCAACAGGGATAGTAGGAACAGTTACAGGTAGAACTACTGGTGTAGGAGTTGGTGTAACTGGTGTTTCTACTTTAACTTCAGGCTCTTTTTTAATAGCCTTAGAATTTATGATATTCATTAAATTCTCTTTAACTTCAGCAACTGTAGGTGAGAATGTAGTAGATGGAGTAGATACTTCAGGAGTTTGAGTTTCTTCTTGAACTGGTGCAGGTACTTCAACAGGCTTTGGTACTTCTGTAATCACTGGAGTAGGTACTTCAACAGGTTTTGGTACTTCTGTAATTACTGGAGTAGGTACTTCAACAGGTTTTGGTACTTCTGTAATTACTGGAGTAGGTACTTCAACAGGCTTTGGTGCTTCTGTAATTACTGGAGTAGGTACTTCAACAGGAGCTGGAATATCTTTAATTGTAGGATCATCTAGTATACTAGGTACTTCGGTACTAGTATTTATTTGCATTAATTCAGGAACTACTGTTGAACGTGATTCTTCTATTTCTTCTTGAGCCTCTTCAGTAGGTAATTCTACTGGTTCAATTGCGCCACCCATGTCCATACTAATTACATTTCTTTCTTCCTCTTT
>JAEEGL017161062.1_pt1 | contig 17593 bp, 19 predicted proteins | sample 9134231 | NCBI WGS metagenome assembly JAEEGL01 (sample SAMN16246548, study PRJNA631951) | gut metagenome | biome: gut microbiome; feature: rumen; material: fiber-attached | host: Bos | place: Iran: Karaj | collected 2018-10 | reverse complement strand
TCCTTCCGGATCGATGAATTCTTTGTCGCGAATCAGAAATAATTCGTGAATGCTGCCGGGAAGTATATAGAATGCGCCTATCTTACTGTAAACTTCTTCCAGAAGCCCCGGATAAAAAAGAGTGCAGGCGCCGTAACGTTTACGCATATTAGTCAGAATAAAACTTAACGGAAGACCCTCTGAACGCGGATAGCCATCCTCTGTGAAGTCACCGGTATAGTTTTCGTTGATCCCGGTCATGACTTCATCAAGAGGTGCGAACAGGGGAGGAAGACAATGCGGAGTGTTTTCGAGTGCATCGTCAAAAAGACGCGCTTTTGTGATGTCCCACAATTCAAGATGGCGTTTTCTGACTCGGACAGCCTGTGTCCATCCGTCATCGGTTATTCCCAGATCGATATAACAGAAAAGTGTCAGGTCCAGCATATCAAGATGCGGCGTATCTTTCAGCAGCGACATGCTGCGTTTTTTGTTGACAGCCCGGACAACTATTCTTTCCCGGACACTCTCATAATCTTCGATTTCAAGTTTAGCTAAATTGATAATTTGATCAGATGATGTTCTTTGACTCATACTTCCTCCTTATCGTCAGTATTGTTTATCAGGCTTTTACACAGGTGATTTTACTGAACAGAAAGCAGTGTTGACAGTCGATTTATTCTGCTTTTTATCGCCTTTACTTTTAAATCTGTTTGTGGTAACATAACCGCCGTGGACACCTATAGCTCAGGGGATAGAGCACCGCCCTCCGGAGGCGGGAGCGGCGGTTCGAATCCGCCTAGGTGTGGATTATGATGCGGGCGGCAATTCTTTGCCGCCCTTAAAAACAGGATCAGGTGCTATGTATAAGATCATTCTGTGGGATTTTGACGGAACACTGACCAACTTCAAACATGCACAGAAACATGCGATCAAGGCAATGTTTGAGCGTTTGGAACTTGGGCCTTGCGATGATGCGGCAGTAGACCGTTATGATGAGATCAATGAAAAATACTGGCGGTTGATAGAGACCGGAAAGTATGACAAAAGAACACTGCTTTTACAACGCTTCATTGAGTTTTTTGAAGAACTGGGGCTGCCGACAGATTCTGTTGAGGAATTTAACGACCATTACCAGGTCGCGCTCGGTGAAACTACAGTGTATAACGATGACAGTTTCACGCTGCTTTCAGATCTGCGTGGCAGAATTCGGCAGTACATTGTGACGAACGGAACAAAACGCGCCCAGGAGAACAAACTGGCAAACTCGGGATTTGACAAGATCGTTGACGCTGCTTTTATTTCAGAAGAAACTGGTTTTGATAAACCATCAGATGGTTTTTACAAATATGTCTTTGCGAGGATACCGTCATGTGAAAGACGGGAGATCCTCATGGTGGGTGATTCGCTGACCAGCGATATGAAAGGCGGCTATGAGCAGGGTATGACATGTGTGTGGTATAATCCTGCAGGCGATCCTCTGCCGGCTGATATCAAGATCGATTACGATATCAGAAACCTGCAGGAAGTACGTGAAATCCTGCGCGGGTCAATTGATTTTTCAACGAAGCCGTGATATGATGACCTGGACATGCAGATGTAGTTCATCGGTAGAACTCCAGCTTCCCAAGCTGGCGAGGCGGGTTCGATTCCCGTCATCTGCTTAAACCCAGCATAAAGCCTCCGAAGTGTTTCGGAGGCTCTTTTTCAAAGCAGGAAAGATAAAATGTCGGAAAGAGATGTACGGACAATCAGGCTGATCGGCCAGAGTGCCTTTGATATTTTAAAACAGAGCAAAGTGGCTGTGTTCGGTGTTGGAGGCGTCGGAGGGCCGGCCGCCGAGGCTCTTGCCAGAAGCGGTATCGGCGCTATCGATCTGATCGACAGGGACGTCGTGGAAGAGAGTAATATCAACCGTCAAATCGTTGCCGATTATCGGACGATAGGACGTAAAAAAGTGCAGGTCATGCAGGAGATGGTTTCCCGAATCAACCCTGACTGCCGTGTCGGCACATATGATCTTTTTTATCTGCCGGAAACAGCAGAGCAGATCGATCTGAGTCACTATGATTATATTATTGATGCGATCGATACCGTCACGGCAAAGATAGAACTGATTACCCGGGCCGTTTCCTGCGGTGTACCGATCATCAGTTCTATGGGAGCCGGGAACAGACTGCAGGGCAGCGCGTTCAAAGTCACGGACTTGAGCAAGACTTCGATTGATCCGCTGGCGAAAGTGATGCGCAGGGAACTTGGAAAGAGAGGGATCAAAAACCTGAAAGTAGTTTGTTCAGGAGAAACACCGGTCAAAGCGGCGGCTTGTGACAGAGAACAGGCCAGAACACCGGGGACAGTCTCGTTTGTTCCACCTGTCGTTGGCTATCTGATGGCGGGAGAAGTCGTGATAGATCTGATCAGTCATCAGGAGTGATGAGAATAAGGTAAAAGGATCTCCGGGAGGCTTATGGCAAGCTCATCCCGGTTTTCTTTTGTCACTTCAATGATGGTTACATCCGGATGGTTTTTAATCGAGTGTATGATCGGCGGGTCTGATGATTCTTTGCGCAACACACCGATGACAGGAATGGATCCATCCAGCGTATGCAGTACAGCTTCACAGAACAGACCGGCTTTTTCTTCCATGACACCGATCTCATCCATGATGATCAGTTCGGTGTCAGGAGTTGGATGCAGCATGGAACAACCCAGAAGATTAAAGCGTTCAGAAGCCGCGGCCAGATCGCGCGCGCGGCAGTCAAACAGGATATTATCTCTTGACGGCAGATCTCCTCTTTCAGCAGAAAGCATATGTACATACAAATGCCCATCACCGGACATATGCTTTTGGGTATAGAAACCGGATATGCCGGCATCAATACGGTCTAACCATTTGCGCAGCAGAGTTGATTTGCCTATTTGTTTTTCGCCTGTAAGAAAAAGATGCTTCATACTATATCCTTTTAAATATGATGATACGAAGACATATCAACCGTCAGGATGGAGAATATGCAGGGACGCTGATAGTAGAAAGGAAACTCATCATCGCTCGTTTCCTGCAGGAGTGATCTGACATAGTCGCGTGTGATCAGGTTCTTATCTTCACCGCGGGCGTAGAGACGGAAGAAGAGCTCCGCATCTTCCAGGCTGCGCAGGGGTTGGCCGTCCTCTATCGACATATCTTCTTTGGTGAAACGCAGGCCCTGTTCCCGCAGATCTTTTAATGCCCAGGCCATGGAATCATGCTCGCGGAGAGCATGACTGACAGAAAAGCGATGGTGATGATCGTTTTTCTTTAGAATGAAAATGCGGTTGTGGCAGCGGGGGCCGGCAATCTGCAGGATCTCCGAAACATTGCCAAAGAAGGAGAAGACCATGCCGTCATAAAGGCCCGGGATGACTTTTGGATCATAGAGCAGGTCCTCCTGCAGTATGCTGATATTACGGATACCGCGCACAGTGGTTTCTCTCTGCAGTACGGAAAGTGCGAGAGGACTGATATCAATGGAAGTTATCTGCTTAAAATGCTCGGAGAGTGCCAGAGATAAAAAGCCCAAACCACATCCGGCATCACACAGGCTGACAGATGATGGGTCATCAAATTTACCGGCGAGCACACGGGCAATTTGCTGATGAAATGTTGAGCGCTGTACCGAGTCGATGCGAAAGCGTATTTTTTCCGGGTTCCATTCAAACATAGTGATAATGATTCCTGTTCAAGATCGTCACTTCAGGCATATAATCAGAAGCGAATACTTTTGTAGTATAACACGTCCCCGGTGAATTTATAAGTGTTTTATGGTATAGTTTATATATGGATACTAGGCGAAAAATCGGTGCCGTTATTACGGCGGCAGGTATGTCAACGAGGATGGGTGCGCTTAAACAGACACTTCCTCTGGGCGGGAAGACAATCATCGAGGTGGTTGTCACACATTTCCTGAATGCCGGTGTGGATGAAATTGTCGTTGTCTCCGGTTTCCGGTCTGAAGAAGTACGTGAGGCACTCAAGGGTTATCCTGTTACGATCGTGGAAAATGCGGATTATGCAACGACGCAAATGTTTGACTCAGTTAAGATCGGACTTAACTGTATCAAAGATCAATGTGACCGCTTTTTCTTCACACCTGTCGATGTTCCGGCTTTTAAAGAATCGACATTGCTTGCTGAACTTGCCTCCGATGCGCCTATCGTCATTCCGGTATCGCGGGGTGAAAAAGGGCATCCGATCCTGCTGGACGCATCTCTTATACCTGATATCTTGCTTTATGCGGGAGAGAGAGGATTGGAAGGAGCGCTTCAATCACTATCTGTTGAGAGTGTTTTTTTAGATGTTGAAGACAAGGGCGCGCTTATGGATGCTGATACGCCTAAAGAGTACTTCGAGGTAAGACAATACTATGAGAATGAGAGCATAGAGGATCTAAAACCATGAAGCATGTCATGATCTTCGGAGCCGGACAGGCGGGACAGATGGCAGCTGCATGGCTGCCGGCAGATCAGAAGCTGGACGGTTTCATCGACAATAACGAGAAACTGCAGGGCAGCATCATCGACGGCATACCGGTGTGCTCACCCGATGAGGCTTTTAGAAACAGAGTGCCTGATCGAATCTTGCTGGCCATTATCAACCGGGAGGCGTGTAAGCAGATCAAAGACCGGTTAACAGATGCCGGGTTTACGGGCGAGATCTGTACAGTACATGAACTGCGTTCCAAGATCGATATGCGGCTTGCTTCACTCAGACTGCTTGCGAAACAGATAAGAGAGCGGGATGTCCCCGGAAGCATTGCGGAGCTTGGCGTTTATCAGGGTGCTTTTGCCGCTGAATTGAACAGATTGTTCCCGGAGAGAAGACTCTACCTCTTTGACACATTCGAGGGATTTGCCGAGGAGGATCTGATTACTGAAAGGAAACTGGGCGGGCGCAACGCTTTTGCTGTTGCAGGAGGTTTTTCAGACACCTCAGTAAAGATCGTTCTCGGGAAAATGAGCGATCCTGCACATGTGTATATTTGTCAGGGACGTTTCCCCGAAAGTCTGGCCCAGGGAGCAGTTTCAGCAAATGGGGACGTAACAGTCACAGCGGATGATTTGAATACAGAACATTTTGCGGGTGTCAGCCTGGATACGGATCTGTATGAACCGACGATGGCAGGTCTTCGATATTTTTATCCGCGTCTAAATCCCGGCGGGTTTATTTTGCTGCACGACTATCATTCCACCCAGTACCCGGGGGTGCATCGCGCAGCGGTCGAGTTTTTTAATGAATACGGTCTCTACTGCACACCGATTCCAGATCTGCACGGAACGGCAGTGATTATCAAAGGACAGTCTCAATGACATTATTTAAAAAAACAATTTATCTCATCCGACACGGAGAGATCCAATCTGACGGAAAGCGGTGTATCGGCATAACCGATGTGCCTTTGTCTGAATTCGGAAAGACCCAGGCTGGCAGACTCGGCATGTGGATGGCGCGTCAGCTCCTTCATGATCCAAAGCCTTTCCACATCTATTCAAGTCCTATTCAGAGATGTCTGGATACAGCCGGTGCCATGGCAAAGCGCAGGTTGTCCGGATCAGGTTCTGTGCAGGTCTGTGATGATTTCCATGAAGTGAATATGGGTGAATGGGAGAACATGCGCTTCAGTGATATTAAAATGCGCTATCCGAAGACATACCAGAAACGCGGTGAGAACTTCTGGGACTTTAAAGCACCGGGAGGCGAATCGTTTCAGGAAGCGGGTAAGCGCTTTATCGGCGGTCTGAGAGAGATCGCATTATTACCGAATGCAGGTAATACCGAAGAAATCTGCTTTGTTGTAGCTCATGTCGGCGTCATCCGGTCAGCGCTCGCATATCTGGGCGAGATCGATCCTGACAGGATCATGGAAACTATGATCCCTTACGCAAGTGTCACGCAGCTGAACACCGATGTGAGTGATGGTAATGTTAATTTTGATGTACGTTTTATCGGTTCTACTCCGACTGCCGTACCAAATGACGATGAAATCACTGAACTTTTGGATCGCTATCAGGTTCCTGCACATATAAGGCGCCATATGAAGGGAGTGGCGAATATGGTGCTGGATATCGCTGGTATTCTTGATCCTGACGGAAGCATCTATGACAGAGAGCTGCTGTATGCAGCTGCTATGTTGCATGACTTTGCACGCATTGATCGGTATCATTCCACGATCGGTGCACTGAAACTGCGCGGCGAGGGATATGAACTGGTTGCAGATATCATCAGCGAACACGACAGTTTGTCCCTCCACAAGGAACTTTCGATCAGATATAAGAATCAATACTATCCGTCGGTCGAAGATCTGCTGTACTATGCGGATAAAAGAGTATTGGAGGAGACAGTAGTGTCTCTGGATGAGCGGTTTGCGTCATCCCGGTTCAAGTGCAGGACACCGGAGGCACGTATGAACCATCAGCGTCGGTATGAGAAAGCCGTCAGAATAGAGCAGGATGTCTTCCGATCTGATCAATAAGTATGCAGGAGAGCAATATGGGTAAAATAATGCTTTTAGACGGGCACAGTCTGATACACAGAGCCTTTTACGGGATGCCCGATTTTACGAATGCCGAGGGAACGCATACAGGTGCGGTCTACGGATTTCTGTCTATTTTGTTTATGCTCCTTTCGCAGGAACAGCCGGATGGTCTTATGGTCGCTTTTGATGTCCATGCTCCCACATTTCGCCATGAGATGTTCAAAGAGTATAAAGGCACACGAAAGCCTATGCTGCCGGAACTGCGCGAGCAGGTTCCTCTCACAAAGGAGCTTCTGAACGCTATGGGCATCAAGACTGTCGAAAAAGAAGGCTTTGAGGCAGATGATGTGCTGGGCTCACTGGCCGCGCTGTTTGGGGGAAACGGGCAGGAAGTCCTGATTGTTTCGGGAGATCGGGACCTGCTCCAGTTAGCTGATGAACACACCACGATCTGCATTCCGAAAACCAGAAAAGGTACAACTGTATATGAGATCTATCATCCGCAGGAGGTGAAGGATCTCTACCATGTCACGCCGATAGAGTTTATCGACGTAAAAGCCCTGATGGGTGATGCGTCGGATAATATTCCCGGTGTCCCGGGAATCGGTGAAAAGACAGCCACTAATCTGATCGAGCAGTATGGCTCGATCGAAGAGGCCTATGCTCATATTGACGAAGTAAAACCTCCGCGCGCCCGGAATATGCTGGCCGAGCATTATGATATGGCGCAGATGAGCAAGGTTTTGGCCACGATCAAAAAGGATGTCGATCTGGGGAATGCTGATGATCTTTACCAGGAGGCACTCCTTGCCGCATCTCCTTCAGGGGATCCGTCAGATGCTCTGTTTACACCCGAAGCAAAATCGATTTTTATCAAACTGAACTTTAAAAAGTATCTGAACCGTTTTGACAAGATTCAGGAAAGCAGTACGGAAAGCGCACTTCAGACTGAAGCACCACTGCTGATAAAGAATGTGACTGATATCGAGTCTGCCGATCAGGCGGAAGCATTTATCAGCAGCCTCGATCCGGACAGCGTTCTGGGCATCGCACTTGTCAGAAATACTGAGAACGAACCGTTGTTTGCCTTGATGCATCAGGCTGTTTATTCGGTTGTTCTGGTACAGGAAAAACAAGCGGCCAGCCTGAGAGTTTCAGATAAACTGAGTTTAGAGACGGTGGGAGGCTTTATCGATCGATGCACGCAAAAAGGCTTAGTTGTCAGCGCGATCCGTTTGAAAGATCTGATGAAAGAGCTGCCTTTGGAACAGAGCGAGCAGTTCTTTGATCCTTCCATTGCTGCTTATCTGATCAATCCGCTTCTGAATTCGTATGATGCAGAGGATATGGCTCCGTTTCTAGGCGATGAGATACCTGCACCCGGAATGTTTTTCAGTGAAGATCATGCTGAATCAGTAACGGTATCTGCGGCATATGCGCTTGCGGCAGCACGGCTTGCGCCTGTGCTGGAAGAGAAACTGAAAGAGACAGGGATGTACGACCTTATGCATCAGATCGAGATGCCGCTTGTCTTCACACTTGACCGCATGGAAAAGACTGGTGTTTTGCTGGCTCAGGATGAACTTCGCGAATACGGCGCGATGCTCAAGGGCAGGATCAACGAGATTCAGGAATCGATTTATGAACAGGCAGGGATGACCTTTAACATCAACTCACCTAAACAGCTGGGTGAAGTGTTGTTTGACAAGATGGGGATGCCGCATGGGAAAAAGACCAAGACAGGGTACTCTACGTCAGCAAAAGTGCTGGAAAACCTGGCTGAGGACTATCCGTTTGTCAGGAGCATTCTGGAGTACAGGCAGCTTACAAAACTGTCTTCAACTTACGCCGAAGGCCTGACACGCTTTGTCTCAGATGACGGAAGGATTCACGGGACCTTTAATCAGACAGTGACAGCTACCGGGCGGATCAGCAGTACAGATCCGAATTTGCAAAATATACCGATCAGGGTCGAGCTCGGACGCATGATCCGGAAAGCCTTTGTGCCGCGGGAAGGATGTGTCTTTATCGATGCTGACTATTCCCAGGTCGAACTGCGGATCCTGGCCCATCTATCCGGAGACAAAAAGCTGATCGAAGCATATAAGAACGCGCAGGATATTCACAGGACAACAGCCTCACAGGTGTTCCACATCCCGTTCGATGATGTGACCGAAACACAGAGACGCAACGCCAAAGCAGTTAATTTTGGAATCGTCTACGGTATCAGTTCGTTCGGGCTGAGTCAGGGACTGAGCATTACGCGCGCTGAGGCTCAGGATTATATCGAACATTACTTTGAAACCTTCCCGGGCATCAAGAAGTTTCTTGATGAAACAGTTGCCTTTGCAAAATCTAACGGGTATGTGACGACGATGTTCGGCAGACGCAGACCGATCCCTGAGCTGACGGCAGCTAATTATATGCAGCGCCAGTTCGGTGAGAGAGTGGCGATGAATTCTCCGATACAGGGCACTGCCGCAGATATCATGAAGATCGCGATGATCCGCGTTGAAAAAGCTTTGAGCGATGCCGGCCTTAAGGCGAAGATCGTTCTGCAGGTTCACGATGAGCTTCTTGTTGAAGCACCGGAGAGCGAGATCGAAGCGGCAGAAAAGATTATCAGAGAACAGATGGAGGGAGCTGCTGACCTGTCGGTAGATCTTAAATGCGATGTCGGAGTCGGGTCGAACTGGTATGAGGCGCACTAGGAGATAGAATCCATGTTTGTTTTGGGCGTGACAGGCGGAATAGGAAGCGGGAAGAGTGAGGTGACCGGTTATTTCCTGGATCATCCTGATGCTTCTGTATGCCAGGCTGACAGCATAGGGGCAGAGCTTCAGAAAAAGGGCGGCCCTGCATACGCTCCGATCGTCCGTGCTTTCGGGGAAGATATCTTATGCGAAGACGGGACTCTGGATCGCAAAAAACTGGCATCTATTGTCTTTAACGATCCTGAACAGCTTGAAACATTGGATGACATCGTTCACCCGCTTGTCGAAAACTACATTCAGAGTAAGATGGTGACATCACGCAAAGAGGGGAAGAGGATCTTTGTCGTAGAGTCAGCTATTCTGATCGAGGTGGGATACAAACAGTTTTGTGATGAAGTATGGTTCGTCAAAGCGCCTGAAAGCACCCGGATCAAACGGCTTAAAGAAGCAAGAAACATGACACAGAAACAGGCGTTAGCTGTCATGAACAGACAGATGTCTGATGCGGAATACGAAAAGAATTGTGATTATACGATTAAGAATAATGCTGACTTAGAGACGCTCTTTAAGAGGATCGAGAAACGTCTGCGTCAGCTTCATCTTCTGGAGGATTGAGTATCAAATGGAATTGTGCAGCATTGCCAGTGGCAGCAGCGGAAACTGCATCTATGTGGGCGGAGATCATACCAGGCTCTTAATAGACACCGGTTTGAGCAAAAAGAGAATACTGAATGGACTTGCCGGAATTGATGTCGGCCCGGATGAACTGGACGGTATCCTGATCACACATGAACACGCCGACCATGTTTCCGGCTTAGGTGTTATGGCACGTGCACTGCATCTGCCGATTTACGGAACACGCGGGACCATAAGAGGCATCAGGAACATGTCTTCACTCGGCGAGATAGATGAAGACCTCTTTCATGAGATTTCAGCTGATGTTGATTTTAGTGTCGGAGATTTGACGGTTCATCCGTTTCACATATCGCATGACGCCAATGACCCCGTGGCGTACCGTGTTACCGACGGCACAAGAACCGTAGCTGTCGCAACGGACATGGGCACATACGACGCCTATACGGTACGCAACCTGCTGAACGTAAACGGTTTGCTTCTCGAGTCGAATCATGATATCAGAATGCTGGAAGTAGGACCTTATCCCTATCCTTTAAAAGCGCGCGTTGCAGGGGATTACGGGCATCTGTCAAATGAATGGTCCGGAAGGCTGCTCTGCGAGATCCTCAACGATGACATGAAACAGATTTTCCTGGGTCATTTAAGTGAGCAGAACAACATGGAAGAGCTTGCCTATGAGACCGTAAAACTTGAAGTAACGCTTGGTGACAATCCGTATCGGGGCGAAGAACTGCCTATTTCTGTTGCTTCAAGGTATAAGCCTACCATCAAAGTGACTGTATAGAGGACCGGAAAAAATTATGAAATGATTCTCTTGACATCAAATCTATAACGTAGTAAACTACAGTTCGTACCGAAGAGGTATGTGCGATAGTAGTACAGTTGGTAGTACGCCACCTTGCCAAGGTGGAGGTCGCGAGTTCGAGTCTCGTCTGTCGCTCTTTCTCAGATAGCTCCCGAGTCTACGGACTTAGGAGCTTTCTTTTTATCATGATACAATGATCATGGAGGTGCTGTTATGAACCGCCGGTATTGGTCGGATTCTTTAGCTGAATTTAAAAAAATCAAAACGCTCACCGGCGCAGCGATGCTGATTGCTCTCGCTGTGATACTGAGCTTCGTCACGATAGCGCCTTCGGATTATCTGCGCATCGGGCTGGCGTTTCTGCCGAAGGAAGTCATGGCCGCGCTGTTCGGACCGATCGTCGGCATGGTCGGCAATGGTATCACGGATATTATTCAGTACGCGCTTAAGCCTACAGGACCGTATTTCTTCGGCTGGACTTTCAATACCATGCTGATCGGTCTCTTCGGAGGCCTGATCCTTTACAAAAAGGAAGTTAAGCTCTGGCGCGTCCTGGTCGTCAATGGCTTTGAAGCTCTGGTCAATATATTTCTGGCAACCTGGTGGATCTCGATTTTGTACGGTAATGGTTTTATGGCACTGTTTCCGGTCCGGGCTGTCAAGAATCTGATCCAATATCCGATCAATGTGATTTTGTTTTACGCCGTGTGGAAAATTATTGAGCGTGAAAAGGTGTTCAGAACCTGAAAGGAGATTCGTTTATGAGTGCTGCCGATCAAATTTTTATCAATATGTGTCGTGACATACTGGAAAACGGAACCAGTACGGAAGATGAAAAGGTACGCCCGAAATGGGAAGACGGATCCAGTGCCTATACGATCAAGAAATTCGGTGTCGTTAACCGGTACGATCTCAGCAAGGAGTTTCCTGCGATGACACTGCGTCCTGTCGCGATCAAAATGGCTACGGATGAGATGCTGTGGATCTGGCAGAAGAAATCCAATAATATTCATGAATTATCCAGTCATATCTGGGACAGCTGGGCCGACGAAGACGGATCGATCGGAAAGGCCTACGGCTATCAGATGAGTGTGAAACACCGCTATGCCGAAGGCATGATGGATCAGGTTGAGCGTGTTATCTATGATTTAAAGAATAATCCGTTCAGCAGGCGCATCATGACCAATATGTATGTGCACGCCGATCTGTCTGAGATGAATCTCTATCCGTGCGCCTACAGCATGACATTTAATGTCACAAAAGAACCCGGTACGGGCAAGCTCGTTCTGAATGCCATACTCAATCAGCGTTCTCAGGATGTTCTGACAGCCAACAACTGGAATGTTTGTCAATATGCCGTGCTGGTGCATATGCTGGCACGTGTCTGTGATATGAAAGCAGGAGAGCTGGTCCATGTGATTGCTGATGCGCATATCTATGACCGGCATGTACCGATCGTTCGCGAGATGATCGAGCGGCCGACCTATCCGGCGCCGATCCTTTGGCTCAACCCTGAGAAAAACGACTTTTATGATTTCACAAAAGATGATGTCAAGCTGATCAACTATCAACACAATGAACAGATCAGAAATATCCCTGTAGCTGTTTGATGAGGAGGCAGTATGAATCTAATAGCAGCTGTTGACAATAACTGGGGAATCGGCAAAGACGGAAAACTCTTGACGAGCATCCCCAAAGATATGAAATTCTTCCGGGAGAAGACTACAGGAAATGTGGTGGTGATGGGCAGAAAAACGCTTGAAAGTTTTCCGGGACAAAAGCCATTGCCGAACCGCGTCAATATCGTTCTGACACGCGATCCGCATTATCACGCAGAAGGAGCGGTAATCGTCCACGACATGGATGAACTGAAAAAGGCATTGCAGCCATATCCGGACCAATCCGTGTTTGTGATTGGAGGAGAAGCCATCTACAGGCAGCTCCTTGCGGAGTGCGATACGGCCTATCTGACTAAGATCGACCATGTTTTTGATGCAGATGCTTTCTTCCCGGATATAGATGCAATGCCTGAATGGCAATGTATCAGTACAAGCGAAGAACAGACTTATTTTAATCTGGTATATTATTTCACTGTGTATCAGAAACTGTCTTAAAGCTGAATGTCTTTCATCAGGTCACCCAAGCTGGTGCCGATCTTCTCGGCTTTGGGGATCTTGACACGTTCGGGACGTCCCGCACGAGGAGCGGAGTCATCAGACTTACGTCCGTTATCACTCAAAGCTTTGATAGAAAGAGAGATCTTGCCGTCGCGCACGCCGATGACCTTGGTGTCGACCTCATCGCCTTCCTTCAGCACGCCCTTGAGAGATTCAAGTCTCTTATGGGAGACCTGAGAGATATGGACGAGACCGGAGAGACCGTCTTCAAGACGGATGAATGCTCCATAAGGCTGGATATTCTCTACTGTTCCGTGAACAACAGAACCAACTTCGATCTGAGAGACTTTTTCAGCCTGCTTACGGCGCTCTTCCTTGCGGAGGAGTTCTCTGGCTGAAAGGACCAGACGGTTGTTATCAGGATCACAGTCGATCACTTGCACATCCATCTCCTTGTTTAAGAGAGTCTCAAGATCCTCAACATAGCTGAGAGAGACTTTCGATGCGGGAATAAAACCGCGAAGGCCCTCGACCATGGCAATGACACCACCTGTGACGACACCGCTGATCGTTACATGAATCGGCGTTTTGTCAGCCTGGTATTTTGCCACGCGATTCCACGGATTGGCATCATCAAAATGATCTTCGAGATCAGCCATCGTGGTTTCTTCAGTGGTTTCGATTACAGTTTCTTCGCTCATAGTACACCTTCCTCAATAGATATTATTCTTGTATAATGCTATAATAATACAACGCAACATTGACAATATATCACACGCATTGCAAAAAGGCAATTCAAAATGACGAACAAACTCACAGTATTCTTTAAAATGATGGTCCTCTACATGATGGGGCAGGTGGATTCTGATCTGAGTGCGACCCAGATCGGTGAATTCATGGTCATCGAGGATTACGTTTCGTTTTTTGCCTTCCAGCAGATCCTGTATGAACTGGAACAGGATCAGATGATTTCATCCAGAAAAGCAGACCACAACACGTATTATCATCTCGAGGGACCCGGCAGGAATGCACTGGCTTACTTCGGGGAGAATCTGCAGCCTGAGATACGCAGAGAGATCACGGACTACGTGAATGAAAAAAAGTGGGAGACCAGTCATGAGAGCGCGATCAAAGCAGATTATACGCTCAATGCCAACGGAGATTATGCTGTACGTCTGCAGGCTTTCGAAAACAAACTTCCTCTTGTAGATCTGACGGTAACCGTTCCCGATGAGGAGACAGCGATGAAGGTCTGCGACAGCTGGCATGATCACAACACAGATATCTACGCCTTTTTGATGAGAGAATTATTGTAAACAGTCCTGAAAATAAATGTCAACTAGTAATGCGACAGCAGGTTGACATTTGAAAATATCCTGTTTATACTGCTGAATGATAAAAGATGAACAGCAGTTATAAACAGGAGTTTTTTATGAGTGAAAACAAACAAAATGTACGGAATCTGGTTCAAATAGCAGCTTTTACTGCGTTGCTCGCCATTATGGCTCAAATCAGCATTCCGATGCCCGCGGGTGTTCCCATGACCATGCAGACGCTGGCGGTTCCTCTGGCAGGCCTGATCCTTGGCGCGAACAGAGGAACTCTTGCAACTGTATTATATGTGTTGCTTGGTATTTTCGGCGTCCCTGTTTTCGCAGGCTTTTCCGGAGGCCCTGGAATTGCGTTCGGCATCACGGGCGGTTTTATCATTTCTTTTCCTGTAATGGCTTATCTGGCCGGCCTGGGCATACAGCTCGCCGATAAGATCCATCGGTCAGAAGCATCAGCAAAGATCAAATCGCTGGGTGTGCTGTACCTGTTTCTGCTGATCGGCGCTGTGGTGAACTATATTGCAGGGATGCTCTGGTTCGGCAGGATCGCCGGAACAGGTATGAGAGAAGCTTTTGTCCTGAGCGTTCTACCGTTTATTCCAACGTCGATCATTAAAATCGTTCTGGCCGGATGGATGGGACCGCTCCTGCGGACAGTCCTTCGCAGAGCACATGTATTGGAGACGTCTGATGTCTGACCATAAACATACCGTACGTCTCCGCGCACATCATCTTTTGTGTATGCATGGCTTTCAGGGTAAAGGATACAGCGATCTCTTTGTGCGCCGCTTAAGAGAGATCATTGACCTGCTGAATGATGATCCGGATCAGATCATAGAGATCATACGTGCTGTTGATGACATATGTCTGTACTGTCCGCATGCAGGAGGGGACGGTTTGTGTGATCATGAAACAAAAGTTTCTGACTATGATGAGAAAGCTCTGGACTTTTTTGGAATACGTGAAGGCTGCGCAGATTTCAGAAAGCTTAAGGAGAGAGTTGATGATGATCTGAGCGCGGAAGAACTGTATAAAATATGTCCGGACTGCCAGTGGCTTGATTTGTGTCTGGAATCGCTCAAGGAGGAAACATGACAACAAAAGAACGTTTATTCGGTCTCCTGGATGAGAACAGAGGCCGGTTTATATCGGGAGAGGAAATCGCATCCTCTCTTTTAGTTTCAAGAGCAGCTGTATGGAAGGGGATCCAATCGCTGCGCCGTGACGGTTATGAAATAGAAGCAGTGCGGAACAAGGGGTATATGATGCCGGAAAGAACAGATATTTTGTCTGCTTCAGGTGTTTTAAAATATCTCGAGGATATATCCGGCCGCTACGGCCTTTTTATCGATGTTCAAAAATCTGTGACATCTACCAATACAGTCCTGAAAGAGAGAGCACAAAAGGGCGGGACTGAAGGCTGTGTACTGATCGCGGCCAATCAGACAGCCGGTAAGGGCCGTGTGGGGCGCAGTTTCTATTCCCCTGAAAATACAGGTGTGTATCTGAGCCTTTTGCTGCGGCCGGAGGCTTATGACGCTGTGCGTGCGTCACGCTTTACAACGATGGCGGCAGTTGCCGCCTGCAAAGCAGTTGAGGAGTTGACAGATGATCAGGCTTTGATCAAATGGGTGAACGACGTCTATCTGCATGACCGTAAAATAGCAGGCATCCTGACAGAGGCATCCATTGACCTTGAAAGCGGATATATCGAATATGCTGTTCTCGGGATCGGATTCAATGTCTATGAGCCTGTTAACGGATTTCCGGATGAGATCCGAAACCGTGCAGGATCTATTTTAAAAACGCAGGGAAGAGATGCAAAAAACAAGCTGGCCGCTGCTTTTATACGTTATTTTATGGCCTATTACCATGACGATCAGTCAGCTCAGGACTATATTCATGAATACCGTGAGCGCAGTTTTGTAGTAGGGCACGAGATAGAAGTCATAGAAGGGGAAAAAAGGACGCCGGCATATGCACTGTCTGTCGATGATGAATGCCGTTTGATTGTCAGGTATGCAAATGGGATGACGGAGGCACTGTCAGCCGGCGAAGTCAGTATTTGCATCTGATACTGTCTTGCTTATAGTCATGTCTGATAGTATAATACATTGGTTAGGCTTAGTAGTATGAGGAGACTGTAAATATGCAAAAGAGAATTGAAGAGATCAAACAAAAAGCACTCGAACTGATTTCCGAGGCTAATTCACCTGAAAAGATTCAGGAGACCCGTGTCAAGTTCCTCGGGAAGAAGGGTGAACTGACTGCGCTGCTTAAATCAATGAAGGATGTAGATCCTGCCATGCGCCCTCAGATTGGTGCATGGGTGAACCAGGCGCGTGCTCAGATCGAAAAGCAAATGGAACTGGCCGGCGAGGAAATGAAAGCAAAGATGCTCAAACAGCGTCTGGCGGCTGAGACAATCGATGTGACACTGCCCGGTAAAGCACCCAAACAAGGCCATCTGCATCCCAATGAGATCGCTCTGCGCGAGGTGGAGAGGATCTTCATCGGATTAGGCTATGAGGTGGTCTCAGGCCCCGAAGTTGAATACGATGAATACAATTTCGAAAAGCTGAATATCCCGAAAGGACATCCGGCCCGTGATGAGCAGGATACATTTTATATCAATTCCAATATCGTTCTGCGCACGCAGACATCATCTGTTCAGGCAAGAATCATGGAACAGGGGAAACTCCCGATCCGCATTATTTCTCCGGGACGTGTGTTCCGTTCGGATGCCGTTGACGCGACACATTCACCTTCATTCCATCAGATCGAGGGGCTGTTGATTGACGAGAAGAGTTCATTTGCCGATTTAAAGGGAACGCTGGAAGTGTTCGCTAAAGAACTTTTCGGGGAGAACACGAAGACTAAATTCAGACCACATCATTTCCCGTTTACAGAACCCAGTGCCGAGATGGATGTAAGTTGTTTTAAATGCGGCGGCAAAGGATGCCGGTTTTGCAAGGGTGAGGGTTGGATTGAGATTCTAGGATGCGGCATGGTGCATCCTCATGTACTCGAAATGTGCGGCCTTGATCCCAAGAAGTATACAGGATTTGCCTTTGGTGTCGGACTTGAGCGCATCGCGCTTTTAAAGTACGAGATCGATGACATGAGACTGCTGTATGAAAACGATATGAGATTCTTAGAGCAGTTTTGACGCAGACAGTAGATAGAAAGAGGGCAAATCATTATGAAATCATCATTATCATGGATTAAACAATATGTACCGGATCTGGATGTCTCTGCCCAGGAGTATGCGGATGCTATGACACTTTCCGGCACAAAAGTAGAAGAATACCAGGATCTCGCTGACGGACTTGACAAAATTGTCATTGGCAGGGTTCTGACTGTTGAAAAGCACCCGGACGCGGACAAGCTTGTTGTCTGCCAGGTTGATGTAGGAGATAAGGAGCCGATCCAGATCGTTACCGGAGCGCCGAATGTTGTGGAGGGTGCTGTGGTTCCTGTCGTCCTTGACGGCGGGAGTGTGGCC
>JAEEGL017059829.1_pt1 | contig 17593 bp, 11 predicted proteins | sample 9134231 | NCBI WGS metagenome assembly JAEEGL01 (sample SAMN16246548, study PRJNA631951) | gut metagenome | biome: gut microbiome; feature: rumen; material: fiber-attached | host: Bos | place: Iran: Karaj | collected 2018-10 | reverse complement strand
TATAATCATTCAAAAATCTATGAAGAAAATCTACTTATCACTTCTGGCCATGCTATCGCTGTCGGTGGCACAGGCACAGACCATCCTCTCTGAGGATTTCGAGACGGGTAACACAGGCAAGGACCTGACCCCTGTGGCTGCCGGTGAGGGCTGGACGACGGTGAACAGCTACTCTGGTACGAACGCTAACTACACCTGGCACAACTACTACAGTGACCCCGAATCTGCTGGCGGCCCCACCATCGGCGGTTCCTGCTGTGCTGCCTGCGACGGCCCTATCAACACCAATCCTGTTGACGGCAGCGGCCCTCGTGAGGAAATCCTGTTGTCACCAGAGCTGGATCTGAACGACACCTACCAACTGCAGTTCTCTTGGAAGGTCAGCCCTATGAACGCATACGACAACTCCAAGTACGACCTTCAGGTGCGCATCGTGACCGGCGGCAACCTGAAGAACGCTGAGACGGTGTTCAGCATCCAGAACGAGGAGATGCTGCGCGAGAGCGGCGTTACGGTGTTCCCCATCGGCACGTGGGACCTGCACACCTCGAAAGTTGACCTGAGCGACTGGCAGGGCGAGAAGGTGCAGCTGGCCTTCGTCTATAAGATGCTCACCACGAGTGCCAATGTGGTGTGGCTCGACGACATCAGCGTGAAGCAGTTCACGCCCGCCACAGGCCCCGTGGCCACAGTGTCGATGGACCGCTACGACTTCGGCGAAATCTTCATCGGCGAGAAGAAATACTCCGACATCATCACCCTGACCAACACGGGTAAGAACGGCCTGAAGATCACAGGCGTTGACTTCCCCGAGGGCATCGGCATCAACATCGACACGGAGAGTGTGGACCTGCGTGCCTACGACTTCGTGACGTTCCAACTGACCTACACCGCATCGATGACGTCGAAGGCCAGCGGCAATGCCGTGCTCCACACCACGGGTGGCGACGTGACCATCGCCTATACCGCCACGAAGCAGGTGTTGCCTGAGGACAGCTATTTTGAGACCTTCGAGGCCTATTTCCCGCCCGCTGGGTGGAAGAACAAGGGATGGAGCTGGTCGACCTCGGCTATCGAGGGTGACCATAGTGCCTATTGCGGCGGCGACTTCTCGGTATGTTACCTGCAATCGCCCCAGCTGGACCTGAGCGAGGGCGGCGAGGTGACCTTTACCTATTATAATCTGTATAATGGCGACACGGCTCCAGAGTATGACATCGAGCTGCAGGTGAGCTACGACGGTGGCGACACTTGGGAGACCAGATGGATCAGCGACTGGCAGAACGGCCTGAACCAGCTGCTCACTGCAACCGTAGACCTTGGCGAAGGCACGGAAGAGAGCTTCATCCGCTGGTACTATCCTGCCATAGAGTCTGACGACGAGGGTGCCTTCGACCACTCCAGCTTCACGCTCGACCGTGTGCTGCTGCCCCACCTGTATGGTGCCGACGGCGTGCCGGGCAAGGTTACCATGCTGTCGCCCGCCAACAATGCCACCGAGGTCTACCCGAAGGACGTGGTGTTACAGTGGGGACCCGCACAGTTTGCCGAGGGCTATAAGCTCTACGTAGGCACCAACAGCACTGCCAACGACCTCATCGACGGCCTTGACCTGGGCGACGCGCTTACCTATACCATTCCCGTTTGTGCATACGAGACACTCTACCGCTGGAAGGTGGTGGCCTACAACGAGGTGGGCGACGGCACCGCCATTACCTGGCGCTTCACCACACAGCCCGATGCCTCGGTGATGGAGTTCCCCTGGAAGGAAACCTTTGACGAGTGTACGAAAGACGTGCCCACTGGCTGGCTGAGCACCACCGACAATGAATATGAGAACCGCAAGTGGAGTCCCAACTCGTATTTCGCCTATAGCGGCACCTGCCTCTACACTGGCTGGATGAACGCTGGACGCAGCTCCACGCTGCTCTCGCCCGAATTTGTACTGCCCGCTGCTGGCAAGAGCATGAGCATCTCCTTCGTCTGGGGCGATGAGCATCCGCGCTCGCTGCTGAAGGACGAGACGGGTCTGCTGCAAAAGCAGAACGTGCCGGGCGGCAATGGTGCCAGCGAATTGATATTTGAAATCGGATGCGACGGACAGTGGACGCAGGCTGCCTACCTCTCAGAAGCCTATAATGAGGACAGCGACACCAAGTACTGGCGCAGCGAGACCATCGACCTGACGCAGTATGCCGGCAAGCATGTGCAGTTCCGCTGGGTGAACAGGGCCTTGAGTAGTCGTCACAACGCTGCTTCGCTCGACGAGATAGTCATCAACGGAACCATTGTCGACGGCGTGACCTTTAACAAGGATAGCTGGGATGCCGGTATGGTGAACTATGGCAAGGGTGCCAACTCTGGCGACCTGCTCACCATCCGCAACAGCGGCAAGAACGCACTGAAAGTGAAGGCTGTGACCTTCGGCACCGAGAACTTCGAGAGTTCCATCGCCGCTGGCCAGGAGCTGGCCGTGGGCGAGGGCATGTCCTTTGACATCACCTTCTGGGCCAAGGATGCTGAGAAGACCGTGGAGGACATCATGAGCATCGAGTTCGAGAATGGCTACATCGCCACCTTCCCTGTCAAGGGTACGGGTCTGGCAAAGGACGTGCTCTACTACGGCTTCGAGCCTAACGCACTGGACTATATGTGGAAAGAGGATTTCACACAGATTGATGTCGACAAGAAGGTGAACTACGACCTGACCTACCACGAGACCATCACTGAGGCCGACGGCGGCCGCTATGCCTTCACCGGCGTGGCCCACTACAACGAGAACCTGACCGCCCACTCTGGCAACCATACCATCGCCGCTGCCGCTCCCGATGACAACTCGGCTGCCAACGACTGGCTCATCAGCAAGAAGCTGAAGTTTGGCAAGAAGCCCGTCTTCGACTTCTACGCCCGCAACCTGGGCACCTTGAACTCCGTATTCGTTGGCGACAACGACCTGCACAGTGTCTCCGTGCTTGTCAGCGAGACTGGCAATACCAAGACCACAGACTTTACTGTCGTGATGCGTGAGACCGAGATGCCTTATCTTGGCGATAACGAGTGGAACCACTACGTCGTGGACCTCTCCGCCTACGCCGACAAGGAGGTCTATGTGGCCGTGCGCCATACCACGGTGAGCGCCAACTGGCTGGCTTTCTTCGACGACTTCACTTTCTCTGGCCTTAATATTGGCAAGAAGGGTGATGTCAATGGCGACGGCACGGTCGACGTGGCCGACATTGCCTGCATCATCGACGCTATGGCCGGCAGTACCGCCATTGCCAAGGAGGATGCCGATGTCAACGGCGACGGTACGGTAGACGTGGCCGACATTGCAAGCGTGATAACAATCATGACAGAAGGGAAGTGATGAAGCGGACTTTTGCATTATTATTCCTTGCGATGCTCTTTGTGGGCGTCGGTGCTCAGAAACGTGACAAGCAGCTCACTATTGAGGTGACGTCGGTAGAGAACGACGACCTTGCCGGGCAGCCACTGACGCTCCTGCAGACCGACTATGAGGTGAGCTACGGCCAGCTAGAGCTTGATGCCGATGGCCGTTGCTCCCTGAAGGTCTACGCCGGAAATCATCACCTGACCATCGACCGCGAGGGCTTCGACCTCTTGGAGCACGACTTCGAGGTCAGCGAGACACCCACCGTCGTCAGCGTAACGCTCAAGGAGAAGATCCGCCAGCCTTACTCCCTGACGGCCAGCGTGATGCACGACGCCATGACAGGACGCAACGACATCGCCCTGGCTTGGAACACCGAGCAGCCAGCCTTCTTCGACGACTTCGAGAGCTATGAGGGTTGGTCCATAAACTTTGGAGAGTGGACGGGCATCGATGCCGACAACGAGGCTGCCGCCGCCCTTCTGGGCAGCTATCCCAACCGAGGCGTCATGCAGTATGCACAGATCATTAATCCCCTGACGGTGAACCCCACATGGTGGTATGACTATCCCATCCTGCTGCCCTATGACGGACAGCAATACGTGGGCTTCACCCGTACCAGTTCGGGCAATGCCAACGACGACTGGCTCATCTCGCCCCTCATCACCGTAGGCACCGACAACGTACTGCAGTTCTTGGGCAAGGCTGGCGACCAGTTCCCCGAGCGCTTCATGGTCTATGTCACCACCAATACCGACAACCCCGTGCAGTCAGACTTCGTGAGGATTGACCAAGGCAACTACGAGACGGCCGACTATCGCGGCTGGCAGTTGTACAGCTACGACCTCTCGGCATACGCCGGACAGCAAATCAAGTTCGCCATCCGCTATGTGAGCCACTACAACATGTACGGCTCTTTCATGCTGATGATTGACGATGTGTATGTGGGGCAAGCCGCATATTCCCGGAAAGCCCTGTATTCCCGGGAAAACCGGGTGTCCCAGCGGCTCCAGTCCCCAGCTAACCCCAACGAGACCTTCCGCATCTTCCTTGACGGTAAGTTGGTGGACACCACCTCTGACTATGAATACACCATCGAGGATGTTTTGGCTGGCGAGCACACTGTGGGCGTGCAGGCCGTCTATCTCCAGGCAGAGAGCGCCGTGACGACGATGACGGTCAGCGTTGCTCCTGCCACAGACTTCTCGCATGTCACCTTCCATGTGACGTCCGACAGCAAGCTCTCTGCCGACGGGGTGGTGCTCTCGTTGCTCAGCCTTGAAGATGCTGAAAGCTACCAGCTCACCGTCAGTGACGGAAAGGCCGAGGTGGCCTCGCTGCCCAACGGCCAGTATGTGGTGAACGTGGAGCAGGGTGCCTTTGAGGAGTATCGGCAGACCATCACCGTGGAGGGCGACGTCACCTTCGACATCGTCCTTGCCGACTACATCATCACGCCCTACAACATCACGGCAACCACCGGCGAGGACGGCAGCATCACCCTGCGCTGGAACCAGGAGCTGAGCTTCACCGACAGCTTTGAGGACTACGACGACTTTGCCACCGGCACGTTCGGCGATTGGAAGACCGTCGACCGTGACCAGCAGCCTGTCTATCCCATTGCCCTCGGTTCGCAGAGCAACATCGTCAGCTTCCCCGGTTCGGGAACGGCCACCAATCCCAAGGCCGTGGCGCCGATGGTGTTCAATCCCTGGAAGACGACTCCCGCCATGCTTCCCACCGACCCCGCCATTGCGGCACCTACGGGCGACAAGACCGTCATCTTCTTCTCGCCACAGCGTACGAAGGCCGACAAATGGCTCATCTCGCCGCTGCTCGACATCCACGACGATTACCAGTTCAGCATCACGGCCAAGGGCTACACGTCCATGTATCCCGAGTCGATGGAGCTCTGCATCAGTGATGGCAGCGACACCCCCGACGACTTCAAGGTCCTCAGCGTGGTAGACCCCGTGTCGAGTGAGCAGTGGGCCGTCTATAGCACCAGCCTCTCCGACTATGCCGGCCAGCAGGTGCGGCTTGCGGTGCACTACACCTCGACCGACGCCTTCCTTGCCCAGATAGACGACTTCACCGTAGGACCGGCCGACGGGCAGGGTGCCTTTGTGGACTATGGCAACGTAGTGCGCTTCGACATCTGGCTCGACGGTGAAAAGATTGGAGAGAGCCAGTCGCCCTCCTTCGTCATTGAAGACCTGACCGACGACTATCATGTCATTGGCATCTGCGCCGTCTATCAGAACGGACAGTCAGAGATGGCCTACTATGAGATAGGTACCACAACGGCAATCAACTCTTCACCCCTCACTCCTAACTCGTCACTTAGCACCGCCCTCTACGACCTGCAAGGCCGCAAAATCGTAAATGGAAAATCCGTAAATCGTAAATTGCGCAAGGGCATCTACGTGAAGGACGGCAAGAAGGTTGTTCTACATTGACCATTGACCATTAAAGATTGAACATGAAAAAAATACTCGCGCTTTTATCATTTATCATTTATCATTTATCATTTAGCCCCGTAGGGGCGCAACCCTTGCGGGTGGAGGGCCTGAGCAACACCCAGCGGGTGCTGGGCTACACCCTTACCGACGACATCGACATCAGCGGCGCCCTCTTCGGCGAGGCCGGCACCTACACCATCGGCGCAGCCCTCGACCCCTCGACCCTCGCACCCTACGCCGGGTGCCGGGTGGTGGGCATCCGCATTGCCGCTGCCATGAACCTCGGACGCACGCGCACCTTCGTCTATAACTTCACCGGAACGTCGTTCGACCCCATCATCGAGCAGCGGCAGCGTCTCTTCGAAGGCTGGAACAGCGTGTTCTTCAATGGCGACGGCTACGAGATACAGGGCGACGAGACCCTCTTCTTCGGCTTCGACTATGTGGAGACCGCCGACATGGTAGCCGCCGACGCAGGAGGCCTGGCCTGTACGGGCAACGACACCGAGGGAGCCTTCTATCTCTACGGCAACTTTGGCCAGGGCGAAGGGCTCTACTCCATCAGCGGCGCCGGCAAGCTCTGCGTGCAGCTCATCGTCGATATCAGCTCACTGCCGCTGAACGACATGGCCATCACCTATCTCGACGCAGGCTTCAAGTACAAGCGACCCGGTGAGCGCGTGGAAGTGCTCGCCACCTTCACCAATACCGGGCGCGACACCGTCTACACTTATCAGATAGGCTACCAGCTCGACAAGCAGCGGCCTGTGCTCATCGATTGCCAAGAAACTATTGCCGATGGACTACAAGACTCATGGATGGGCACCATCAAGCTGTCTGACGACATTGAGACGGGCATGCACACCCTTCGTTTCTTCCTCAGCAGTGTCAATGGCGAGGTTCTCGACAGCGAGGCCAACGGCAAGCATCAGGACACACAGTTTGCCATCTATCGTGACAGTGTCGACCGGCAAATGGTCTACTTGGAGGTGTATACTGACCAAGCATCGCCTTACTCGGCCATGCTCAACGATGCCGTCAGACACATGCAGAAGCAATTCCAGCAGGTATGCGTGGTCAACGTACACCGTCCAGGAACGAGTCTCGCTGTCAGCGATGCCGACTATCTCTCCACGCTCTATGCCTACACCTACCCGTCGTTCACCGTCAACCGCGCCTACTTCCCCGGAGAGGCATACGTGGCCTACGACATGAACGACTACCTGCCCTATTTCGGCACGGAGATGAGTGCCGGCATACTGACCGACATCGTGATGCAGGACTTCTACTCACCGGCCTTCGCCACCGTAGACCTGCATGCAGACTATGACCCTGACACCCGCCAGCTCAACGTCGAGGCAACCGGAGACCTCCTGCCCGAGGCCACTGCCATCTATGGAGACCTGGCCCTCACGCTCCTCATCACCGAAGACAGCGTCGTCAGTCCGCAGAGCGTCTATAATTTCTCGACCCAACGTACGAGCACTAACCGCAATTACCTCCATCAAGACGTGCTGCGAGCATACGTCACCTCGCCGACAGGGCAGCTCCTGACACCCGAGGATGGACAATATGCCGTAAGTTTCACGACCACGCTCGATAGCAGCTGGGAACCTGAACACCTGCATCTCGTGGGATTCCTGACAAAGAATGTGGAAAGGGTGACCGCTGACGATTTGCTCGACATGGATATCATCAACGCCTCATCAATACCCCTCGACGAGGATCTGATTGTCTCCATTTCCACCGTAAAACAGTCAATGGACAATGGTCAATGGTCAATGGACAAAGACACTGCCTGCTATTCTATCGATGGCAGGAAGGTAGTAAATAGCAAATCTTCTAATAGTCAATTACCGAAGGGCATCTACATCATGAATGGTAAGAAAATCGTTCGGTAAACTAATGAAGGAGAATGGATAAAGACCGTCTGAAGCAAAGCTGGCTGTATCGCCATTTCGGTCGCATCATTACGTGGCCGAAATACTTTCTCATACGCCTCAGGCTGAAGCGGAAGTATTTCTGGATGACCTACCAGAAGAGCTGGATGATAGACCCTTGCACGGATAGGCGTCAGAAGTACTGGGAGAAGTGCGGCGTGAAGGCCTTGGGGTGCTTCCATGTGGGTGCCGACGTGTATTTCGATGCGGAGAACGCCGAGTATCTCACCATCGAGGATGACGTGTGGATCAGCTCGCGAACGACGATCCTGCTACACAAGCGCGACATCTCGGGTTACCGGCGCGGTGACACCTACACCGAGCAGCCGTCGAAGGTGATGCCAGTGCACATTTGTCGTGGTGCGGCCATCGGTATGTGCTGCACGATTATGCCGGGGGTGACCATCGGCGAGGGCGCTGTCATCGGTACTGGCTCGCTGGTGACGAAGGACATCCCCGCCTGGACGGTGGCAGTGGGAAGGCCGGCAAAGGTGGTGAGCGCGCTTCGCGCTAAATGATAAATGAAAAATGAGAGCGGCCTTCGGCCTAAATGATAAATGATAAATGAGAAATGATAAATGAGGAGTAAGAAAGAGAATACGAATACCGTATCGGCGGAATTAGACAAGCGAGATTCCCTACAAAAGCTGCGATGGCTGTCGCCCGTGCTGGCCCTGCTGGCTCTTGTGGCCATAGGCTGGGGCTTGGTGACGCAGGAGAGCGAATACCTGTGGAAGGCCCAGGAACTGAACCTCTTCCTCGACACGCCGCTGTTCCTCGAGCAGCAGATGGTGACCTCTGGCTGGCTGCTCACGTGGCTGGGGACATGGTTCACCGAGTTCTTCTTCCATCCCTGGCTGGGTGTGACTATGCTCTGTGGGCTATGGGCGTTGTTCATGGTCGTGGCAGGGCGTGCGCTGCGCGTGTCGCTGGCATGGTCGGTGGTGCTGCTCGTGCCTGTGGCATTGTTGCTCATCATGGATGTGGATCTGGGCTACTGGATTTACTACTTAAAGCTGCGCGGACACTTCTTCGCTGCTACCATCGGTGTGATCATTGCCCTGGGTGGTGTATGGCTGTTCCGTGTGCTGCCGTCGCGGTGGTTCTTGCGGCCGCTGTTCGTGGTGGTGGGTACGACGGTGCTCTATCCGCTCATCGGCTTCTACGGCCTGCTCTTCGCTCTGTTGTGCGCTGTGCTAGTGTGGCGGATCGGGGATTGCAAATCCCCGGGAAAGAACGTGACCTACGCCAGCAAGGCCATGACGACGGTGGCGGCCGTGGTGGCTATCGGAGTGGTGCCGCTAGTGTACTACCGCTGTGTGTTCTGCCAGACGAACATCGTGAATATCTACTGGACGGGGCTGCCGCTGTTCATTTACGGGCAGGAGACCCCGGCCTACTATATACCTTATTATTTATTAGTGGCCGTGCTCGTGCTCATGGCTGCGCTCTATAGGTCGGAGATTACAAATTCCCAACAAAAGAAGTTGCTGAACCGGCCGCTAGGCTGGTTTGCAGGCCATGTACTTTTACTGGGGGCACTGACGTGGGGCGTATGCCATTTCTGGTATACCGACTACAACTTCCACAAGGAGCTGCGCATGCAACGCTGTATGGAGGAGTGCGACTGGGAGGGTATGCTCCGCGAGGCCCGTGACCAGCAGGTGGAGCCTACGCGTGCTATTGTGATGATGCGTAACCTGGCACTTTTCCGCCTGGGGCGTCAGGGCGACGAGATGTATCACTATCCCGCCGGAGCCGCTGCCAGCGACACGCCACTGCCGCTGAACATGACGCAGGTGGTGGGACGTAGCATCTACTACAACTATGGCATGCTGAACTTCTGCTACCGCTGGTGCCTGGAGGACGGCGTAGAGATGGGATGGCGCGTGGAGTACCTGAAGTATCTTGTGCGCTGTGCCCTCATCAACGGCGAGCAGCGCGTGGTTCAGAAATATCTCAATCTGCTGCGCCATACGCGATACTATGGCGAGTGGGCCGACCGCATGGCAGAGGTCGGGGACTGCAAATCCCCGACAACACAATCTGCCAAGGGTGGGGTAAAGGAGGTCAAGGAGTTTGCCCCCATTTTCCACATGCTGAACTACGAAGACTACCTGGCCAGCGACAATGCCATGGTGGAGTACTTCCTGATGAACAAGTTTGCCAACTCCACCAGTGAGGACACGCTCTACCAGGAGCAGTCGTTGCTGGCGGCACTATGGACGAAGGACATTCAGACCTTCTGGCCCCATTTCTTCCAGTATGCCAGTCTGCACCCGCAGAGCCACATGCCGCGCCACTATCAGGAAGCAGCCTATCTCTACGGACACCTGGAGAACGAGGTTGACATCAGCCACATGCCCTTCGACGAGCAGGTGAAGCGTGATTACGATGAGTTCATGGCCATGGCGCAGCAGTATCATGGCATGAAGGAGGAGCAGCTGCGTCCCATCATGTACCCCCGATTCGGAAAAACATTCTACTTCGAGTATTTCCTCATCAGGAACCAGAAAATGTATTAACCATAGATAACACAGATTATGCAGATGAAAAACATTTATAGCATTATTGCACTGGCAGCACTGCTTCTGTCGTGCCAGAAGGCTAGCGTGCCCTCTCAGTATGCTGAGGGAAGTGAGCTGCCGACGATTTATCCTGACTATGTGGAGGTAACTGTGCCGGTGAACATTGCTCCGCTGACCTTCGAGTGGGACGGCACTCCCTGCACCGATATGGTGACACGCCTGACCGCCGGCGATGAGCAGCTGGTGCTCGGCGGAATGAAGGCTCAACCGTCTATCGACGAGTGGCGCACATTGGTGGGGAACGCTTCCGGGCGTTCCAGTGCCATCGGTGTAGAGGTGTTTACGCAGAATGACGGCGGACAGTGGACGCGCCACAAGCCGTTCAACATCTATGTCTCGCCCGACAGCATCGACTCGTGGCTCAGTTACCGTCTCATTGCCCCTAGCTACGTGGCATACGAGGAGTTGACGCTCAACCAGCGTTGCCTGGAGAATTATGACGAACGTGTGATGGTGGACAACATGCTCTGCGGACTGGAGGAGACGGGACAGTGCGTCAACTGCCATAACTACCAGCTGTACAACCCAGGGCGTATGCAGTTCCATGCCCGTCAGCACCATGGCGGCACCATCATCGTTTACGACGGGAAGATGAAGAAGGTGAACATGAAGTGTGACAGCACCATCTCTGCCGGTGTCTATCCGGCTTGGCATCCGTGGCTGCCGCTTATTGTCTACTCCACCAACCATACTAGCCAGACCTTCCACACCCGCAACCTGAACAAGATTGAGGTGTTTGACTCGGCCAGCGACCTTATATTATATAATGTGGAGACCGACGAGGTGAGCAACGTGGAGAACGACCCTACGGAGTTTGAGGTGTTCCCCGCCTGGGCTCCCGACGGTCGCACGCTCTACTACTGTAGTGCCCATTTCGAGCGTCAGGACACCGTGTCGCTCGACGTGGAGGTTATCCGTCGTGCCAAGGAGATAAAGTATGCCCTTTACAAGAAGTCCTTTGACCCAGATACCCGCAGCTTCGGCCCCAAGGAGCTGGTGCTACTCGCCGAAAGTCCGACGGCTGACACCGACAGCGCAGCAATTCCTAACTCACCAAAGAGCGTCACCCTTCCCCGCGTGTCGCCCGATGGCCGCTATCTCATGTTCACCCTGGGCAACTACGGCGTGTTCCACATCTGGCATCGCGAGGCTGACCTCTACCTTATGGATCTAAGTACTGGCGAGGTGCGCGCCATGGACGAGATAAACTCTCCCGATACGGAGAGCTATCACTCTTGGTCGAGCAACGGACGGTGGGTGGTATTCAGCAGCCGCCGCGACGACGGAGGATACACCCGACCCTTCATTGCTCACATAGACAAGGACGGACGTGGTTCAAAACCCTTTGAGCTGCCCCAGCGCGATCCCGACTATCATCGTCAGTTCATGAAGAGTTACAACATCCCAGAGCTGATGAAGGGGCCTGTAACCATCACGCCACAGGAGTTTGCCGACGAATTGAAAGCCAGTGATGGGGTGCCAGTGCATTTTTTGCCATAATTATTTGCTCCTTTTCAGGAAAATATCTAACTTTGCACGCGGATTACAAATTGTTTAACCATATTATTATTGACAACAATGAAGAAAATCATGATGACATGCGCCTTTGCAGCTGCTATGCTGGTAGGTGCTCAGAGTGCTCAGGCACAGAGTGTTGTTGACGGTCAGACCGCCAAGGAACTGGCAGAGAAGGCTAAGATTGCCAAGGCTGCCGACAAGGCCCAGGCCGCTGTTGTAAAGGCCGAGAAGAAGGTGGAGTCCACCAAAAAGGCCATCGAAAAGGCTAACAAGAACTACGAGAAGGCCGTGAAAGACCTTGAGAAAGCCCGCAAAAAGGCAGAAGAGGCTCAGCTGGAGCTGCAGCGTATACAGGCACAACCTGCCCAGTAATTTTCCTGTAGGAGATAAAAGGAGATAAAGGAGTTGTGGAGGTAAAGGAGCTGGTGAGCTTCTGACCTCCTCAATTCCTTTACTTTCTTTACTTCCTTTTTTAGACTTTTTATAGATAATGTTCACTCTTATCTGCGGAAAAAGTAGTACCTTTGCCGCGCTTTATGAAGACAAGTGACAGAAGAGGCAGTGTGCGCCAGGCCAGTGAGCGTATCTTGGATAATTATTTGGAAGTGAATAATTATCGCAAGACACCTGAACGCTATGCAATATTGAAGGCTGTATATGATATTGACGGACACTTCACCCTTGAGGACTTGGGAAAGAAATTGGCAGATGAGCTTCATTTCCCCGTTTCAAGAGCCACACTCTACAACACTCTAAACCTTTTTATCGAACTACGCATTGTCGTCCGCCATAGCATCCAGGGAACGACGAAGTATGAAGCCTATTATCCTGGCGATAATCACTGCCATCAGATCTGTACGATGTGTGGAAAGGTGACGGAGGTGAAGGCACCAGAGGTGACAAAGGCCATTGCTGCGATGCATCTTAAGCGTTTCCGTCAGGATGTGTTCTCGCTCTACATCTATGGCATCTGTTCTACATGCCAGTCTGTCATCACCAGAAAAATCAACAAATATAAAACAACAGATAAAAACAAGAATGAATAACTCAGGAAAAGTTGACGTCCTGCTCGGCTTGCAGTGGGGCGATGAAGGAAAAGGCAAGGTGGTCGACGTGCTTACGCCGCGCTATGACGTGGTGGCCCGCTTCCAGGGCGGTCCCAATGCCGGTCACACGCTGGAGTTCAACGGTGAGAAATACGTGCTGCGCAGCATCCCCTCGGGCATCTTCCAGGGCGGGAAGGTGAATATCATCGGCAACGGCGTAGTGCTCGCCCCCGACCTCTTCATGGACGAGGCTAAGGCACTGGAGCAGAGCGGTCACCCGCTGCGTGAACGGCTCCACATCTCGAAGAAGGCTCACCTCATCATGCCTACCCACCGCGTGCTCGATGCTGCCTACGAGGCTCAGAAGGGAAAGAACAAGGTGGGCACTACGGGTAAGGGCATTGGCCCTACCTACACCGACAAGGTCTCCCGTACAGGTCTGCGTGTGGGCGATATTCTGGAAAACTTCCCTGAGAAATACGCCGCTGCCAAGGCTCGCCACGAGGCCATATTAAAGTCGCTAGGCTTTGAGTATGACATCACTGAGGTAGAGAAGAAATGGCTAGAAGGCGTGGAATACCTGCGCCAGTTCCCCATTGTAGACAGTGAGCACGAGATTAATGGTCTCCTCCGCGAGGGTAAGAGCATCCTCTGCGAGGGCGCACAGGGCACGATGCTCGACGTGGACTTCGGCTCTTACCCCTTCGTCACCAGTTCGAATACCATCTGTGCCGGAGCTTGTACGGGTTTAGGCATTGGCCCCAACAAGATAGGTGAGGTCTATGGCATCATGAAGGCCTACTGCACCCGCGTCGGTGCTGGTCCGTTCCCCACGGAGCTGTTCAACGAGACGGGCAAGAAGATTCGTGACCTCGGCCATGAGTACGGGGCTGTCACCGGACGTGAGCGCCGTTGTGGCTGGATAGACCTCGTTGCCCTGCGCTACAGCATTATGGTCAACGGCGTTACGCAGCTCATCATGATGAAGAGCGACGTGCTCGACGGCTTCGAGACCATCAAGGCCTGCACCGCCTACCGTGTCAATGGCCAGCTGACCCGTGACTTCCCCTACAACATTGAGCACGGCATAGAACCCGTCTATGAGGAACTGCCGGGCTGGCAGACCGACATGACACGCTTCACCAGCGAGGAGCAGTTCCCCCAGCAGTTCCGTGACTACATCGCCTTCTTGGAGAAGGAACTGGAGACACCAATCACTATTATCAGCATCGGCCCCGACCGCGAACAAACCATCATTCGTAAATGAAACCATCAATAGTAAAAGGAACCCGCGACTTCGGCCCCATGGAGATGGCCAAGCGCAACTATATCTTTAATACCATACGGCAGGTGTACGAACTGTATGGTTTCCAGCAGATTGAGACCCCGGCACAGGAGACCCTGCAGACGCTCATGGGCAAGTATGGCGAGGAGGGCGACAAGCTGCTCTTCAAAATTTTGAACAGCGGCGACTATCTCTCGAAGGTCACCGACGGAGAGATGCAGGAACGCAACACGCTTCATCTTGCAACCAAAATCTGCGAGAAAGGATTGCGCTATGACCTCACCGTGCCCTTCGCCCGCTATGTGGTGATGCACCGCGAGGAGCTGCAGCTGCCCTTCAAGCGTTACCAGGTGCAGCCAGTGTGGCGAGCCGACCGTCCGCAGAAAGGCCGCTACCGTGAGTTCTACCAGTTCGATGGCGACGTGGTGGGCAGCGACTCATTGCTCAATGAGGTGGAGCTGATGCAGATCGTCGACACCGTGTTTACCCGTCTGGGTGTGCGCGTACAGATAAAGATTAACAACCGCAAGATTCTCACCGGTATTGCTGAGGTCATCGGCGCCGCCGACAAGATCGTAGACATCACCGTGGCCATCGACAAGCTCGACAAGATTGGCATTGACGCCGTCAACGACGAACTACGCAACGACGGCCTCACCGATGAACAGATTGCCAAACTGCAGCCTATCATCCTCCTTGAGGGCACCAACGAGCAGAAGCTCGACACCATCGCCGAAGTACTGAAAGAGAGCGAGACCGGCCTGAAGGGCGTAGAAGAGTCCCGCTTCATCCTCTCCACCCTCTGTCCAGTATGTTGCGACTCAGTCGCAACAAACGCAACAGCCCTCAACAACGAGCTTCAGCTCGACCTTACCCTTGCCCGTGGCCTGAGCTATTATACTGGCGCTATCTTCGAGGTGAAAGCCCTCGACACCCCCATGGGGAGCATCAGCGGAGGTGGACGCTATGACAACCTTACTGGCATCTTCGGAATGCCCGGACTCTCAGGCGTCGGCATTTCCTTCGGTGTAGACCGTATCTACGATGTTCTCGATGCCCTCGACCTCTACCCCAAGGACTCGCTGCAGACAACACAAGTGCTCTTCATCAACTTCGGCGAGAAGGAAACTGCCTACTGTCTGCCCACAGTGGCACGTCTCCGCCAGGCCGGTATTCGCACAGAGTACTACCCTGATGCCGCCAAGATGAAGAAACAGATGAGCTATGCCAATGCGAAGCAGATACCCTTCGTCGTGCTTGCTGGAGAGAGCGAGATGGCAGAAGGAAAGCTCACGCTGAAGGACATGAATACTGGCGAACAGCAGATGCTGACACCTGACGAATTGATAGAGAAAGCACTTAAAGGCTGACCGTGCTTTTAGAAACTTGTTTTAGATGCTGACTTTTTTCAGGAACATATTGATGGTGGCTGTAATCCTTCAGTGGGTGCCTATCGCTGCCTCGGCTCAGGTCGAGGTGCCTGACACTGTTGTTAAGGTTCTGCAGTCGCTACCCGACGTGTCACCTGATGACATTCCCGACCTGATGCCCGATGTCATCCCCGACTTGGAGACTGAGCTGGAGACCATCAGGCAACAGACGGACTCGTCAGTGGTGATAGACCTCATGGAGCAGGGGGCTTCACTCATGGCTGAGCAGGTCGCTCCCGTGCGTCAGACACGCGACTGGAGCACATGGGCTCCCGACCCGAAACGAGCCCTTTGGCTGGCGCTCGTCATTCCCGGCGGAGGGCAGATCTACAACCGCAAGTACTGGAAGCTGCCTATTGTCTACGGAGGATTCCTTGGCTGCATCTATGCGATGTCGTGGAACAACACCATGTACAAGGACTACTCACAGGCTTATCTCGACATTATGGACGACGATCCTGGCACGGCCAGCTACAACAAATTCCTGCACCTGGGGCGGCAGATAACCAAGGACAACGAGGAACGCTACAAGGACTTGTTCAAGAAACGTAAAGACAAGTATCGCCGTTGGCGCGACCTCAGCTTCTTCGTCATGCTGGGCATCTATGCCTTCTCGGTCATCGATGCCTACGTAGATGCCGAGCTGTCGCAGTTCGACATCAGCAAGGACCTTAGCCTGAAGGTTACGCCTACGGTCATAGGCACAGGGCAGTCGAAGAATCCGCTATATGCAAATGCTGTAGGAGTAAACTGCAGTATCAGCTTCTGAGGAGAACACAAATTATGGAAAAGATATCCCACAAATTATGGAAAAGATTTTCCTCAATTAGTGAAACAGATTAACCACAATTAGTGACATAGATTTACCACAATTCGCGTTCAACAAATAGAGCGCTCCAAACATAGAAAACAAGGAATTATGAAATATCTGAAATATTGTTTGACAACGTTTCGCACTGCTGCGGTGCTGCTGGCACTACTGTTGCCCGTAGGTGCTGCCCAGGCCCAGATAGAGATTGGCGACGAAGAAGATGTCGTGGTGACAGACGATATTGGTGATGACGATGACGCTGAGACTTCTCAGGACGACGACGAGCTGGTGTTTCCGGAGGCCATGGGCGACTATTTAGACAGTCTGATGACGCTCTATATGGCCAGGACTTATCTCACCCCTGAGAGCGACTGCCAGACGGCCCTTGAGGACCCGGTGTTCACCAAGGAGCAGTACATCGACCGTCTATACCGTATGCCCACCGTCATTGAGATGCCGTGGAACGAGGTAGTGCAGACGTGTATAGACCGCTATACGCAGAAGTCTCGCCGCCAGGTGAGTTACCTACTCGGTGCCTGCAATTTCTATATGCCTTTCTTCGAGGAGGCACTCGAAGCCTACCAGCTGCCGCTGGAGCTGAAGTACCTGCCCATTGTCGAGTCGGCACTCAACCCTCAGGCCACCTCACATGCCGGGGCAGCGGGGCTGTGGCAGTTCATGCCGTCGGCAGCCAAGACCTACAACCTGGAGATTAACTCACTCGTCGACGAGCGGCGCAACATCGTGAAGAGCAGCTGGGCCGCAGCACGCTACCTGCGCGACCTCTACCGGCTCTTTGGCGACTGGAGCCTGGCCATTGCAGGCTATAACTGCGGCCCGGAGAACATCAACAAGGCAATACACCGTGCCGGTGGCGAGCGAGACTACTGGAAAATCAGGCCCTACCTGCCCCGCGAGACACGTGGCTACGTGCCCGCCTTCATCGCGGCCAACTATGTGATGACCTATGATTGTGACCACAACATCTGCCCCATGCAGACACAGCTGCCCGTCAAGACCGATACGGTGATGCTCTCGTGTAACGTCACCTTCAGCCAGGTGGCCTCGGTCATGGGCCTCAGTGTCGACATGCTCCACTCGCTCAACCCGCAGTATCGCCGC
>JAEEGL015078306.1_pt1 | contig 17593 bp, 8 predicted proteins | sample 9134231 | NCBI WGS metagenome assembly JAEEGL01 (sample SAMN16246548, study PRJNA631951) | gut metagenome | biome: gut microbiome; feature: rumen; material: fiber-attached | host: Bos | place: Iran: Karaj | collected 2018-10 | reverse complement strand
GGAAGGAGGCAAAGGAGTTCCTGGATGACCTGACTACCCGTGACCAACGCATGATGTTTGCCGTTATCACGATGGTCCACATGGCGGATACCAAAGAACAGCTCGATGCGGACACTGACGCCATCCTTGCCACGGCACGAAAGCACATGTGCCAGATGGCAGCTCTGAAATATCAGCAGCTTGACGGACTCAATACGGTGCTTCCCATCGGCATGAGAAAGATCAACTGCTTTCGTACCCTCACCACGGAGAGCCTTGCGGTGTTTATCCCATTCAAGGTACAGGAGATCATGGATAGGGGAGGGGTCTACTTTGGAGAGAACGCAATCAGCCATAATCTCATCATGTGCAACAAGGCAAATCTCCTGAATCAGTCTGCATTTCTCCTGGGCGTACCCGGCTCAGGAAAGTCGTTCAGCGCAAAAGAACTGATTACGTTCCTCATTCTGAATACTGATGATGACATTCTCATCTGCGACCCGGAAGGGGAGTACGCCCCACTGATCGAGGCCATGGGCGGTATCGGCAGCGTCATCCGCGTAAGCGCCGGAGGTCGCGACCGCCTTAATGCCATGTATATGGTGGACGGCTATGGCGAAAACAATCCAATCGTCGTGAAATCTCAGTTCATCATGTCTCTGATCGAGCAGATCGACAACAAAGGCGTCGGACCGCAGCAGAAATCCATCATCGACCGCTGCATTACACTGGTATATCAGGAAGCAGGGGAGACCGGCATCGTACCCACGCTGACCACGCTTCGTGAAAAACTGCTTTCCCAGCCGGAACCGGAAGCACGGCAGATTGCGCTCTCTCTGGAACTCTATACCACTGGATCCCTGGACATCTTCGGAAAGCAGAGCAACGTGGACCTGGATAAGCGTATTGTGGTATTCGACATCCACGGCCTCGGCTCTCAGTTGAAGCCCGCCGGCTTGCTGGTCATTACCGACACGATGTTAAACCGCGTGACCCTCAACTGGAAACGCGGCAAGCGCACCCATGTCTTCATCGACGAGTTCCATGTCGTTTTTGAAAACGAATTCTCCGCAGCGTTCTTTAATAGCGCGTGGAGACAGTTCAGAAAGCGCAATGCCTATCCAACCGCCATCACGCAGAACGTGGAATATCTGCTGGATTCTGTACAAGCCAGCACGATGCTCTCCAACTCCGAGTTCATCGTCATGCTGAACCAAGCGGCATCTGACAGGGAGAAGCTCGCAAAACTCCTGAATATCTCCAATGAGCAGATGAGCTATATCACCAACGCCGACGCCGGCTGTGGCCTTATCAAGTACGGCAGCGCCTTGGTCCCGTTCATTAACCGCTTCCCGAAGGATACCCAACTCTACAAGTTGATGACGACAAAACCCGGTGAAGGCACCTTCGCCTTGGGGCAGGCGTAATGCCTGCCCCTTGCGGATTGAGAGGTGAAACGCATGCCAAAAATCAAAACGCGAGAGACCCGACGTGACATCAAGGTACTGGACAAAGCCGCTGTTGCCGGCGAACGGATGAAAAGCGCTTTTATACGCTCCAAAGATACGGTTAAGAATGTGGCTGATGATGGGCAAATCACGCCGGAAGAGTACGCTGAGAATCATGTTCAATATGCAGCGGAAGACATTGCCCACGATGTCGGCCACACAGCCGCAAATCAAGGAATAAAGCTGGTGCAGCGTGGCCGTGATGCAGTCCATGCACGCCGGGATCATCCGAGAAAACCGGAGCAGAGCTTTGAATATGATGCTCCGCAGGCTCCGGCACAGGAAGCTGCCAGACAAAGCGCGTTCCATAAAGTTGAATCAAGGGCGGCGGAGCAGCAACCGGAACCCTCTTTTTTTCAGCCAGTAACAGAGGCAGAACAGTTTGCGCCGGATACAACGGAGTATGTTTCGCCTATTGCGGATTCAGCATCGTCAGTGGCACAGGAAGCGCCGCTTAATACTCTGGAGTACTATTCCGTATCGACGAATCCTGCAAGGACCGTTCAATACAAACCAGATGTTGAACCCCAAAGTGAAACGGCGCATGGAATCGAGACGCGAAACGGCTATGAGCAGTCCAGCTACCACGCAGATACTCCTTCTCCTGCAGAAACAAAGCATCGTGTCCAGCAAATCCTTTCAAAGCAAAGGCAGACCACCCCTGTTTCCGAAAACTCTATAGTAGAAGCAGCGAATCAGCCATTGTCTATGAGCGCAAATACAAGCTCGCCAGTGAAGGGTCAGGTTGTTCGTCCACATGAATTGAATCTGCCTGCAAAGGCGGTGGGGAGAGAAGGACAATTACCATCTGTCTATTCCGATCACAGCCATTTCAGATTTTCGGGTTCGGGAAAAGAGATCAGAACGTATAACCCTCATGCGAACACGAAAGTCCTTGATGTAAAACGACTGACGCCGACAGAACGAGGGCGTCAGTTTGCTATCAAGCAGGCAGAACAACGAGCTGAGACCGTCCGTGTAGGACGAAGCAGATCGATGCCAATCTCAGAAGTTGGAGATGTGATCAAAGCTCCCATTGAAGCGAAACAAGCATCTCAGCCTGTCTTCTCACGGGTAAAGCAGCCACAAGTTCCTTCGTTTGAAGGTGAGGCTAGGCAATGCACGATCACACAGGAACAAGTCAAAACCGACATAGAGAAAGCATTACGAAAACCAGATGAAGGCTTCAAGCCGGTGCACACCCAATCTGATTCTGCAGTCAACACCGATTACGCCCTATCCAAATCTCTGATAAACGAGTGGCACGAACAGAAAAGCCTTGAAACTCCAAAAATCGCAACTCGGGCTGAGAAGCGACAGGCAAAGGGTTCTATAAAAACCGTGGAGACAACAGAAAAGACGATAAAGCAATCTGCCAGGTCTGCGCAAAAGACGACGGTTAAGACCGCTCGGCATACGGCAAAGACTTCAAAGAAAGCCGTCAAAACTGCGGAGCAAACATCCAAGACGGCAGTCAAGACCGCGCAAGCCACAGCAAAAGCAACTCAAAAATCTGCCCAGGCCGCAGTAAAGGCCGCACAGAACGCGGCTGCTGTAGCGCGTGAAACCGCACGAGTAGCTGTCGTGACTGCTAAAGCCGCTGCCAAAGCGATCGCTGCATCCGTGAAAGCGATCATAGTCGGGGTGAAGGAACTTATTGCCGCCATCGCAGCCGGTGGCTGGGTCGCAGTTGTTGTAGTTATTATCATTTGCTTGATCGGGCTGATTATCACTTCACCTTTTGGAATCTTTTTCTCTGGTGATAACCGGGACAATGGAGCCATCACAGCTTCTGCGGCGGTGGCACAGGTCAACTATGATTTCTGTGAGAAACTGGAGACGTTACAGGACGGTGAATATGATGCCATTACCGTTTCCGGCTCTATGGCTGACTGGCCGGAAGTATTGGCGGTGTTCGCTGTGAAGGTGGCCGGGAAAAATGACGCTGATGCAATGGATGTAGCTACACTGGACGAAAAGCGCGTGAAGAAGCTCAAAGAGGTGTTTTGGGATATGAACACTCTTTCTTCCGAAGTGGAAACCATAGATTACCCGGATAGTGACCCCGATGATGATGTGGATGATAGTTGGACCGAGAGTATTCTTCACATCACGATCATATCAAAGACGGCTGAGGAAATGAAAACACAGTACCACTTTTCCGAGAAGCAGATAACGGTTCTGGATGAGTTGCTTGATAACCGCGATGCACTTTTGGAACTTATCGGAGACTTGCAGTCTATCAGTGCCGACGCCACCGATGTGATACGTCATTTGCCGGATGATCTGTCTGAGGAACGGAGAAAAGTCATAAAGACCGCATGTTCTCTCGTCGGGAAGGTCAACTACTTTTGGGGAGGCAAATCCCTTGTGATCGGCTGGGATTCCCGCTGGGGCTCAATTCAGAAGGTTTGGGCTGATGGCAGCCCGACAACCGGAACCTATCGACCTTATGGTCTTGATTGCAGCGGATTCGTCGATTGGGTCTTCTATAATGTCAGCGATGGAACCTATGTGATCGGACACGGTGGGGGAGCGGCAGATCAGCATTATTATTGCCGCGGTATCTCTTGGGATGATGCCATGCCCGGCGATCTTGTTTTTTTTCCAGAAAATTCACATGTCGGTATTGTTGCTGGGAGAGATGATGATGGAGAACTGAGGATAATCCATTGCGGTGGCAATGGTGTAGTCGTTAGCGGTTCAGATGGATTCAGTTCTGTTGGGCGGCCGCTGTTTTATTCCACTTGATGTGAACCCTCCACGTTGCCCGTTATGGGTAGTCGTGGAGGGTTTTTCCCTTTTGCAATAGTTATTTGAGCTTGTACTGTCCACCACCCTCAATCAATCCGACGAGGGAATGTTTTTGACTTTTGGTGATTTTCTCAAGAGAATCACCAAATGCTTCATTCCAGGTTACTTCTTCACCTGTATGAATCCTAACGAGAGCTGGCCTGTTATGCTCAAAATGGCGAAATACTGCTTCGCCGTATTCCGTTTCTATGAACTCTTTGATCTGCTCGTTTATGGAGTTCAGTTCAAGGGAAGAATCATCAGAATCCGCAGAAAGCAATTCATTCTGTCTCATAATTAGTTTCCGGTATTTACGTTTGTATTTTCGTAGCTGGGAGAATAGCAGCATTGCTTCTTACCTCCTATGATGTTGCTTGGACAAGCCCGGTTGCAGCGGCAGAAAGCAGTCTCTCAAAGAAGTCTGTTCCCATGTGGCTTTTAACGAATTTATGTAGACCGACCCCACCCATGTGCGAAATACCGCCAATATTCTTATCATGAAGCCATCTCGGAACAAGAGTGATGCTTTCCATATCAATATTCTCGTGCATGACCCAGCCATTTCTGCTATCTGTAATAATTGACACTATATCATTTGGCATCATATCTTCCAATGCAACTCCACTTGAAGCGATTGCCTCAGCTAAAGAATCTGGAATCAATGAGGGATCTGAAAGCCATTGTTCTTTCAGCAGTTTTGCGGCTTCTTCAAAGTTTGCCCCTCTATCACTAACCAAGCCCATTGGAAGAGTGACAGTCTGATATTTGGTAGGGTCAAATACTATACCAATCATACCGTTTTTCTTTACGATCTGTACGAGTTCATCTCCCTTTTTGAAATAGGCGAGCACAGACCCATCATCGGCGCTATCAAATAGTATCCTCAGTTGTTCTTTTGAAAGAATCATGCCGTTAGAATCAACAATATCAGTGTTACTCAAATTGGTGAGCGCCTTTTCAATCAACTCGTCTGAACCATCTTCAATCAATCGTGATAACTGCCTTAGTGCGAGCTTTCTTGAAATGTACTTACTGTGAAAGACTGTAGAATCAGCAGCCTTTTTTAGTCCGTAAATGATACTTCCAAATCTTGACGAGAGTGAACTAATCCTGCCAGTTAGTCTTGGGAAGACACGTTCAGCTAATTTCGCAACCCCAGGGGAGAGCTTTTCAAACAGTTTTCCAGCTACTGCCCCGGCCGCCTTGAATCCAGCACTCAGAGCAAAGCCAAGTGCAAAGCCATAACTGAACGACTTGATTACATCTTCACAATCAGCTCCATCCATCCAAGCGTAAACGGCATGTTCTATTCCGCCTAACAAGGCATCTAGTGCTGAATCAGCCAAAAAATAACCAGCACCTGCTGTTGTTGCATAGATATAAGGACCCAAGAATCCACTAACTGCGCCGGTTGCCGCCGCGAGAGCAACTTTTCCCCAATTGATATTATCTACAGTCTCTCCCGATATGACAACCTGCATGAATATCTCTATTGCAGTACCTGCCATAGCACTGGACAGAGCTGATAATGGAGGGCACTCAATGAATACGACGGACCCGACAAAGGCTACGGCAGTAATAATGACGCAAGCCGAACCTACCAGCCATTTCGTGAGCTCAGAAGCACCGCCATCACAATCCAAGTTGACGGTAATCAGACCTTCTTTGGTGAGACGATAACATTCTAATGGATCTAATTCTTTTGCCGCAGTTACAAGTTCTTCGACATTATAACCAAGAAAGGTCTCATCTTGAAGCGACAACAGATAGGAGGTAACAGCCTCTTGAGCCAGGTAAGCACAAGATTCAATATCTACAGATACGAAATTAGCATCCTGTTCATCCAAAATGCGGTTAATCTCGTTTTCAAGTTCGCTATAGTCTATTTGCCCATATAGCGACGTACCTGTAACATTTATATATGTTCCAACATCAACATCAAAAACGAATCTGGCCTCATCATAAGAATACAAAGATCCTAATTCCTCGTCGCATTCGCCCTTTTGGTACTTTGTAGTCTCATAGAATACTTGTCCATTCTCGTTTACCCCGTATTTCACATACTGGCCATACACTACACAATGCTCTGTGAATGTGCTGCTTCCAAACGCAAACACGAAAGAAACAGTTGGGTCCGAATAATCAAGGTTTTGTATTTGCAATCCAGAATTGAAATCATCGTCAGGAACCGGTGGCTCTCCACAATAGGGGACAAAACCAGCCTCAAAACAGCATACAGATTCATCATCACTAACATAGCATTCCGTATAGTCCGTATACGCAATACCATACACGGTAGTCCCGTTAGAAAGATCAATAGACGCAGGAAACACATCATATTTATACCTAAGCTGATTGATTATGAGGCCATAAATAAACGTCTCCGGATCTCCCACATAATCTTCCCATCGTGTTGAAAGCACCTTTGTTCCCTGCGTATTTTCAATGATGGTTTCAACGGCGGCATCGACTATTTCTTCGGTATTGATAATTGGAGGAGTGGTCGTAGTTGGACTATTTTCGACAGGAGTGGTATGAGCAGGAGATGGAAGAGGTACTTCTTTTTCAGAACAGCCTGAAAGGAATGAAGTCAGAAAAGAAAGTACAAGGATAACGGAGAGAAACCGTTTCACAACAGATTTGTTACGGGTCATCTGACTCCTCCTCATCGTCGTGGGGTTGATCTTCTTCCATGCTTTTCTTGTGAGGAACATACTTCACGACCGCTAAACAAGCAACAGCAAGAATGGCTGCACCTATAATCCACCTAATTACCGATGATTGCGACGATGTGTTTACGCCATCAACCATTTCCAAGTGGGAAGTATCCTGGTTCGATTGCGAGGGGTGAGTATCGTTTGCCGTTGCGATTGCGGATAATACGACATCTCCCTCAGTCGTTATAGTGAAAAGGTTTGAGTCAAGGATTACTCCATCTAGTGACCAACCAGTGAAAATCTGATCCTCACCAAGTTCGGGAATTGGAAGAATGCACTCTTTCCCAAAGGCAGATGAAAGTGTGCTTAACGTCGTTCCATCCGCTCCTTGGAGAGTGATGGTGTATTGCTTGGCCTTCCATACTGCTGTAAGGTTAATTGTCCCCCTTTCAGTGATTGAAGGAATCTCCGATTCATAAAGAATACCGGCGTCGTCAACAAAACCTATTAGTTCATAACCATACCGATACAGTGACGGGAGTTTAATGCTCTGTTGACCAATCTCTGTCAAGATGTCTTGCGCTGACTCTGTTCCTTCGCCAGAGAAGCGAATGGTAGTATATACGGATTCAACGATGTTAATTGTGATAGTGTAAGAGAAGCCCAATCGGTTCACAACTTTAATGCGATACTCGCCAGGATCTGCCCATACTCCTTTTTCCAACCTATCGGCGGCAAGAGGATACTCCTTATGGTCATGTGAAACAACGACGAGAGAATAAGGATCAAGCGGGTCGGAGATTGATGTGATGGAAAATGCTTCTGCTTGAACTGAAGCACCATTGGAGCTTTGAGTGTATACTTTTTCTTGGATCGTATCCTGATATGTCGTAATCGTTATTTCTGTTGTGTTTTCGCCATTGGCTAAGAAAACCGCTTCATAGGATGTGGTATCGCCATAGACTGTACTTTCTCTTATGGTTACCACCCCTGTAGGACATCCTTGAGCCGTCAACTGGGCATCCACGCTCTTGCCGTATTCTATGGGGTATTCATGACCATTCTTATCGATGATCGTAATTGAGTCGGAATCGCATCCATATTTATCGTGCACGAACTCGATAGGATAATTCCCTGATTCGATATACCCTTCTTTCCCCTCTGACAAATACATAAACGGCCTTGAATTGAGAAACGGAAGACAATCTAAATCAGTAAGTATTGACTCCTGATCAGGGCCGAATACAGTGACGCTTCTAGCAAGTTCAAGGACACGAAGGTTTTCGTTATCTTCTATCGTTTTATTATCAAGAGAGAGCACACGAAAATCATTTGAAAGGTCAAAGAAGCCGATCTGAATCGCTTGCTCTGCAAAATAGTGTCGTGCATCCGTCAAGTCCCATTTTGAGTCATAGACTTCTTTTTGCGCTACATTAAGTGAACCATTATAGTAGAATGTCCCATCGCCTTGCGGTTCAACCATTCCACCCTCAAAGTTGTATGCGTATTCATACGCTGCTTCTCTACTACCAAATGCAAGAGTAATATACCCCGTTGCAGCACTCGGGTAGGTAAGAGCATAGTATATAGGATACGAGTTAGTGACTGTGTTTTTCGGTGGATGATACAGATTCCGCTGGTTTACAACAGGGCCAGGTGCGGTTCCTTCAGCAATAATTGCGAAATGGAAAGTAAAGACTCGACTATCACCCGAGAGTTGGCCGGACGGACGAGTAGAGAAAACCGCTTCATAAAAACCTGGTTTCCTCAGCACGTCTGTCTTTGCAGAATAAGAATCAGATATCGCCAAGGTTTCTCCCGTCGTGGTGTTCTTTATCGTCCCACTTAGCGGGAGATGATTGGAATCAACAGAATGGAGGAAATAAGAAGATAGACCACCTTCAAAGGTGGGGTAAGCTCCTTCGTTGAAGATGCGTTTTCCAACGATGAAGGCATCTCCAAAGTAGTATTTGAGCACTTCATCTGTACTCATTCGATCTACATAAATTGTTACTGTCTTGCTTGAACCGACTGCGCTTTTCATGCTGATTACATATTTTCCAGTCGTAGTAAACCTATGATCAGAAGGAACAGCTATACTCTGCCCGTCTCGTGTAACAGTATAAGTAACTGTGGGATTCAGTGATGTGTCGATGGAGAATCCGCTTACTGTATATGCCCCTGAAAGGAGCGTTTCAGCGTTTTTATAGACTTCGGCAGTCGCATCATCATAATCCGTGCAGATTTCTTTTAGCTGATCCGTTATGGACAGATTGTGAAATGTGACAGCATCCAGCTCGTCACTGCAAAGATAAAACTCGTACTTTTCTAAATACCTGTTATCCGATTTAGAAGATGTCTGTTTAGCCTCATAAGCATAATAAACTCGAAGATAGACACCTCTTAATAAGTCTTCACCCTTTGGCCAATAAACTGCAACGTCACCATGCCCACTGTAATGATTCTCAAAATCGGTGGTATACAATCCTTGGGCATAACGATCCATGTCGGCATTTTCCCATGTCGTCCCATCATAAGATTTTTGGATAACAAGAGCCCCGGTATCAATCTGGCCGACATAGATACCATTCATCATTTGAGAAGTCTTTTTACCCCAAGAATCAGCAACAACTTCCCACCCCGTATGTGATAGAGAGCCTGGGTCACGAAAGCGTAGGAAAAAGCAAACCTTGTCACCAGAAATACCATACGCAGGAATGCCGTTACGAGAAGACTGCACGATAGCATTTCCTGAATTATGCCCGATTGTTAAAACGGAATGAGAGGACAACCCAAACGCAGTATTCCCCGTCACAGGATTGACCTCGGAATATTCGTTTTTCTTTTCGTTTTCAAATACTGTTGGAGACAAAGCAAGTGTACGAAGGCCCTCAGACACTTTTAGAGTAAAGACGTATTCTTTTCCAAGCTGATCCACTACCCGTACTGTGTAATTTCCAGCGGCGGAAACTGTTTCAAGGGATCTCACTTCATAAGCGGGAGTGTTATCCTTCTGTACGAGCACTCGGTCGGAGGAGCCCATTTTATCAACTATAAAGCCAGATGTTACGACCGCTCCTGAGCTTAATTCTGCTCCAGAAATGAGGTCTCGGAGGACTATGGGATTTCTTCCGTAATAGACGTAGAATTGATAGACTTCAATACAGTTCTGATATTCGAATATTTCGTCAGAATATACCGTGCCCACCACAGGTAAGGTGATTCTTGGCTCAGTTCCCGTTTTTCGTCCCATTTTATAAGCAAGAACAACTCGATAGTATATTCCAGTTTTCAGTTCTTCTTCACCAACAGAATAAAGGTGGCTTCTGTCCAGCTTTTTCGCTGAGAAAAAATCCACGATAGGATCGACTGCATTTTCCCAAGTGAGACCATCAGATGACCTTTGAATCAACATCACTCCATCTTGGATCTTGCTTTTTAATCCAATGCCCGCGACAGTCTTGCCATCATCAGAGACTATATTCCAATCCTCTTTAACACTTGTTTTATACGACCCATCATAGGAATACCCAAATACCAGCGGTCCGGTTGCAGCATACGAACTATAACCATTGTGATTGTCCTGGTATTCTGCAGAGCCAGATACAGAAAATGATCCTATCGATTGCTTTCCGTAGCAGAACGAAGAAACTGAGTATGCGTTCAACAATTCATACTGCCTATTATCTTGGCCTTGGTACTTTTGCCCGTTAAGGTATAGATGCGTTTCTTCCGCTAGTGCGGTCGAAGCGAGCAAGAGCAACATGAAAAGAATCGCTATGCTCAGTGAGAACGCCACTCGAATCCAGGTCACATCTTGCTTACCATTATGAACTTGTTTCTTCGTTGAGACCATGATGGCATGCTCCTTCGTCCCTCTATGGATTGTTGGAGAGAATCATCCTCGCCTTTATTTTTCGGGTAATTTTGCTATGCTTTGCGATAGTCATTTATTATTCGCTGTTTGAAAAGTGCCTCATCAAAACTGCCCTCGAATATCGCGTGTATCATTTCGGAAAACAGATTCTTAGAACAGGGTTGAATGACTGCTTTCTGCGCGTACAAACGATTGATCATTTCTTCAGAAAAGTATTCTTCCAAATCGCCGATTTCTTTGATTATAGCAGGGGCAAAACACACTTCCTGTGCTGCTTTGTCCAAGAACTCTTTTTTCTTGATGTATCCCTGTAAATAGGAATTCAGATAGCCACTTGACAAGCTGTTTACATCATAGTAGAGAACACGAAGAAGCATAGCCAAGGCATTTTTCTTGTCTCCTTCTTCTTTGAGAAGAGTGAACATGCTGTAGTAAATGTTGCGATGATCAGTTAGATTATCAATTCCTGTAAGTCGCCTGTTGAGAATACCCCAGCATACATCATAGAAACTCTTGTTGTTTCCTTTAGCAGCATCGTATTCAGCAATGCTAATTTGCCAATTCTGGTGCTCTTTTAGTTTGATGTAGTCGTCGTGTGCGTCGAGAAATGCTTTCCCAAGGTCGGATAGCACATATTTTTCCTCTGGAAACAAAGAAGTGAGTGCTTGAGCAGGTACACTCTCAATAATTGATTTGATTAGGTCTGCTTTTTTTCCGGAAGTGCTGAGCCCGTTATTTTGAAGAATCTCTTTGAGTTCGGATAGTTTTAATGATGCCAAATTCTCAGCCATAGGAGAAGGAACAAGATAACCAGATTTAATCATTTCAAGATGGTATTTCGGGCTATTCTGAATGTTACAGTCATAAAATAGGTATTTCGGATACTCATCTCGCTTCATGACTGGCGTAGCCTTTCGACCTACACACCACAAGAATACCGTTTGCGCATATTCACTTGATATGACTTGTTTGGCTGGAGGGGGAGTTGCGTTAGGAGTCTCAGAATATAGAGTCTTGGGATCGAAACCTTCTCTTCCTGCGTCACCAAGGAGTTTATACACGTTGATAAAACGTTCAACGTCTTTATGGGCCATAAATAAATACCAGTTTTGTAATCCACAAATAATGGTCAAGGCATCCTTATTGACCTTCAAGTTGGTTATCGATTCGTAGTTTATTGTGATATTTTGATTTCCCTTTTTGAGAATAATACAATCGTCCATTACATAGAAGTCACAAGGATCTTTATCCCATACTGTTTGGGACTCGGTTTTTGTAGTGACTTTTTGGCGACCAATACCTATGCCAAAGTGTTTTGTGAGTTTAACTCCTATCCCAATACCGGGCTTTGTGCTTGTAGTGGTAGTTGTTTGTCGGCTTGGGGTGCCTATCTGTGCTCTTGCTTGGAAGAAGCATATTTCACTTGGATTGAGTTTGAAGCCTGGGTTATTCACAATAATCGAAAGAAGCTGTTCTCGTACTGACATGTTGCACCTCCAACAAATGTGCCTCTTTTCTATTCCTTCAGCGCCTGGCTCTGTTCTAAATACCTGACAGCTTTACTCGTTGCGATTGCGTACTCAATTTCAGATTTCGTGCTGGAACCGATATAACCGCCGACGTTTATTACATAGATTTCGTCGGCCATGTCGATTTTGCGCTTATGCATATCATCGAGCATTTCTTTGGTCTTGGTGAGCGTGTCTTCCGACATACCCTCCCAAACCTCAGAATCGCCAGAGTGACCGAAAAGGCCAACGCTGATAACGATGTTTCCCTCCAGCGTCAGACGCTTTTGAGCCTCAATAAAAGCATCCTTGAACCGAGTACTTCCACACAAAGTGATAACTTTGTATTGTCCAACCATCTCAGCTCCTCAATCAACGCCCAGGGCCTTGAACACCGCATCCTCTGCGCTGTTGTAGAAGATGAGATTAAAACATCCAATCAGCTCCGGCGGGACAGAGCCGAGATCTGCGGCAGACGTTATCGGGAGAAGAACTTTTTTTGCTCCGCTGTCGAGGCAGACCTGAAGAGTGTTTGCTAATTCGTCTACTTTTATCATTGAACCGCTAATGCTGATTTCACCAAGCACGGCCATTGAGCTGATCGTGGGTTTGCCCAATGCAATCGAACACAGCGCAATGAGTGTAGGAAGCGCCAACTTGCCGGTCATGCCGATACCCTGAAGATCCTGATAGTTGATAATATAGTCCTTTGAAGTAATGCTTATGGCCCCGCTTATTCTGGTTGCGTTTGCCTTTAAAAAGTTCATCGCGGTGTTCGAGGATTCTCGTGCATCACGATCTGAGCCAATACCTGTCCGCTCAAACTTGCCGTTCCCCGGAAGCATTTGGCTTTCAAGTCGGAAAACACCGATCATGCCGGATTTGCCGTGCCCGATGGTATAAACCTGGCCTGGATTGCAAAGCCCCTCCGGAATAAGTTTTCCGCCGCCTTGTTCTGGCACTGAAACGTAATGCTCTTCGAAAGTTTCATTGTCGATGTATGAAAAGTTCACATCGTAGAACTCCATGCCGCCGAGCTTTTTCAACTGTTCTTTCACACGGCGACGCATCTCCAAAGCGATCTGAAGGATCTCCTCCAAATCTTCTTTGTCGAATTCTCCATCCGGATATAGGAGTTTAACGAGTCCTCCGACCATTTTCCGAACGGCAATGGTGTCACGCTGATTCAGGTTTTTGCCGAGGTGATAGTAGCGATCCAGCGCATCCCCATACTGCTCTTTGCGGAGTTCCCGCAGAAACTCAGCTAAATAATCTGTAATGAAACCATAGTCATCAGTAAAATGCTCCGGGCGGAACTTCGGAATCTCCCATCCCGGTATATAGCAGTGCATACGATCAAGAAATGCAGTATCAGTTCCCATCTCAGGCGGGAAGGGGTCAAACAAACTGGATGTCTTCAATAGGACATCGACACTCTGATTGATGTTTCCGACGAACACCATAGAAGCATTGGCGGCCTTTTCCTCTTTGCCACGGGCAAATGAACCGGAGGCCATGTAGTCCTTCATGATTTGGACGCCATCTTTGTCCTTGAAACGAATTCCTGCGACTTCATCAAAAGCAACGCAATCCCATAGTCCAACTAGGCCCATAGTGTGTCTGCCCATGTTGTAAAAGAGGTTTGCTACGGTTGTCTGCCCACCCGAAACCAAGATGCTATTGGGAGATACCTCTTTATACAAATGAGACTTACCTGTGCTGCGGGGACCTAATTCGCAGAGATTGAAGTTATTTTCTACAAGTGGAATCATACGGAGAAGTAGTAACCACTTTTCTCGGTAAGTCAGTTCATCCGGCTCCATTCCAATAGAGCGAAGCAGCACATCAATCCACTCGTCCTTAGTAAAGGATTTGCGGCCTTGCTTCAGCTCCTCAATGTCAATATGAGGCATTTGGATTGGTGTCAATTTGCGAATGACAATGGGATTGCTGGGCTGCTTCTTTTTGTTTGGCTTCAGTTTCTCTCCCATAAACTCAATGGATACGATACCATCCCCAAAACCATAGTCCTCAGTCCCGTATTCCAACTGAATAATGCACCAAATACCCCCACAGAGCAGCCGATCATACTGTTCGGGATACTCCTCGGATATAGGAATCCCACCAAGCCCAAGGTTCGAGAAGAACGCTTCGTACGAATCCGTTTTGAGGTTCAAATTCACAGTCACCTGGTCGATAATGGTCATGCTACCGCGTTGACGAAGCTTGGAGAGGACCTTTTCGGATTCATCAGGACGAACATAGTTCTCGGCGAGGATTCGCTTAACATTCTCCACACCTTGAGACACAATGCTATCATCGTCAGAGCTGCAATACTGCCCAAGCAGAAACTCAAGAACGTATGTTGGCACATTTGCGCCTTCCTTGATTTTCTTCGTCAGGTCTTTTCTGACTATTTTACCGTCAAAGTTGGAGCGCAGCTTTTCTTTAACCGCCGCTCTCGGATCATCGTAATTATCCATATTATTGCTCCCCATAATGTTGAATCGTAGCGCTATCAAAGACCAAATCCAAAGTCATCCGCAAAGGCGATATCCATTATCACCGGATGTCTGAACAGCTCGCCGCCGAGTTCGTCGTTGTCGTCGCAAACGACGAGATAGTATTGCTTATTCTTATCGTACTTCTTGTTCTTGAAGGTAAAACGCTCTCTGAAAATTCGCTTTTGCGCATCCTTCTCCCGGTTGTCGGCTACATGGAGAACCTCGTTGGAAATGCGTTCGTTGTCCTCAGAAATGAAATACATCCGGTATGTAGTCTCTTTCTGTGTATCACTTATCGGCTCGGACTGGATGAAGTCAACTGTTACAATAAGGTTTGTAATCTTTCGCAACATGCTGACAAGCGCAATATGGACATTGGTATAAGACACTGCCGCTTTTTCCGTCCTCACATCAATAACCGGGATGAGCATTTCCTGCGGAGAAGAGCCGCCATGAACATAGTTCTGTCCTCCGCCCGGAACCTTGAACACGTTGCTGCCGACCGGGAAGGAAACGATCTTCTTGTCTTCGTTTCCAAGCACCTGCCCCATTGATAGATGGGCGACACCCTCCGCCTCAACGGGCGTCCGGGAAACGACAAAACGACGATTCACGAAGGAATCTTTGCTGCCGATCCCGTCGATCTTATTGCTTTCGTCCAGCTTATCCCGCTTATAAATGAAACCGTGATCGGCAGTGATGATACAATGCTGCGTGTTGGCCTTAGAGGAGAGTGCGCGGACAAGCGCATATAGTTCGTTGACGGCTTCTTCACAGGCGGCGAAGACCTCATCTTCGGTTTTCGCTTCATCGCCTCGTGCGTCAATCTGATTGTGGTAGATGTAGACCACATTGTTTCCGGGAATGACATTGCGCAACACAGTCTGCGTCAGACTGCTAATATCGTCATATTGAATACACGCGCTATTGGGAACATGCTTCTGCAATACCTTTTGCCGACCGGCAAGGCTGTCGCAAAGCACATCATCCGCCAGAGCCTTGAAATCATCGGTCATGGTCAGCGTTTGATGCGGAAGCAACGAGGCCATGCCTAGCCGTGTATAAGACGGAAGGACGCTGAGTTGCACCTCCAGCTTGGCCGTGCATTTGGGATCATCCGCGAGGCGCAGGAAGAGCTCACGCGCAACCTCATATCTCATGGCATCTGAGATGATTACGACAACACGCTCTCTTGTGTCTCTGATGGCATATTTCACATGGTTGCGGAAGAACTCCCGCTGCTTATGGATGACATCCAGCGCGTCCGGCGTCTGTAGAGCTTTCGTCCACTTGGGCACAATCGTTGAGAGATATTCGTTGGTGTAGATGTTCTCCACCAATGTCCTAAGGGCGTCAAACTCATCCTTTTCCTCCAGACCGTCATAGTAATAGTAGAACTTGCGGTACTCCGTATCGATCAGGCAATCGCTTCTCGTATATTGGTCGATAATCGCCTTGAACCCATCCGGGCAGGAATACTTGGCAGAGCTGATAAGAAGGCAGGCAGAGCGCAGCAGCATATATACGGGCCGCGTCTGTTCTCCAAAGTGGAGCTTCATCCGCTTGTCACAGAGCTGCATGATGCTGAGATCATTGAGCTTCGCACCGACATCCTCGGCAATGAGGCGATCCACAACCCACTGTATGATGATACGGTCCACGCACCGGAACGCATCGCAGTCAGCCAGATCTTCAGGCTGCATGGACGCAAAGGCGCTCTCTGCTTTCAGCCCGGCGGCGACATGCTCTGACAGTTCATCGTACTTCTCCCGATAAAGGATGCTGTTCATGAGACTGTCCATGAACGCGATGATATTGCCTGATTTGTACGAAACAAAGGTTTTCCATGCATCGGGAACATCGCAGTTGAGAGAGCGTTTGGCATAGGTCACGAACAGCGTGACAAGCATCTTTTCAAGAGAAGGCTTGGAATCCGTATAGCCGAACTGTTGCTCACAGAGCTTCCAGAACGCCGGGACGAGCGCATATCGGTCCATTTCGGCAAGATACTTATTGTCCGTAAGCGTCCCGTCTGTCAGGAGAACGCGAACGACCTCCTCGAAGGAACTGCTTTTCGTCTTGCAGATTGCGCTCATCAGACCGACAAGAATGTTTTCCTCGGTGAAGTTCTCAATCTCCAGGTCATAGAAGCGTTGGGTGCGCTCCTTGCGGTCAAAGAACTTAATATGACGCTCCAGCAAGGGCTTGTACTTCTCATCTATGCCGAGATCGACGCAAAGCAGGGAAGCGCGATCCGCAAAGAACCGCTTGGAGTACAGCATGGTGTCCTCCAGATGGTTGTCCTTCACATCCGGCTTGGGAAACGGCGCATAGATGAGATAATTCGTGGTGATATCCTTTCGCTCCAGAAACCACTTCGTATAAAACTGATTGTCCGGTCTCAGCTGATAGATTGTAGCGTTCTCCAGCGTTACTGTCTGGATATCCTCCGCAAACTGCGCCTTATCATCGTACCAAAACACCAGCTTGCGGGTTTCGCCGGCGAACTCAGCGTTGAGGCGGTCTATGATTTGATTCAGGTTCAACTCTGCCATAGGAACCTCCTGTGACTATTATTTCTCCTTCGCCATGATGTCCTTTGACTTTGCCAGCACTTCATAGAACTTGCCGTCCTGTGCGGTCTGGAGCTTGCGATAGTTGACCTTCACACCGTCATCGAGGTCGAGCTCAATGCGGGAGAGGGCGAGGTGGCCGATCTTCTCATCGTAGTCGCGGCACTCTTTGAGCTGCTTCTGGAGCTTTTCTT
>JAEEGL012079175.1_pt1 | contig 17593 bp, 16 predicted proteins | sample 9134231 | NCBI WGS metagenome assembly JAEEGL01 (sample SAMN16246548, study PRJNA631951) | gut metagenome | biome: gut microbiome; feature: rumen; material: fiber-attached | host: Bos | place: Iran: Karaj | collected 2018-10 | reverse complement strand
TTGCGCTCTTGCCAGCAGCCAGAGTCACAGCATTATCGTTAATCGTGATGCCTTCGCCCTCACCAGAGATGGCAACAGTTGCACCACCAGTAACAGCAACGGTAGAAGTCATGCTTTCATTACCGATGTTCTTCAGCGTATAGGTAGCAGTGCCTTCGGCCTTCAGGTTCTCAAATGCCTTCGTGCTTCCGTTCACTACAGCTGCGTCGCTCTCGGCCAGAGCCAGTGCAGGAGCAGTAGCCATTTTCAGACCCTGAATCATATCGAGCTTGATATTGTTGCCAAAGAACTCAAAGATAAGGTCGCCTGCGGGCAGCTCAGTGAGTTCAATCGTGGTATAGCCAGAACCAGCTTCATTGCTGCTGCCCTCGCCATACTGCGCTGCATAGTCGCTCCAAGTAGCACCGCCATCCTGAGAGTAGCGGGTCTTCAGCGAAGTGGTAGCCCCCTGAGTTCCTGCATATCTCGAAACCTTGAACGACAGCGTCTTACCTGTTTCCATTGTCAGCGGAGTAGTCACAAGAGCAGAAGGAGTCTTGTTGCTGCTCTGGTAAGCATAGCGGTCGGTGCCGTAGGTGTAAACACTCCAGTTTGCACCTGCCTGCCAGTTTTCTGGGAATGCGTTTGGAGCGTCGAAGTCTACGTAGAGAACTGATGGGTCGCGAGTAGTACCAGTCAGGTTGATGGTCTTAGTGGTCTGGCCGTCGGCGGCGATAGTCAGCACATCACTCTTTGCACCAAGATTGTTGAGGTCGAAGAGCTGCTTCACATAAACAGTCACTGTTTCATTTTTTGCAAGGGTTGTGCCAGTAAAATCAGCATCGTCCTTAGTCATGCGGATAGCATATTCAGCCTCCGCGTCAGTCTTGCCAAGAGTTATGCTCAGGTTAGTCAGGTCTGCATCACCGGTGTTGGTGATGGTGAAGCTCTGCTCTTCGCTCTCTGTTGTTTGCATTCCAAAAGCGATGTTGGCGGCAGTGGTCTCCATCACGGCAACAGCAACTGCGGTAAGGCCGTAGATGCGCTGAATATATACATTCTTACCCTCAAACTTAATAAGGTTGTCACCTTCGGGAACATCCACTGTAAGAGTGTACCAAGTGCTGGTTGAAAGAAGATTGCTGGTCAAATCAGTAGCAGCAGACCACTCTGCATCGCCAGTTTTTGTATAAACCTTCAATTCTGCAGCATTAGACCAACTGTTCTTATCACCAGAAGCCGAAATGATAAGCTTCTCACCACCTGCTGCAGCAGTCAAAGCCGTAGTTACGAGTTCACTGCTGCTTCCACCAGAGTAAATATATCCATTTTCACCAGTTGTAACAGTCCAACCAGTCCAACCAGCAGGTCTCTGATCTGTAGCATTAGCGAAGTTGACATTAAGCTTACCATCTTCCATCATAACGCCTGTAGCTGTAACGGTGAAGGTTCCAATCTCCTCATCACTGCTATTTTTGGCAGTAACAACAATGTTACCGTTGTGGTATCCCTTGGTATCAGCTGGCATGTTGATGGTCAGAATGGTGCTCTCGCCAGCGGTCAGAGACCCCTTGCCTAATGCGGCTGTGAAGCCAGTGGGAACATCGCCCAATGCAATAGTCATGGTGCCAGTACCGTCATTCTTGATATAGTACACCTGGGCGGCGGGGGCCTCTGTCACGAAGCCAAAGTCCTTGGTCACCGTAGCAGTAGCAGCCGTGGTACACTCTGAGTCGGTGTAGTAGCCCAGTACAGGAGCATCGTCAGAGAATTTCAGGCCGGCAATCTCGTCAATGAGGACATAGTAGCCCTTGAATTTCAGATATTTCACCGTTGTGGGAATACCCGTGATAACAAGTGAAGCGTATGAGCCGTAGGGAATCTGACTTCTCGAAACAAACTTCTTGGCTGTAAAGGCTGTCCAGTCAGAGCCATCTACAGAACCTGTGATTTCAATATAGTTGCTGTCGTAGTCATCATAGCTCGTTGCGCTGATAACGAAGAAGTCACCCTCGGCAAACTGCAGCTTAGGAGTAGTGAGTTCGGCAGCACTTGTGCAAGATGCCTTACCATCTGCGAAGCTCCACTTGTTGGAAGCATTGTTGCCCCAACCAGCAGGCAGCTGATTGTCGTTGAAGTCAACAACATTAGCATCTGCAGGCATCACCACACCACTCAACTCAATCTCGTAAGGGCTGGTAGCATCGAGCACATTATTGCTAAGAGCAAGTGACAGCGTGCCACTCTTTGCACCAGCAACAGCGGTGTTCATCTTCACGGTGAACGACTTAGACTCGCCTGCTGGAACAGTCAAACTATTAATGGTGGGATTTGAGTAGGTCCCCCAACCTGCTACTTTATAATGTCCCTCAGAGTCTTTTGAACCATCCATCCAGAAACCTTCATAGCTGCTAAAGTTCGTGATGTTCTCTGTCTGAGCGCCATAGCCGTTATTAACGATAACGCCTACGGCACCATTCGGAACAACAACCTTAAACTGGGTTTCTCCATAACTGTTAGTAATCTTCTCAGCATCCACAGTGCCAGGCCATTCTCCATTCAAAGGATTCTGGTTAGCATCCCACGCATAAACCTTAGCTGAACCCCAGTCGATATTATCGGTGAGTATGAAAGTGGTTTTGTTACCAACAACACTGAATCCTTCAGGAGCAGTCAATGTAACCGTAAGGTCTTCATTACCGGCATTTGTAACAGTGAAGGTGTTCTCCAAGTTGCCACCAATGGCAGTCACGCCAAGGTTCTGGGCGGTAGCAGCAGGGTCAATAGCAAATTTAGCACCATCGGGCACATATAGCTCGCCACCATAGAAGTTACGGATGTTGACATGCCATCCATGCAGAGCTATATAGTATTGCCCTGCAGGAACATCAGTAATCGCAAATGTCTGCCAGTCGCTGCTTACAGTCGTTGTAGTATTCGATGCGGTCCAATTAGTTCCATCAGCAGAATACTCAAAAATCACCCCCTGATAGTTATCGTATGTACCTTTTGCATCAAAATAGAAAGTCTCACCATCGGCAACAGTCAAAAGCGGAGTGATTAACCGATAGTTGCTCGACTCATACCAAGCAGTGTTACTTGCACCGTTGGTAGTACTCCAAGTCCACGTGCCTGATGTTGTCCAATCTTCGGGTTTTGATCCTGTAAGAAGTGTCTCAAAAACCTTATTCGGGTCAGCAACAGTACCGCTCACGTTGATAACGAAAGGATCAATGCCAGCAGCTGTCGGGGTAATGGTCACAGTACCTGTAGCGGTAGCATCGGCCATGATTACATGCAAAAGAACCGAGGCCTTAGAATCAATGGTTAAGTTTGAGTTGTCTGTACTGAATCCATTGGTGGCTGCGATGTTCAGCGTGATAGCTTCTGTCCCCGGATTGCTCAACGTGAAGTAGTGAACCGTTCCTGGTGTAGCTAAGCCAAAGTTGTAGTTGTAGCCAGAATTGATGGTGGTGGAACCATCAGCTACAGCCAAAGCGGGACCACTGAGAGGAGCTGAGAAACTGAAATCATCTACATAAAGACGATACTTGTAATTACTATAATAATAAATAGCTACATACTTTGTTCCTGCAGGGAAACTGTTTTCATAGAGCAGCCAAGAAGCAGCATTGGTAGTATTCTCTTCGCCCCAGGTAAAGCTGGTAACTTCATTGTCAGTTGTAGAGTAACCTACTTTAAAACTCTCTGTACCATACGTTCCGGTGTTTGAAGATTTGTAGTAGAAAGACACATTAACGCCTTTGGAGCCATTTAACTCGGGAGAAATAAGATACTGTGCATTTGCTCCTGATGTGTTAGCAGAGGAGAAGCGGAAACCATAGCTTCCTGTCTTCGCTGCTGGAGTATTAGATGTCGATTCAACAATTCCACATTCCTTGTTATTATTCGAAAGCGATGTGGTAATTGTTTTTGTCCAACCATCCGTCTCCAGGTCGTTGTTCTCGAATCCATAGCTGTACGGCAGAGTTTTAGCATCTGCCCACGCCGGGCTTACTCCTCCCACCAACACTGCGAGGAGCGTGAAGAGCAATAGTTTGCTCTTACGTAAGTTAAAATAATCTTTCATAAGCATTTTTTGTTTAGTTAATAAATTATGAATAAAAAATTAATTGTTTTCGTCTTGAATAAAGCCTATCCTGCGTCGTGGTTGCTGACGCGGCTCCTTTGCCTGAAGCTCAGCCAACGCTTCGCTGATGGCATCCAACTGGGCACGGGTAGATTCGTTGATATCGTTCTGGTCGGCAAGGATGTCCTCAACCTCTTGTTGCAAGCTCTTAATGCTACTTTCTATTTCAGCAATCTTAGACGGGAATGCTATAGCTGTTAGTGTCTGGCGCATTGCCACAAATGCTCGCGTGACCATAATGCCAGTCTCAATGGCAACATCACTGCGGAGAACACTGGCAAGTGCCAATGCTCCATGCTCTGTGAACGCTAATGGCAAGGCTGATTTAGGACGTTTTGCCCTGGATGTCATCACAAATTGTGACGAGATGATTTCCCATTCTGTTCCAGTAAGCTGGAACATAAAATCTTCTGGAAAGCGTTTGATATTACGCTTTACCGACTGATTGAGCACACGTGTTTCTACTTGGTAAAGTTCAGCCAAGTCGAAGTCGAGCATCACCCGCTGACCTCGAATCTCGTATATCTTCTGGCGTATCGTCAGTTCGTTCATTTCGTATTTGTTATGCATATAAAAGCACCTACGCTGGACTGGCTCCCCCCACTATCATTGCGAGGAGCACAAAGAGTAGCATTTTACTCTTTCGTAAGTTAAAATAATCTTTCATACGCATTTTTTGTTTAGTTAATATTAAAAAGTGAATTAAATTGAATTATATGTTTGCAAAGATTTTTTTTACACCTTGATAAGTCTTTGAACTGTCAGTATCTTTTCTTCAAATAAAGATTTGACCTCTGAGGGGATATAGTTACGAAGTGGTTCTGACAAAGAAATGATTTTAGCGATTTCCGCTTCATCTTGAAGTTGTCGGTTTCTTGATGACTCAACGATGTTGGAAGGCATGATTTCGTCATTCCTGGGAATATCTGATTAGCCTTGTTTATCAATGCAGATTTGCCACAAGCAGCCTGACCACCAAACAAAATAGCAACCGGGTGGTCTGTCTTTTGCAGACCATCAAGCAACCCTGATTTCTGTTGTTCAAATATCTGCTTTATGCTTTTACTATTGGGCATATTCTGCTTTCAGTTGCGGAGCATATTGGTTTAGAATTTTGTCGGCAACAGACTGCCTGATGATTTCGACATTTGGATATGAACGTGCTCCTTGCATAATCTTTTCTTCCTCTGTAATCATACGAAGTTCTGAGCGTAGTATTTCTCTCACCACCTCGTCTGAAGCAGAAGAAACTTCTTGTATCTTCCTCATCCTCACCTCTCCTATGATATCCAGCAGGACATCATATTCCATTGTCTCTTTATCTGGCATAATATTTCCGCTTCATTTTGCCTATGAAAGTGCCCACGCCGGGCTCACTCCCCCCACTAATGCTGCGAGGAGCGTGAAGAGCAGTAGTTTGCTCTTACGTAAGTTGAAATAATCTTTCATAAGCATTTTTTTGTTAAGTTAATATTAAAAATTGAATTGATAATTATAATCTGTTTATAAGTTCCGTTGCCGTGAGGTCGTTCATCTTGGTGAAGGCGAACCATTTCTTTCCCAAGTCTTTGAGCGAAGCCCCAATATGATATACTTCATCGTCGATAAGCAGGAATCGGTCGTGTGCGCGGTTGAAGCTCTGAATGTCAATGGGAGCATATTGGGCGTTGTGTCGCTGTAGGTCGAGCTGCAGTTGCTGGCTGGCATCTTTTGTATATATGGCGGCGGTCACACCGTCAGCTCGTTTGTCAAGAAGGGTGAGCACCGTGTCGTCGATATAGTTGTCTATCAGGCTAATAGTTTTCTTCGCCTTGCGGATAAGGTCTGACACAAAGCGGTAAGCGTCGAATATCTGACCGTCGAAGAAGATGCCCTGCTGGGGCGGTAACGAGGTGCGCACGAAAAAGTCTATCTTCTCTTGGTGTTCTGAAACTCTTTGCTCCAGCCTTTCTATGCGCTGGTTGATAGAATATCCACGTAACAAGTATTCCTTGAGAACATTGTTTGCCCAAACCCTGAACTGTATGCCTTTTTCTGATTTAACACGATAGCCGACAGAAAGAATCATGTCAAGACTGTAATACTCCACCTGGTATTTTTCCCGTCCTTCGCAGTTGTCGCAAATTTTGCGACAACTGCGAAGGATTGTAACTCCTCATTCAAAGCATTAGCGATATGCTTGCCTATCGTTTTAACATCGCGTCCAAACAATAATGCCATCTGCTGACGGTTTAGCCAAACAGTCTCGTCTTCCATACGTACTTCAAGCCGTATGGTCTCATCGGGCTGATAGAGTATGACCTCGCCTTGGGAATCCAATAGAGTCTGTTGGATGTTACTCTGCACAGTTTCCATATCTCAATATGCCTATGAAAGAGTCCACGCCGGGCTTACTCCCCCCACTAACATTGCGAGGAGCGCGAAGAGCAGTAGTTTGCTCTTACGTCGCTCAGCCCTCTGGGATGTTTGCCTAAGCAAGAAGTTGAAATAATCTTTCAAAAGCATTTTTTGTTAAGTTAATAAAAATATGTTATTGATGTTATTTGTCTTTGTAATGGCCTTCCAGTTCGATGACAAGTACGGTTACAGTGTCATCGTAAATGTCGTAGATGATTCGGTCGTGCGCAGTGATATGCCGTGAATAGGTTACGCTCTGCCCTCCGATAAGAGGCTCCGGGTGTCCGAGACCCGTACGAGGATGGTCTACCAGTTCATGATAGATTTTGTTGTATTTCTTGAAAAGCTGCGGGTTGGATTTCTTCCATTTTTTCAAGACCTTCTCCACACTTGGTGCTTCATCTATGTGATAAGTCATAACCTTTCGAAGTAAGCATCTATTTCCTCATGAGAGTTTAGGGATATGCACTTGCCTTCACGGAAGGACTTCCTCGCGGCATCTATCTTTTTTTGCAGGTCGGGCGTGATGGTATTGTCGCCATAGTCTGGCACAAGTTTCACCCTGCCAGCCCTTGACTTCAGGATGACTTCCTCCCCGCTATGTGCCATACCAATATATTTCGACTGGTTGGCTCTGAAACTGCTTGCTGATACTATTGTCATGACTCCATTATATTACAATTCGTGGCTAAATTTAGGAATTTTTCCTAACATGGCCAACGATTTCGCGGTTTTTCTTCTGTTTAAGATACGTTTTCTTGATTTTCCCGCCGCCTCACGTGCGATTTCCTTATTATCCTAACCTGCCCACGCCTGGCTTACTCCCCCCACTAACATTGCGAGGAGCGTGAAGAGTAGTAGTTTACTCTTTCTTAAGTTAATAAAATCTTTCATACGCATTTTTTGTTTAGTTAATAAAAATATGAATTGTTATTGTTTTTGTCTATACCTGTTGTCTTTCGAAATTGTCATCAGGCTTTCTGATTTCATCTATAGCCCTGTGAAAATCGCCAACTATATCGTCAAGTCTGGGGTTCGATTTTTGAACAATGAGCGTTGCATAGTTGTCAATTCCTTCAGCCCTGAGCTCCACATGTTCCATATAGAATATCGACTTGTTATCGTATTCTCTCATCCATCTCAGGAATAGCCTGTTTCTAAGCGCTTCATTCCCATCACCAGTTTCGCACACATAAAGAAGAATTTCTTGATTGGAGTCAAAGAATCCCTCAATGATAGCAAGTACAGCTTCTTTAACTTTGGGGTCGCTGGGTGATTTCCTTTGGTTCTTATTGGCAATGATAAACTGATATGCACCTTCATTCCATATTGAGTAGTCGGACATGAAATATATCATGTACTCAACCCCAAAACTGGTTGTGAAGGAATAGCCATCGGCTCCATCGCAACTGATGGCGTATGGTGATCTCTTGTTAAGGGGATCAATGTCAATAGGTTGCAACGTCAGTTAGCTGTCATTAATTCGCCAAGAGTTATCTGCTGAAGTTTATTCTTCTCCAACCACTCTCTCTTCTTTCTCAGGGTTTCCTTGAATCCCGCAATCAGTTCGCTGCGAGTTTTCTGTATTGTTGTCTTTTCCATTCTTTCTCCTTTTTCCGTTCTTATTATATGCTTAAAAACAATTATGACGCTGAGCTTACTCCTCCCACTAACATTGCGAGGAGCGCAAAGAGTAGCAGTTTACTCTTTCGTAAGTTAATAAAATCTTTCATAAGCATTTTTTGTTAAGTTAATAAAAATATGAATTATAAATTATATTCTGTTTGTAAGTTCCGTTGCCGTGAGGTCGTTCATCTTTGTGAAGGCGAACCACTTCTTGCCTTGGGACGCTTGTCTAAGCAAGAAGAATAAATAATCTTTCATAAGCTATTTGGTTAAGAATATATTTAAGTGAATTTTGCATATTAACTAAAATCGCGGCCAAATTTAGGAAATAATCCTGATACGGCCAACGTTTTTTCGGATTTTCTGCTATTTTGCTTATGATTTCTTCGTTTTCTTGCTATTTTGGAAGGAAATATACAGAAATTCGTGGCAAAATGGGGGGTGGGCTGTAGTTACATGCTATAGGTATGTACGCTGATGCCTTTGGCTGAGGGCAGGTAGTTAATGCCCCACCAACACATCTGCAAGAGGATGAAGGAGAGGATGATGAGCCATGAAGCCAGACGGGGTTTATGATTAGGTAGCTGGCGGTAGTGGATGTAAATGAGATAGGCGAACCAGGTGATGGCTGCCCAGGTTTCCTTGGGATCCCACGACCAGTAGTGTCCCCACGCCTCCTTGGCCCAGAGTGCGCCGAAGAGCATGCCAATGGTCATAAAAGCGAGGCCAACGTAAACGAGGTTGTCCAGCACTGAAAGAGAAGGGTGAAAAGTGAAGGGTGAAGAATTAGCTGCTGCTTTACTTTTCATGAGCATCCACAGAGCCATGAGCGTGGCTACGCCAAAGACGGCGTAGGCAAACATATAGACGATGACATGAGGAGCGAACCAGGGACTCTGCAGGGCTGGCATGAGGGTCTTGGAGTGAATCTCGGGCTTGAAGAGGTTTACGCAGATGAACACCAGTGCCATCACCGTTGAGAACGAAAGAATCCACTTGTATTTCCAGCGCGAATAGACGATAATACCGGCCAACGGCAGGAAGAACGAATACCAGAGACGCGTCTCGCCCATGGTTCTTAGCGGCGGACGCTCCAACGAGATCCACATCATCAGGATAAAGCTGAAGAATACGGTGAGACCTATGATGGTTGATGTATAAGCGAACGCGGTCTTATCTTTCCACGCTGCCCATGCTCCTACAGCCCAAAGTGACACCGCTGCAATCGCGAAATAGATGAAAGAACTCCAATCCATGGGGCAATTTTCGATTTACGGATTTTCGATTTACGAATTTTCGATTTTTGATTTACGGATTTTCGATTTTCGATTTGGCGGCCACAGGAACATGCAAAGGGCTCCAGCAAGCATCATGTAGATGCCGGTATAGACGAGCGGAAGCCACGGGTCGCTCACTAGTTCGAGTATGGAAGTCTGACTCATAGCTCCGATCTGGGTGTCGTAGCCACTGCTGTCACGCTGGGAAGCGTGACCTACTACTGCATAGCCATACTGGTAAATCTTCCAGCCGTCGACCTCGACGGGCTTGTTGACATCGACAGTGGTTTGAATGTTCTTACCGCTCTTTGTCAGAATCTGTATCTCTGAGGCAAACCGCTTGGGCGAACCGTCATCGTAGGTCTCCATGATGAACTGCTTCAGCTGGATGGCCAGCGGCATCTCGCGAACGTCTCCATCCTGCGTCAGTGCACGCCATTCAGGTTCACCTACCACCGTTATCATCCTCAGTTGTTGCATGTCAGCATTGCCCAGTGTGGCGGTAGTCATGGCGATAAATAAGCCCGAATGGGAAAGAAGTGAAAAGTGGAAAGTGGAGAGAGAAAAATTGGTTGCCGCCCACATCTTTAACTGTTTGAGAACCACCAAACCAAGTATTAATGCCATATAGACATAGATGAAGAGAAGGGGTCCTCCCGAAGGGGTGAGGAAAATTGAAAAATGAAAATTGAAAATTGAAAAAGAGGGGGGGGGGAGGCTTGTCTGTGGGGTCAGTCCCATGATAATGGTCAGCACTACGGCATATACCAACGCTGGTATGGCGCCCTGACGGGTGGCGATGAAACGGAAGGCATAGACTTTTCTTCGCAACAAGAACATGACAGCGATGATTGCCAAAAAACCTGCCAGTATAATCCCATTGACAGGCCACGCAAAGGCCTCCCACACCACAGGGCCGACACTCAATTCCAGCATCAGTCCCGAAAAGAGAATGGCTCCTCCAATGAGGAAGCCTTCTTTCATTGTCCAGGGTTTACTCCACATTAAGGTTGATGATAGCCTTGCAGGCTTTCTCCGTGGCCGAAAGTTCGCGGTAGAGGCGCAGTCGGAAGCGAATCATGCGGATATAGAAGAAGATGCCCAAGGGCAAGATGAGGCCGGTGAGGGCGTTGAGCCAGCGGCGGCGGAAGGGTCGTGTGTGAGCGTGCGTGGCCAGGACGGGGATGTTGTTCAGCTCGTGGAGCACGCGGTGGTCGCGGGTGTTGCTCAGGTCTTCGATGACGAAGGAGAGGCTCTCGTCGATTTCCTCTATGCGCCGGTCGTCGCCAGGACGGAAGAAAACATTGATGGGGTTTGGCCAACGCAGCAGATGGTGCTCCTGACGGTAGGCATCGATGTCGGCGATGATGGTCTGCAGCTTTTCCGCATCGGCAGGATAGTCGGGCTGGCTGATGACCACCTCCTTGTAGGCGAGGTTGCGTTTCTGCTTGAGTCCCAGCAGCTTGATAAAGAAAAGGCGGTAGGCATCGATGTTGAAGACGGTGGAGTCATTGTTGGCCTTATAGGTGAAGAAGACGGCCAGCGGCGTGAGCACCATCATGGAGATGGTCTTGCCGTACCAGACGGTCCAGTTGTCGTCGCGGGCCATGCGCATGCCTGAGTTGTCGAAGATGTAGTAGACGATGAAGACGATGACGCTGATGATGACGGGCACGCCGAGTCCGCCCTTGCGGATGATGGCACCGAGGGGTGCCCCGATAAAGAAGAAGACAATGCAGGAGAGCGCCAGCGTGAACTTTCCCAGGACTTCAATCTGGTGGAGTCGTTCCTGACGGTTCAGGTAGTCGGCGTAGTCGGCCTTCATGGCACAGTCATTGGCTGCTGTCTGTGCCTGTCGGGCAGCCTCGCGGGCAACAATACGGCGGGTGTCGCTGCTGAGGTTGGCGTAGAGGCTGTCGGGGTTGGGAATTAGGAGTTTGGAGTTAGGAGTTAAGAGTTGAGCCTGGAGGCGCAAGGAGTCCTCGGGTGAGAGGGGTTCCATGTAGAGGACGTAGTATTTTGCTTCGCGATAGTAGCTCTGTCCCACGCTGTCGTTGAAATGGCGGATGGAGTCGAGGTCCTGTATGATTTGCATACTGCTCTTCGACTTGGCACTGCTGGCAATGCCCGCCACGTCGGCGAGGTTGAAGCCGTCGTCGAAGTCGAGGAGTATCTGCTTCTGTCCGAAAGTCTCGCGGCGGTAGGGAACCTCGGCGGTGCCGCCGATGTCCTGCGAGCGCATGTTCTCAAACCACTCGCCGCTCCAGAGGGTCATGAGCAAGTGCTTCTTTTCGGCGGTGCTCTGCAACATGCCTGAATCGGCAAGGATGATGGCCTGGTCCTCGTAGCTGCCGCTCTGGCGGTAAATCATCACGTTGTAGAGCTTGCCGGTCTTGAGATCCTTACGCTGCACGTAGAGGTTGGTGTTGGGCAGACCGTCGTAGAAGCGTCCCTCGGGAATCTCCAGCTCAGGACTTTTCTGCTTCATGGAGAGCAGTAGCTGGCCGAACTTCTTGTTGGCCTCCGGGCCGATGACATCCTGGAAGTACATGGACAGTCCAGCGGTGAGGATGACCAGGACGATGAGCGAACGCATGGCTCCGAGCAGCGACACGCCGGCGGCCTTGATGGCGGTGAGTTCTGAGCTTTCGCCGAGGTTTCCGAAGGTGATGAGTGAGGAGAGGAGGATGGCGAGGGGGATGGCCTGGGGCACGAGCATGAGGCTCATGTACCAGAGGAACTGGGCCATGACATCGAGCGTCAGACCCTTGCCGATGAGGTCGTCGACGTAGCGCCACAGGAACTGCATCATCAGCACGAACTGGCAGATGAAGAACGTAGCGGCGAAAAGCAGCAGAAACTGCTTGGCGATGAACTTATCGAGTTTCCTTATGCGAAAAACCATGAGGATTTACGATTTACGGATTTTCGATTTTCGATTTGGCGGGATTTCGACATTACGACTTGCCATTGACGATGGCGACATCCATGCGGTTGAAGGGGAACATGAAGCCACGGTTGCGGAGCTGCTGGTAGACGGTCTCGTTCATGTAGAAATAGACCGTCCAGTAGTCGGTGCCGAGACACCAGGAGCGGGTGTTCACCACCAGACCGCTGTCGCCAAGGGCTGAGAGACCTATCCACGGGGCAGCGACGACTTTAGAATCGTCCACCGGGCCTTGCAGGATTTGCGGACAGGCGGCCTGAATCTCGGCGATAGCACGCTTCACCTCGTCAAGGTCGCTGCCGTAGGCCACGTTGAAGGTCAGGTCAACGCGGCGGTATTTCTCGGTGGTGTAGTTCTTCATCGAGCCGGTGGAGAGTCCGCCGTTGGGGATGATGACGGTCTGCGCGTCGGTGGTGCGCAGGATGGTGTTGAAGATTTGTATCTCCTTCACCGTGCCGGCATATCCTTGCGCCTCGATAAAGTCGCCCACCTTGAAGGGCTTGAAGAGCAGGATCATCACACCGCCGGCGAAGTTCTGCAGCGTGCCGCTCAGGGCCATACCGATGGCGACACCCGCCGAGGCGAAGAGAGCGATGAACGACGATGTCTCGATGCCGAGGATGGAGATGATGGTGATGGCCAGCGTCAGCCACATCGCTACGCTGACGATGCTGCTTAGGAAGGTGAACAGCGAGGGGTCTACCTTGCTGCGCTCCAGCATTTTGGTCACTAAGCGTGTTGCCCACTTGATGACCCAGCGGCCAATGATGTAGATGATGACTGCCAGGACAGCGTTCTTGCAGAACGTCAGCACCCAGGTCATCAGCTGGTCGTAGGGCATGGAGGAAAGGAGTTTCTCGAACATGGATTTGAGATTTTGGCGGCAAAATTACGAAAAAAGTGCGAAATGGCATCATTTATTCACCTAAATTTGCCTCTTTCACCTTTTTTACCTACCTTTGCAGCCCAATATCAAAGTTAAAATCAAAAAAACGGAATGATATCATCACTTCTGCAAAACCTGAACTACGGTACCATCCTGCTGCTGATGCTCCTGGAGAGCACCGTCATCCCTGTGCCTTCGGAGCTGGTCGTGGCTCCTGCCGCCTATCACGCTGCCACAGGCGGCCTCAATGTGTTCCTCGTGGTGCTCTTCGCCACCATCGGTGCCGACCTGGGTGCCAGCATCAACTATTTCGTGGCACTCTACGTGGGGCGTCCCGTGGTGTATAAGTTTGCCAATAGCAAGTGGGGCAAGATGTGCCTGCTGAACCAGGAGAAGGTGGAGAAGAGCGAGCGCTACTTCGACGACCACGGCGTTGCCGCCACGCTCACCGGGCGACTGATTCCCGGCATACGCCACCTGATAAGCATCCCCGCCGGACTGGCGAGGATGAACTACTGGAGGTTCCTGCTCTATACCACCATCGGTGCGGGCGTATGGCACGCCATCCTCGCCGCCCTTGGATGGTATCTGCACAGCATCGTACCTGAGGACCAGCTGGAGACCACCATCGAGCAGTACAACCGCTATATCATCATCGGCATCCTTGCCATCGTGGCCATCGTCGTGGCGTGGGTGTTGCTGAAGAAGCGTAGGCGCGCTTCGCGCTAAATGATAAATGAAAAATGATAAATGATAAATGATAAACACGCGTTTATCATTTATCATTTTCTATAAGTTGTAGTAGTCGCTCGACGGCATGTTCCTCGGGGATGTTTTTCTCTACACACTCCTTTTGCCTGTAGAGCGACACCTTGCCACGGGCAGCACCGACGTAGCCGTAGTCGGCATCGGCCATCTCTCCGGGGCCGTTGACAATGCAGCCCATGATGGCAATTTTGAGACCGACGAGGTGGCTGGTAGCCGCTTTTATGCGGTGTATGGTGTCCTGCAGGTTGTAGAGCGTGCGGCCGCAGCCGGGACAGGAGATGTACTCCGTCTTGGTGAATTTTATACGCGCAGCCTGGAGAATGGAGTCGGCCAATGAAGTGAGGAGTGAGGAGTAAGGAGTAAGGAGTTTGCTATCGCTCTGGGGACACACGACTAATTTTGTGGCCTTGCGGTCGATGAGCAGGGCACCGACGGCCATAGCAGCCTTCAGCTGTAGCGTCTCGTAGTCGGGAGCATCGATGTTGAGCGTGATGGTGTCGTCCTGGATGCCGGCCTCGGCCTCCTGTCTCAGGCGGGTACATTCGGGAATCAGCTCCACGAGCTTCCGTGCAACGGGGATTTCGGCCTCGGGTTCCTCAGAGAGTGAGACGCGGATGGTGTCGCCAATGCCCTCGGTGAGCAATGCGCCGATGCCCAGTGCGCTCTTGATGCGCCCGTCCTCGCCCTCACCAGCCTCGGTGACTCCGAGGTGGAGGGGGTAGTGCATGTCCTCAGCATCCATGGCCTTGACGAGCAAACGCACGCTCTGCACCATGACGATAGGATTGCTGGCCTTGATGCTAATGACCACGTCGTCGAACTGCTCGCGGCGGAAAATGCGCAGGAACTCCATGCAGCTCTCGACGATGCCCTCGGGCGTGTCGCCATAACGCGACATGATACGGTCGGAGAGCGAACCGTGGTTCACGCCGATGCGCACGGCGGTGTGGTGCTCCTTACATATATTAATAAAAGGTACAAGGCGACGCTCAATCTTCAGCAGCTCCTCGAGATATTCCTCGTCGGTATACTCCAAGTGCTTGAACGTGCGGCCAGGGTCAACGTAGTTGCCTGGATTGATGCGCACCTTCTCGCAGTAGCGGGCAGCCACATCGGCCACATCGGAACGAAAGTGCACGTCGGCCACGAGGGGCTGGCAGTAGCCGTCGGCTTTCAGACGGGCAGAGATGTTCTTCATGTTCTCCGCCTCGCGGTTGCCTTGGGTGGTGAAGCGTACCAGCTCGCCGCCGGCATCAATGATACGCTTGGCCTGGGCGACGCAGGCCTCGGTGTCGTTAGTGTCGGTGGTGGCCATCGACTGTATGCGGATGGGATTGTCTCCGCCAATGGCAATATTGCCCACATGGGCAATGGTGGTGGGTCTTCTTTTCATAGGGTTGGTGGAGGACTGCGGCATTGCCGCAGTATACAGGACAGGAGGAGGGCTAGTTGGTCTTGAAACTGTAACGCAACTCGGAGAGCTCGGTGTTGGCTTTCTCGATTTTGGCTTTGAGACCTTCCTTGTGGTAAGCCAGGCGCTGTCCCAGGATGGGATTTGTGGTGGCGAGAATCTGGCAGGCCAGCAGTGCAGCGTTCTGTGCGGCATTCACGCCTACCGTTGCCACGGGTATTCCCGGCGGCATCTGCACGATGGAGAGAAGGGAGTCGAGTCCGTCGAGCATACCCTTGATGGGCACACCGATGACAGGCAGGGTGGTCTGCGCGGCGATGACTCCGGGCAAGGCTGCCGACATACCGGCGGCGGCGATGATAACTCTTACTCCACGTCCAGCTGCCTCGCGGGCAAACTGCTCCACGGCCTTCGGCGTGCGGTGGGCAGAGAGGGCGTTCACTTCAAATGGCACCTGCAGCTCCTCAAGCTGTTGACAGGCTTTCTCCATGACGGGCAGGTCACTGGTGCTGCCCATGATAATGCTTACAAGTGGATTCATAGTATATAGTTTATAGTGCTTTCTTATAACAGCGGCGACGTTTGTGCTGCTCGTGTTCCAGATAGGTCCACTGGCTCTGCACCTTACCGTTGGTTTCCATCTCCACGTGGGTCTCACCCCAGATGAAGCCGTACTTCTGGTAGATAGGAATAAGGTCGTAGAAGAGCAGTGCGTTGGCTCCTTTGGCTCGGTATTCAGGCAGCACGCCGATGAGCAGGCAGTCCACGACATCGGTCTTCTTGAACTTCAGTGCCCGCAGCAGGTGCCACCAGCCGAAGGGGAAAAGCCGTCCGTTGTGGCATTTCTGCAGTGCACGTGTCAGCGATGGGATGGTGATGCCCACGCCGACAAGGTCGTGGTCGGGAGTGTTCCAGTCCTCTACGAGACAGAGCAGTTCGAAGTCGAGGAAGTTGAAGTAGCGGTCAATGTACTCGTCTATCTGCTTCTCGCTCATCTCGCTGTAGCCGTAGAGGTGGCCGAAGGTACGGTTGATGACATCGAATACGCGCTGGCCGTATTGCCGTGGGCCGAAGACGTCCTTCTTCGTAATCTTCACCACATGGAGGTTGTAGCGCTTCATGGTCAGTTCGGCCACGCGGCGGAACTTCTCGGGCATACCCTCCTTGGGCACGTAGAGCTTGTACTCCACGTAGTCGTTGTCCTTCTCGTAGCCCACCATCTTCTCCATAAGCTGCGGGTAGTAGGCATAGTTGTAGCCTGTGGCCATGGTGCCCAGTTCCTCGAATCCTTTGGTGAGCATACCTTCAGGATCCATGTCGGTGAATCCCAGAGGACCGATGATTTCTTTCATGTTATGCCGGCGACCGAAGTCTTCCACAGCGGTGAGCAAAGCGCGTAGCACCTCCTCATCGTCTATGACATCGAGCCATCCGAAGCGCACTGCCGGGCGGTTCCACTGCTCGTTATACCGATGATTGATAATTGCGGCCACGCGACCTACCAAGCGGCCATCGCGCAGGGCGATGTAGTACTCTGTGTCGCAAAACTCGAAAGCGGGGTTCTGGTGCTTTATGAATGGGCTGAGCGTGCGTACCTCGTCAAGGTGCAGGTTAGGCGCGTCGTACTTGTTGCCACGGTACAGGTCGTAATGCAGCTGGATGAACTGCTCCAGCTCGCCTTTCGTCTCTACTCGTTTTATCTCTACTGCCATGGTGGGATAAGGTTAAGTGCTGCAAAGATACACCTTTTTCCGCAATCGGACAAGAAAAACGGAGAAAAGTTTGAATATTAATAAGAAAAAGGTGCAAATACGGGTTCCTACTTCGTCATCTTCCCTTGCAGGAAGTCGTAGTAGTCCTTCGGCTCAATCTCCTCTGGGAAGAGGTGGCTGAGAACCAGTTTGCACTCCTTGGGATTGCGCTCACACGCTTTTTTCAGGTAGTCGAGAAACTCGGTATAGTGCTTCAGCTCATAGCAGCACAGGGCCATGTAGGCGAATCCGTCCTGATGACCTTTGGGTACCACGCGGAAGAAGTTGGTGAAGAGGGCGTGGGCGGCCTCGAGGTAACGGTTGTCGAAGATGGAGACGATGACGCGCAGAAGCGTGGTCAGCGGCTCCTCGCTTTCCCTGACGGCCTTCTTGAAGTGCTC